>PDVJ01000686.1_pt1 | contig 11538 bp, 8 predicted proteins | sample 1369811 | NCBI WGS metagenome assembly PDVJ01 (sample SAMN07795376, study PRJNA414565) | Alkali sediment metagenome, whole genome shotgun sequencing project. | reverse complement strand
TATTCACAAACCGGAAAATTCTTCGCGGAAGTCATCCGTCGGAGGAATCACTGTAATCGATGTCAGGGGTATGGCTATTGTGCCGGGATTAATCGATATACATACCCATCTGCGTGAACCGGGATTTGAATACAGAGAGACCATCCAGACGGGCAGTGCTGCTGCCGCAACCGGCGGATTTACCTCCATTGCCTGTATGCCCAACACCAAACCTGTCAATGACACCAGATCAGTCACGGAGTACATAAAGAAAAAAGCGGTATCGTGTAATATTGTGAATGTATATCCCATCGCTGCGATCAGCGTGGGCTCGGAAGGAACCACTATGACGGAATTCAGAGATTTGCAGGATGCCGGCGCCGTTGCATTCTCGGATGATGGGAAACCTGTCACAGATAGCGCCTTAATGAGAAGTGCTCTTGAATACGCATCTTCTTTTTATATGCCGATCATCTCACACTGCGAAGACCTCCACTTATCGGCCGGAGGGTCCATGAACGAAGGATTCGTATCCACCGAACTCGGTCTTCAGGGGATTCCCGCTATCGCGGAAGAGACAATGATTGCGAGGGACATCATCATCGCCGAGTACACAAAGACAATCCTTCATATCGCCCATGTGAGTACCGCGGGAGCTGTGAGATTAATAAGGGATGCCAAGGAGAGAGGCGTTAAGGTAACAGCGGAAACTGCTCCCCACTACTTTACCCTTACCGACGAGGCCTTAAGGGAATTTGACACGTATACGAAGGTCAACCCGCCCCTGCGGACAGACAGAGATGTCATTGCACTCAAAGAAGGCCTCAAGGATGGAACCATTGATGCAATCGCCAGCGATCATGCCCCGCATGCGTCCACCGATAAAGAGGTAGAATTTGAATACGCTGCCTCTGGAATGACAGGCTTGGAAACATCCCTTGGCCTTAGTATGAAACTCGTTCACGAAGGTATCCTTACCATGAAGGGTTTAATCCTCACGATGAGCACAAATCCGGCCGGTATACTGAAACTCCCCAAAGGAAATCTTAAAATCGGCTCTGACGCTGATGTTACCGTCATTGACCTTGATAAAACCTGGATACTTGATCGTAACAGTATGCGTTCAAAAGGGAAAAACACGCCCTTCCACGGATGGACCTTCACAGGAAAAGCCGTTATGACCATCGTCGGCGGTGACATAAAATACCGGGAGCTTCCATGAACACGCGGGTAGTGCACAGGAGTCCGGCCATTGTTTTATATACCCTCGATTACGGAGAATCAGACAGGATCATAACATTCTACACGAGTGAATACGGCAAACTCAAGGGAATCGCGAAAGGCGCCCGGCGAAGCAAGAAGAGATTTTCTAATGCCTTCGAACCTTTTTCCTATGGGAACATAATTTTTTCTAAGAAAGGTCGTGAGACGCTTTCTCTCATTGAGGGGTGTGACGTTGTCAATCACCATGCAAATATCAGGGGATATCTGGAACATACGCTTATTTCCTCATATCTCATTGAACTAATTGACAAATTTACACCGGAAGGGAAAAAGAACAGTGAATTATTTCAATTATTGCTCAATTTTCTTGGACTTATTGATGCCGGCAATTCTTCAGATGCGTTGATCCGTTTTTTTGAAATACGTCTCCTTAAGCATACAGGCTACGAACCGGTGTTAGACCGCTGCCTCACCTGCAGGGAGCAGGTGAGTGAAAAAGTCGCATACTACTTCGTCACAAGCGAAGGGGGTCTCAAATGCAACATCTGCTACCAGAACAATTCCGCCCCCCTGCATGCTTCCCTGGGTACAATTAGAACCCTTCTCCTGGGAAAAGAAGCTGATTTGGAAAAGATCAGCAGAATTATTGTATCAGACCAGATAGAGAAGGAAATCAGGAATATCCTCATCAGTTTCATTTACCATCTCATTGGAAAAGACATTAAATCATTGCATGTCCTTCATGAAATCAGAAAAATGGGTATCTGATGCTCACGTGACGGATCACAAGGTTTTTCATATTGACAGAGTTTTATCCCCATGTTAATTAGCGCGGGTAAAAATCTATAAAAATCAAAGCAAAAGCCCTTATCTCCCGCCGTAGGCAGGGGGTGAGGTGCTGTTATTTTTTTTATAATCTCCTGCCTATGGCAGGATTAGGAGGATAAGGTGAACTTTCAGGAATTGATATTTGCTCTTGATAAGTACTGGGCAGACTATGGATGTGTCATTCAGCAACCCTATGACCTCGAGGTAGGGGCAGGAACCTTTAACCCTGCAACATTTCTGCGTGCACTGGGGCCGGAACCATGGAACGTCGCGTATGTGGAACCTTCGCGGAGACCAACTGACGGCAGATACGGAGAAAATCCGAATAGGTTGCAGCATTACTATCAATATCAGGTCATATTGAAACCATCTCCCTTTGATATACAGGAACTTTATCTGGATTCTCTAAGGAGCGTTGGCATAGATCCACTCGATCATGACATACGTTTCGTGGAAGACGATTGGGAATCACCTACACTAGGCGCATGGGGATTGGGATGGGAAGTATGGCTCGATGGGATGGAAATAACACAGTTTACCTACTTCCAGCAATGTGGCGGCATAGATCTCCACCCTGTGTGCGGTGAGCTCACGTATGGCATTGAGCGCATAGCCATGTATATCCAAGAGATTGATAACGTATATGATCTTCAATGGAATGATCAGGTAACGTACGGAGATGTTCATCACAAGGGCGAGGTGGAATGGTCGCATTACAACTTTGAATTTGCAGATGTTTCTATGCTCAGGAAATTTTTCGATATGTGTGAAGCTGAATCCATCAAGATGGCTGAAAAAGAGCTGGTGTTGCCCACCTATGATTACTGCCTCAAGTGCTCCCATACATTCAACCTGCTGAATGCCCGTGGCGCAATCAGCGTGGCAGAACGTACAAGCTACATAGGGAGGGTAAGAAACCTCGCCAGATTGAGCGCTGAAGGTTATCTTAAGCAGCGGGAAAAGATGGGTTACCCCTTGATGGGAAAAGTAAGATAATTGATACGGGGACATAATTACAACGGAACTTTTACAAGTCTCAATTTACGATTTCATAAAGACTGGAGTTAATCGATGGGCAAGGAACTTCTACTTGAAATAGGAACAGAGGAAATACCTGCGGCCTTCCTACCAAAGGCTATCAAAGACATGGATGAGATCATCCGGAAGGAACTTTCCGGCAAGCGGATTGAACATGGCGACATCAAGGCCATGGCAACCCCAAGAAGACTCTGCCTCTGCGTTGCAAATCTGTCAAGCAGGCAGGAAGACCAGATCATTGAAAAAACGGGTCCTGCCAAAAGAGTGGCCTTTGATGAAAAGGGAAATCCGACAAAAGCAGCCATCGGCTTCGCAGCAGGACAAGGAATAGACGTATCCGAGCTTGACACCATAACGACAGAAAAGGGTGAATATATCTGCGCCAGAAAGAAGATTATCGGAGAAGATACGAAAGTGCTTCTCCCGGGTATTCTCTCAAAACTCATCATGACTATACCCTTCAAAAAATCCATGCGCTGGTCTGATCTGGAAATCCGCTTTGCCAGACCCATTCACTGGATTCTTGCCATCTATGGAAACGAGATTATACCGTTAGACATCGGAAATATTAAGAGCGGAGATAAAAGTTACGGCCACCGCTTCATGGCTCCGAAATCATTCAAAGTGAAAAACCTCAAAGATTATATAACAAAATGCAAAAAACACTTCGTTATCGTCGATCCCGAGGAGCGGAGAAAAATCATCCTGGACGAAGCAGAAAAAGTCGCAGAAACGGTAAACGGGAAAATATTTTGCACGGAGGATCTCCTCGAAACAGTAACCTATCTTGTTGAATATCCGACGGCGGTCTGCGGAAGTTTTGAATCAGAATTCCTGAAGCTCCCCAAAGAAGTTCTCACAACTTCTATGATTTCACACCAGAAGTATTTTCCCGTCGTGAATGATGCAGGGAATCTATTGCCCTACTTTATTACCATAAACAATACGGTGGCGAGAGACCCTTCAATCGTCGCCCGCGGTAACGAAAAAGTAATACGTGCGAGGCTGTCTGACGCAAAGTTCTTCTTTGATGAGGATCAAAAAACCCCCCTCGATCACCACTTTGAAAAACTACATCAGGTTGTATTCCACACCCAGCTTGGCACCTCCTACGAAAAAGTTATGCACTTCAGGAAGCTTGCGGAATACATTAGTGATCAAATAAATCCCGCCCTTAAAGAAAGGGTTGACCGCGCCGCAGTTCTTGCCAAGGCCGACTTGGAAACCCTTATGGTCTATGAGTTCGCCGAGCTTCAGGGAATCATGGGCCGTGAGTATGCCCTGATCGCCGGTGAACATCCCGTTGTGGCCAAGGCCATCTACGAACACTACCTGCCGACCTCGGCCGGTGGCGAACTGCCGGAAACCGATGAAGGCGCCATTGTAAGTATCGCGGACAAAATGGACACCGTCGTCGGTTTCTTCGGCGTGAACCTGATCCCCACAGGTACGGCAGACCCCTATGCGTTGCGGCGGCAGGCAATTGGCATTATCAACATCATCCTGAACAAGAAGTACTCACTGAACCTGGAAAGACTTATCGATAAAAGCCTCTCCGTTCTCGGTAATAAACTGAAGAGGAACCCGGAGGAAATCAAGGCGGACGTACTCGATTTCTTTAAAGGAAGATTTGAAAACCAGCTTATCTCCCAAGGACACCCCTATGATGTAGTCGATGCCGTCCTCGAGACCGGGTCGTCGGACATGGTTCAATCATTAAAAAAAATCGAAGCCATGGAAGCTTTCAAGAGCCATGCAGACTTTGCACCATTAGCGATTGCCTTCAAGCGGGCCGGCAATATTATCAAAGACTTTAAAAACGGAGCTGTCGATCCGACAAGGTTCGAAAGCGATGAAGAGAGAAGTCTCTATCATGCGTATGTGCGCACAAAAGAAAATGTGCTTACGCATGTAGACGGGCATGACTATCGTTCCGCACTGATTGAACTTGCCGCTTTGAGAAAACCTGTCGATGATTTCTTTAATGGTGTTCTGGTAATGGCAAAAGACGAAGCCATACGATTTAACCGTCTTTCTCTGTTAGAGGAAATATCGAAGATGTTCCATATGATCGCCGATTTTTCAAAGATTGTTACTGAATCCTGATTTTCTTTAAAGCTATTTGCTATTCCAAGCGCCCGCTGTAGTGCAGGAAATATAGTGCTTTTATATCAAGCAACAAGTTTGTATTGAATTTTTTTCTATTCTGTTCTAACATTGATGACAAAGAATGTGGCTTAAAACAACTTAAATGATTTAGATATGGACACAAGAACTGATATTCTTCTCGCGGGAAAAGACGCTTTAAACAACCTCATGGGTGATCAGCATGCCTCTCTTGAGGAGCAACTGCGCATCCGCAAGGCGCTGCAGGATATTACGAACCGCATTCACGCCGCCCAGAACACAAAGCAGATTCTCGTGGATCTGAGGGACGGTATCCTGAACCTTTTTGACGCTCATTCCATCACCATTTATGTAGTGGATAAATTACGGAACGAAATTTATTCCATGTTTCTCGTTGGCTCTCAACTCAAAGAAATCAGGGTGCCCATCAGTAATAAGAGCATCGCAGGCTATGTTTCCAACACGGGACGGATGGTAAATATTGCCGATGTGTATGACAGGGAAGAGCTCAAAGGTATTGATGAAGAACTGACATTTGATTACAGCTGGGATAAAAAATCAGGTTTTCGAACCAAGCAGGTTCTGGCAGCCCCCATCATCTACGATAAGACCCTCAAGGGGGCAATCCAGATACTGAACAGAAAAGGCGCCGGCAAATTCACAGAAGACGAGCAAGGTTTCTTGCTGGAAATTGCCGACGTACTAGGAATAGCCCTTAACAATCAGGAAAGATTCGTCAGGAGAAGAAAAACAAGGTTTGATTATCTCCTTGCCCGCGGTCTCCTGAAAGAAGAAGAGTTGGATGGCGCCTGGGACAAATCGAGAGAAGAAAAGGAATCGATGGAAGCCTTCCTGATGAGTAAATACAAAATTTCGAAGGACGCTATCGTTAAATCCTATGAAGATCATTTTCGGTGTAAGGTCATACCTTTTATTGATAAATTTCCGATCCCGGGAGATCTGCTGAAAAATCTCAAGAAAGATTTTCTCCGCCGTGAGATGTGGGTACCTTTGGAAAAAGTGGATGGACACATCCACGTCATCATGGATGATCCCAATAATATCCTTAAACGGGACACTATCGAAAGCATTTTAAAAACCAAGGCCGTGAAATATGACGTCGCCCTCACGGAAGACATTGTGAAGTACATCAACATGTTTTTCTTAATGCACGATGATGAACACTCCATAAACGACATCCTGGGAAAACTTGATTCGGAAGAGGCGATAGATGAAGAGGAAGAGGGCGAAGTCGTCACGGAATCCGACAGTGTCATCATGCAGATCGTGAACAAGATCATAAATGACGCGTATGTACGACGCTCATCCGACATTCACGTCGAGCCGAACATCGGGAAGAAAAATGTTGAAATCCGTTATAGGGTGGATGGAGATTGCATGGTCTATCAGACTCTCCCCTACACGTACCGCGCCGCCATCGTTTCACGCATTAAAATAATGGCGAATCTCGATATCACGGAAAAGAGGAAACCCCAGGACGGAAAGATAAAGTTCAGGCGGTCTGTGGGAGATGAGATAGAACTCCGTGTGGCCACCTTACCCACGCAGGGTGGCGTGGAGGACGTGGTCATGCGTATACTTGCCAAGGGCGGCACGACCATTCCTTTGACAGAAATGTCTTTGTCACAAAGAAACTATAAAGAACTCATCAGCATTTCCGAAAAGCCATACGGCATGATCCTGTGTGTCGGACCCACCGGTTCAGGAAAAACCACTACTCTTCATGCAACGTTGCACCATATCAATACACCGGAGAAGAAAATCTGGACCGCGGAAGACCCTGTGGAAATTACCCAGTACGGACTCCGTCAGGTGCAGGTTCATCCAAAGATCGGACTGGATTTTGCCGCCGCCATGCGCGCCTTCCTTCGCGCCGACCCGGATGTCATTATGGTCGGTGAAATGAGGGATTTTGAAACGGCGAAAACCGGCGTTGAAGCCTCACTGACAGGGCACCTCGTGTTCAGTACCCTCCACACGAACAGTGCTCCTGAAACTATTGTGCGGCTTTTAGATATGGGAATAGATCCTTTGAATTTTGCAGACTCCCTCCTGGGCATCCTCGCCCAGAGATTGGTAAGGACCCTCTGCAAAAACTGTAAAGAGGCCTATCGTCCCGCCATCGATGAATACAATGAACTTGCGGCGAGCTATGGGCAGGAACATTTCGCCGCACTTAATATACCCTACTCAGACGACTTTACCCTTTACCGTCCGAAGGGCTGCAATACCTGCGACAGGACAGGGTATAAGGGAAGATTGGGCATCCACGAACTCCTCATCAACACAGACCCGATGAAGAGATTGATCCAGAAGCATGAATCCGTGGAGGTCATGCGCGAGCTCGCAATCTCAGAAGGAATGACAACACTGCTTCAGGACGGTCTTCAAAAAGCCATCGAGGGTTTAACAGACGCGAAACAAGTCCGCAGAGTGTGCATTAAGTAAATCTGGGGTTCTCTTATACCAATTTATCTTTCCATGCACTGAGCTTCTGCAGAGCCTCCATTGGGGTCATATTCTGGATATCAAGAGTTTTCAATTCGTTGACGATTAAATCCTCCTCGTCCATGAATAGGCTTAACTGTGCCTTATCCTTCGGTGCTGATTTCCTGCCGCGGGCGATTTTAGGCATACCAACCTCGTCGAATTCACCTTTTTCAAGGTTATTCAAGATTTCTCTGGCTCGTGTAATGACCTCAACGGGCACTCCGGCTATTCTGGCCACCTGAATACCATAGCTCCTGTTCGTTCCTCCTTCTATAATCTTCCTGAGAAAGATAATCCTGTCCCCCCATTCCTTAACGGCGATATTGAAATTCTTGATCCCCTCTTTCGTGAATGCCAGGTCCGTCAACTGATGATAGTGTGTGGCAAAGAGTGTGCGCGCTCCTATGTTTTTCTCGTCATGAATGTATTCGGCCGTCGCCCATGCAATGCTGAGGCCGTCGAACGTGCTTGTCCCTCTCCCGACCTCATCGAGGATTATCAAACTTCTCCGGGTGGCATTTCTTAAAATGCTCGCCACTTCATTCATTTCTACCATAAAGGTGCTTTGCCCTCTTGCGAGGCTGTCCGCCGCACCGATTCGGGTAAATATTCGGTCGACAATACCGATACGTGCCTCATCCGCTGGCACAAAACTTCCCATCTGCGCAAGGATTACAATCAGGGCAATCTGCCTGATATAGGTCGATTTGCCCGCCATATTCGGGCCAGTGATGAGGAGAATGCGGTTGCCGTCCAGATCAAGATACGCGTCATTGGGCACAAAACCATCGGGCAGGGGCATCCTTTCTACGACAGGGTGCCTGCCATTTTTTATGTCAACCCTATCTTCACCATCAACAACGGGACAGCAATAGTTGTACCTTTCGGCAACTTCCGCAAGCGATGCGCACACATCGAGACTGGCGATATGGGAAGCTGTTCTCTGAATGCGTGCAATTTCCTGTAAAATCTTTTCTCTTATTCCGATAAAGAGATCATATTCCCGTTCCTTACGGCGATCCTCTGCGGAAAGAACGGTATGCTCATATCCTTTCAATTCCTGATTAATGTATCGCTCAGCATTCACGAGGGTCTGCTTCCGGATATAATCATCAGGCACAAGATCGCTGTTTGCTTTTGTAATCTCAATATAATATCCAAAAACACTGTTAAATCCTACCTTCAGTGAATTTATCCCTGTCCGCTTCCTCTCCTTTTCTTCCAGAGCAGCAATCCACTTTTTCCCATCCGTACTGATGGAAATCAGCTCATCCAGTTCCGCATCATAGCCTTTTTTAATGATCCCTCCTTCCCGGATTGTCATAGGAGCATCTTCAACAATAGACCTTTCAATCAGATTAAGAATATCCGGCATCTCGTCAATGCCGGTCCAGACCGATTTGATGAGTGACGACTCCAGACCGGCAAGGAGCGCTCTAATATCCGGAAGAGCGAGAAGCGATACCTTTAATGCAATCAGGTCGCGTCCGTTCACCACTCCCATGGACACTCTGCTGGCAAGCCTTTCCAGGTCATAGACGCGGGCCAGAGCCTTGCGGATGTTTTCTCTCCGGATGTGGTGCTCTTTGATTTCAGATACTGCAACCAGCCTTTCTCTGATTTTTTCTACCTCTGTCAAAGGATAACTGAGCCACCAGCGGAGCTTTCTGGTCCCCATGGAGGTTACCGCATCATCAAGGACATGAAAGAGAGATCCTTCAATTCTATTGTCAGCAATCGTGGAAAATAACTCTAAATTTCTCTTGGCAACATTGTCCAGCACAAGATAGCTGTCGGTCTCGTACCACTCTATCGTGTTAATATGGCGGAGATGATCTTTTTGCGTATCAACCACATATCTGAGAATTGCTCCTGCTGCAGCCACCGCAGCCTGATGGCGGAATATGCCCTGTTGTGATAGTAATCCTTCAGGAAAATATTCCTGCAAGAGAACCACCGCCTGATCATGATTAAAATACTCCGACGACAGATAATTTATTATTAGTTTAGGCGCCTGCTGAGACAATGCCTTCACAACTGCTTTTTCCCCAAAATCGGCATCGATTATGATTTCACGGAAATCCAGTCCGCATATCTCCGCGATGAAGTACTCTCTGTCCCCGGATTCAGTAACCCGGAATTCTCCCGTAGTCACATCAAGAAACGCAAGGCCGAATGTATCATTCCTCTGAGCCAGGGCCGCGAGAAAAGCATTTTCTTTTATGTTCCGATTATCCGCATCGACATACAGACCGGGGGTGATAATGCGCACGACTTCCCTTTTCACAATACCCTTCGCTTCTTTTGGATCTTCAGTCTGCTCGCAGATAGCTACTTTAAATCCCTTTTCGACGAGCTTTGCGATGTACGATGACGAGGCATGGTAAGGAATTCCACAGAGAGGTATACTGTCATCTTTCCCCTTGTTTCTCGAAGTAAGCGTAATTTCGAGGATTTTAGAAGCGGTGACGGCATCTTCAAAAAACATCTCATAGAAATCCCCCATCCGGAAAAACAAGATACAGTCTTGATGCTGTTCTTTGATTTCCAGGTACTGCCTCATGGCGGGGGTTACATTCATCGTGCCGGTCATTCCCACCTGTCACCCCTTTTTTTCAGGTCGATATAATCCAGCCTCTCTACCCTTCCCCTGTCACTGATGAAAGAATTGAGGAGCCAGCTTATGATACTAATAATGAGTGAACCGAACACGGCGGTCCAGAATCCATGTACCTCAAAACCGGACACAACCCCTGAGACCATCATCAACATGAGGGCGTTGATGATAAAAGTGAAAAGTCCGAGCGACAGAATATTTATGGGCAGGGTGAGGAGTATCAAAACTGGCCGGAACAGCGCATTCAGGATTCCCAGCAAGGCCGCAGCAAAGAAGGCGGGAACAAATCCACTCACATGAATACCTTCCAGCAGGTACGACGCAATAATGATTCCCGACGTAAGAATTAGCCAGCGCAGTAAAAGTCCCATACTGTTGTTCACTCACTCAAACTGAGCGAATTGTTCTTTCATCGCTCCACATACAGGACATTCCTCCGGGAGAATACCGTCAGATACGTAGCCGCACACTTTACATACATAATATGTGGTTTCCCTCTCCCCCATTATGTGGCTCATTGCTTCTTTATAGAGCTTCGCATGGACATCTTCCACATCCCGGCTCTGACTGAAGTGAAGCACGGCAGGCATATTCCCTTCCGCTTCCGCCTGTTTGACATACTGATCATAGGCGACCTCGGCAACTTTCGATTCCGATTCAAAGCTTACCGCCAGGTTCTCTTCGGTGCTTTTCACTCTTCCTAAAACCTGCAGTGCACGTGCACCATGGATTTCTTCAGAAAATGCAATGGCCCGGAAAAGCTTGCCGATTTGGGTATATCCTTCTTGCTCGGCCTTCTCCGCAAAGACTTTCAGCCTCAGCGCCGCTTTCGCCTCACCGGTATATGCCTGATAGAGCGCGTCTTCAGTTTTACCAGCCATTTCAAAACACCTTTCTTTATCTTAAACAATCGAAATCACTCGGGAGAAAACTCGTCTTTCCCTGCTCCACACACAGGGCATACCCATTCATCGGGAAGCTTATTAAATGGAACACCAGGAGGAATGTTACCCTCAGAATCTCCTTTCGCGGGATCGTACACATAGCCGCACACTCCACACACATACTTTTCCATATTTCTTGTCTCCCTTTGTGTAATTAGATAACGCGCTAAAAATATATCCTCACCTCAAAGATAGTGTAAAGAATGTACAGACCAAATACACAGAAAGAGGAGAGGACGGTTTTCCCTTTTCGTTAAAGAAAAAAATGAT
>PDVJ01000683.1_pt1 | contig 11587 bp, 10 predicted proteins | sample 1369811 | NCBI WGS metagenome assembly PDVJ01 (sample SAMN07795376, study PRJNA414565) | Alkali sediment metagenome, whole genome shotgun sequencing project. | reverse complement strand
TTATCCTTTCCCACGGTCTCGTGAGCTCGAAGGAAAGCTCAAAATATACCCTCATATCCAATATCTTTGCCGAATCAGGTATCGCTACATGCAGATTTGACTACCATGGGTGCGGCGAAAGCGGGGGCGACATTGCCGAGACGACGCTCACAAAACGGCTGGAAAATCTTGACGCTGTCACAGAATACATTATGCACCACCCTTCGGTAGATCCTGATAACATTGGTATCCTAGGAAGCAGTTTCGGTGGGACAACATGTGTATTGAAGGCCGCAAAGGACAAGAGAATCAAATGCATTTCACCATGGGCAACTCCATACAGGCTGGAGAAAGAGGATGACGGGAACATCTCCGGCATCCCTTTCAAGGAGACCATTTTTACTGATTTTGAGGAGTACGACATTCTCGCTGAAGCGAGGAAGGTGTCAGACGCCCTGGTTATCCATGGAGAGATGGATGAAGTTGTACCGTGCGAGGAAGGAAAAACCATTTACAAAAACATTCAAAAGCCTAAGAAATGCATCATTATCAAGGGGGGTGATCATATCCTTTCAAATCCTTCTCACAGGGATAAGGCAATCAATCTCGCCCTTAAATGGTTCCTGGGATATTTCCAGAGAAGTTAGTACTATTCTTTTTTCTTTTCTGCCTTTAATCCGAGACGTTCTTTGATAAAATCACCTACAACATGACTCAGCCCGATGCCGAGGGCAAGGGAGAGGGTCATAATAATGCCTCCAAATATGATGAGGAAACTAATGGTTATTATCGTGTTGCCAACACCTATATACTCAAAGACAATCCCAAAGGTAATAATTATAAGAAATATCCTTACGCCCTTCGCAATAAGATCGCCATATCTGATGTTCGCATTCTGACAGATGTTCGAATTCTCACATGCCAGGTAAATGACTCTGCTGATAAAATTGCTCAATATAATTCCGATGATAATGATAACAATGGACACAACGATGAGGGGAAGAGCGCTTGTAACCCGCGAAGCATATTCAGTAAATTGGCTTATTCCAATAAAGTTCAAACCAAAGGAGAAGAAAACAACAATAAATATCCAGTAGACAATCTTGCTTATCACGATCGAAGGGAGGGTGTGCACACCCCCTTTCTGCAGGAAGTTGATAATTCCCACCTCGTTCGCCCATTTATCAAAACGGAAAAGAATCAGGAGTCTCGCCAAAAGCTTTTTAATAAACCAGCTTACAATAAAACCACCGATCATAACGATAATCATGACGATGATATTCAAAAAGACCTCGGTAAAGTTGTCATAAAGGTCCAGGAACATATCCTTGAAGAAGTCAATCATGGGAACAATCTTATTCGATGTCTCCAGCTATGTCAATGAAAAACAAATCTACCGATACTCTTTAGTTACGGGATGCAACCCTTCAAGCAGACATACTAAAGTTACGGCAAAAAAACGAGCCAGAAAAGCCTTTTTGTGCGATTTAGGAATCATTTAATATTTTTTTATTGACATTTTTTTCAGATTTGTTTAGGAATTCTAAAATACTGAAAGGAGGTAAAACGATGCCTGCAAAAATTGATGAAGATGCCTGCACGGGATGTGGAGCATGTGCCGAGGTGTGCCCAGTCGATGCTATTTCAGTTGATGATGTGGCAAAGATTGATGCGGAAACCTGCACTGAATGCGGGGCCTGCGTGGATGAGTGCCCTGTAGAAGCAATAAGCATGCAAGAATAGGCTTTCTTTAAAACATAAAAGGATGGGGCAAGCCCATCCTTTTATTCGTTTCACAAGGTTTTTATCTAAATACTCTTCGCAACAATTTCTGAAATATCCAATGCCTTCATGGTTTCAGACTTTTCCTTGTCTTTTATGGCGTCTTCCATCATGATAAGGCAATAAGGGCAAGCAGTTACAACAGTATTGGCATGAACACCAATAGCTTCATCCATCCTCAGGTGATTAATTCTCAGGTGGTGTTCCTCCATCCAGATCCTGCCGCCGCCACCGCCGCAGCAGAAGCCTTCATCAAGATTCCGCGGCAACTCAACAAAACTGTCTTTCTTAACTTTGCTGACCACATCTCTTGGCGCGTCAAAAATCCTGTTAACCCTTCCCAGATAACACGGGTCATGGTACGTGGTGATGCCTTCGAGGGTCGGGTTAATCTTGATCTTTCCCTCATTTGCCAGCTTGGAGATGATTTCTGTATGGTGGTACACCTCAAAATCCCCACCGAGCTGAGGATAATCATTCTTCAGAGTGTTATAGCAGTGAGGACATGCCGTAATGATTTTCTTAATACCGAGTCCTTTCAGGAGCTCCACGTTCCCCTCAGCGATTTCGAAGTACTGATATTCATTTCCCGTTCTCCGGAGGGGATCACCACAGCACTTTTCCTCGGGACCAAGAACACCAAAGGAGACACCGGCCTTCTGGAGTATCGTCGAAACTGCCTTCGCAATCTTTCTGTTCCTGTCATCCAGGGAGGCCACACAGCCAACCCAGTAAAGATATTCAACCTCTTCTTCGCCTGCCTTTTTGATATCAAGACCTTCCGTCCACTCAAGCCTCTGGGACTTGCCCATACCATACGGGTCAAAACGGGTCTGGAGATTCTTGTAGAGAAGTTTCATTTCGGAGCTCACCTTGCTCAAGGTCATGGTGAGGTACCTTCTCATCTCGATGTTCTTGTCAAAGGTTGGTATTGATACAGGGCAGTTCACCTGGCAGGAGAGACATGCCGTACATGACCAGAGGGCTTCCTCTTGAATAACGGTGTCGATGATGCCATCTTCGTTCTTGACACCTGCCGCCACCCTTTCCCACTCGCCTTTCAGGTCCTGGATGAGTTTCTTCGGTGAGAGTGGTTTTTCGCTGAGATGTGCCGGGCAACGGTCCTGGCACCGGCCGCATCTCGTGCACGCATCAAGGTCAAATATCTGTCTCCATGTAAAGCCTTCTATGTTGTTTACGCCAAACTCCTCTGCATTCTCAAAGTCAGGGATCTGGGCAACAGCCCCTCTCGGGCTTTCCTCAACACCTCTGAACATCATATTGAGGGAAGAGGTAATGATATGGAGCAGCCTTGAGTACGCAATGTACACAATGAAGCCGAAGCTGATAACCATGTGGAAATACCACAGGACAAGATGGGTGGCCTTAATGGCACCCTTATCCATGCCGCCGAAAAGGTCAGCCATAAACCAGCCCACAAAACTCCATACCTCATAATCCGGTCTCGTTGCTGCAATCCTCGCAGCCTCAACCAGAAAACCGGACACAAGAATTACCAGGATCCACATAAGGGAAAGAAAATCGTCGGGCTTGTTGTCGCTAATTCTCTGTGGCTTTGTGACATAACGCCTGTACATGGCCATCAGGATACCGACAATAGCAACCAGGCCTCCGAGATCAAGGAAGAAAGAGAACCAGAGGTAAAAATCACCGGTAAGGAATTTGTACTTAAAGATCAGGTCCGTGAAGTCTGCCTGAATCGCCACAAGGGCAGTGCCGATAGTGAGGACCAGAAAACCCCAGAAGATAAATAAATGCATCCATCCTGGAAAGGATTCGCCTTGTTTTAAGATTGTTCTGTGAAAAATTCCACTCTTTATAAAATAACCAATCCTTGCTCCAGCAGTCTTTGCAAAATTTATGGGTTCAGGTTTCCCGATCTTCCACATGGCATACCGTTTCTTGATACCGAGAAAAAGGAGAATAAAGGTAACCACCATAAGTGCGTAAGTAACCCACTGCCCCACCGATCCAGCATTCCAGAGGATCTCCCTGCCAATCTCCATCATCCGCCTCCTAAACTTTTTGCGATATACTACCACAAAACATTTCTTTGTGAAAAGAAATTCTTACTTAATTGTGAAAAGAAATACAAGGGTCCATGGATTGTTTAATATCAATAGTTTATGTGGTTTTGTTAAGTTTTTATGGAAAAATTGCGAAAATTTATCTTGACACGGTTTTATGGCTTCTGCTAAGAAACTGTATACACAATCCAAATACGGGGATTTTAATAAAAAAGGTTTAATGAAAAGAACTGTCTTGATGCTTGTTGTAATAGTTTTTTTGGCATTTATCTCTGCTGAATTGGCTTTTGCTGCAAACATAACGCACAAGGTGAAGTCAGGGGATAATCTTTATACAGTTGCTAAAAAATATCGTGTCTCAGTAGATCAACTGAAAAGCCTCAACAGTTTGACATCAAAAAAGCTTACGTTAGGCCAGGTTCTCGTCATCAAGAATGAGGGGACTGCGGCCCCTGTTGCGAGAAGAGAGCCGGAAATTGTTCAGTCGGCTATTGAAAACGATGGTGAATTTATTGAGTATCGGCCAAAAAAGGGTGACACTCTCGACAAGATCGCATCGAAGTTCAATATCGACAAAGAGGATATTCTGGAATCAAACAATATAACCGGCAAGAAGCTACCAAAGGTCGTCTTGATACCTAAAATAATTGAGGTAGATGATTCAGAAGAACTCATTGAACTCTCCAACAAGACATTCAGGCCCTGGCAAAGCAATGATGAAAAATACATGCTTGTGAAGGTTGCCAAGGGTTTCATGGGTGCGCCTTATAAATATGGTGGAAAGCAATGATGAAAAATACATGCTTGTGAAGGTTGCCAAGGGTTTCATGGGTGCGCCTTATAAATATGGTGGAGAGACGGTCCGTGGACTCGANTGTTCTGCNTTCGTNAAAAAGATNTATGACATTTTCGATGTTCANCTTCCGAGAAGTGCCAGGGAACAGTTCAAGGTCGGCTACAAGATTACNAAAGAAGANTTGTCNGTTGGAGACCTGGTTTTTTTCAAAACCAAGCGNTATATAAAATATCCCACCCACGTGGGGATNTATATCGGGGATGGCAATTTTATCCATTCGTCCTCAAATCGCTCCAAAGTGGGTGTAAAAATTGATGCCCTTTCTTCTGATTTCTATTCAAAGACTTTTATAGGGGCTACCCGGGTGAAAAAGTTGCCCGACGATACCGCAGAAAGCCCTAAAAACTCCCAGGGCACTTCAAGCAATTCATAATTTTTGACACACCTCTTTCTAATTTTCCTGTTTACAATCTTTTTCCATCTTTCCAGTTACTTTTGTTTCCGCCTATCTCGCCCGCTTTTAAACATTGACAGTTGTGAGTTTAATATGGTGAAATACCGACTATGGCGAAAAAACAAACCAAGGAATTAATCAAGAAACCCGATTTCCTTATCGTGTTTGTTGAAACTGCATACATATTTATTAAGAACAATCTTCGCAACTTCATTATCGGGATTGTCATCTTTTTTGTTGCCGCCCTCTCTGTTTATGGATACACCGTTTACTCCAACAAACAGGAAGAAAAGGCTCAGTCAACCCTGTTCCAGGGTATCAGGAGCTTTGAGGAATACAGCCAGACCGGCAAACAAGAGAGCCTTACCAATGCAGAAAATGTATTTCAAACTCTCATTAAAGAGAAACGGGGCAAGGCATATCAGATAGCCAGGCTTTACCTTGCAACTATCTATACCATGCAAGGAAAGACTGAAGAGGCCCGGGGCCTTTATCGGGAGATTATGAAAAACTCTCCAGATACAATCCTCAAAACACTTGCCGAGCAAGCCCTTCAAGGCTTAGAAAAAAAATAGCCCACTTGTAATTGTCAGCTTCTTAACTTCTATAAGTTGTTTCTTTTAGTGGAGTACTGCAACAGGTTCGTATTTCGTACCCTGCATTGCCGGGTAAATACCAGCCAGAATGCCAATTACTGTGCTAATAAGCAATGACATGGCGATGTTTCCGAGATAGAGCGAAAATGGAAACTCTCCAAAATAGTTGACGATGACAGTGATAAGAAAACCGACCAATACCCCGAAAACACCTCCAACAAGAGCAACGATAACCGACTCAGTCAGAAACTGTAAAATAATATCTCTTTTTTTAGAACCTACAACCCTCCGTATACCTATCTCCAGCTTCCTTTCAGAGATAGAGAGCAGCATAATGGCAAAAATACCAAGTCCCCCTATCAGAAACGAAACTATGGAAGCAATGATTGTCAGGATAGATACGAGCCGTATCCCTTCTTCCTGAGTCCTCACGATATCTTCCATGGTAAAAATCGAAAAATCATCCTTCTGTTCCGGCTTCATATTGTGAATTTTCCGTATGAAATTCCTGAGTGTCGTCTTCATTTGACTTAGAGATTCTCCATCCTGAAGTTGCAGGTAGATGCCCTTGATGTAATCCACGTTACTGTAACGTCTCATAAAGGTGTTCAGTGGTATATAGACCTGGAGATCCTGGTCCTGCCCCGTAAAATCAGTTCCCTTTTCATCCATCACCCCGACAATCTCAGTAGGGACCCTGTAAACAAGGATATACTTGCCAATGGGGTTCTCCCGCTGCAATAGGTTATCAAAAACCTTGTATCCTACAACAGCCTTTTTATCTGCTTTGAGATCTTCCTCCTTGGTAAAATACGTGCCCATCAGTAAGTCGATGTTCCTTATCCTGAAAATGGCCTCTGTGGCCCCTATAATGCTCACAACGAGGGATTTCTCGCCATAGCGGGCAGGATAGGTTATGTCAAAAAAAGGAACAGCTTCTTTGATCCCGGGGATGGCTTCTTTGATCATTCCCACATCTCGAAGCTTCAGGGTCTTTGCCTCGGCAAATTGCCGTGCACCCCTCCCTGTGGCGAAGACGAGGCCCGATCGAACAATAACAAGATTTTTCCCGAATTTGCTTATTTCGTTCTCGATCTTTTTTTTCATACCGTTACTGATGTTTCCGAAAGCAACAAGGCTCATGACCGCAAAAAGGATTCCGAGAAGGGCAAGGACCATTCTCCCTTTATGGACCACAAGATTTTGGAGGGCTATCCTGAGGTAAAACTTAACGGTGTATATCATCCCCTTATTGCCTCAATCGGCTCAATCCTGCTCGCTCGTAGCGCCGGCCTTAATCCTGCGAGAAGCCCGGTGAGAAAGCTGAAAAGAAGCGCAAAAACAATCACTTTATAGGAAAATAGCATGGGAATGTCAAAGAGCTTTTCGAATGTCCCACCAAGGGCAACACTTAAAAGAATGCCTGCTATCCCACCCATAAGCGTTATGAGTATTGACTCAAAAAGAAAGGAGAGCAAAATCCCTCTTCTTGATGCCCCATAGGCACGTCTGATACCGATATCCTTCCTCCGCTCCTGTATGGTTAGATAGAAGAGGTTGGCAAGGACGAAACCGCTCACCACAAGTGCAACGATTGATGCAGTTCCCAGGAAGAGAAAGAGTGAACCGGAAATTACGGTTACAAACTTGAGTATGTCCTTTGAACTTCTGATGGTGAAATCATCGTCAGCTGAACCTTGCAGACCGTGGTTGCTTCTGAGCACTGTTCGCACATCTTCTATGGTCTTGTCCAGGTCCCGGTCTGTTTTAAGCCTCATCATGCTCAGATATCGTTTGTCGTTGATTATTCTGCTTGTTACCGTCGTAAAAGGCATGATAACCCTGTCGTCTATACTTGGGCCTCCAATGCTGCCCCCTTTTTCTTCGAGGATGCCAATAACCTTTGTTGGTAGTTTACCGACCTGTATTACCTTGCCGATTGCATTTTCATCCTTGAAAAGCTCATCGTATACCTTGGACCCGATAACACAAACAGCCTCTGCGCTGGCATAATCATCAGACGAATACACTGAACCTACCCGAAAATTCCACGCCATTGAGGTAAAGTAGTTTGACGTAGAACCTATGACCTGCGTCTGCCACTTCCTGTCCCGGTATCGCATGGTAACATTTCTGACCGAGTAAACCTTAACCAGGTCATAGATACCGTTGATTCGCTGGAGTTGGTCAGCGTCACGGACAGTCAGCGTTGTCATCCTCACCCGTGCTGCCCGCTGTCTCTCACCGCCACTGAAGACCATGATGGAGTCCGGGCCAAGGGCTTCAAAAATGTCCTTTGCCTTTTTGTTTGCTCCCTCTATTGTTGTAATGATGATACAAATAGAAAGTATACCAAGAGCAACGCCAGCAAAGGAAAAAACCACCCTTCCCCGGTAGTAATAGATCCTCAAGAAACTCCCTACCTTGTGATATCTTCTGAAATAGTCCCATCTTCTATCCTTATCAATCTTCTGCCAAAGGATGTTAGCTTGGGGTCGTGGGTTACAACTATGACGGTCTTCCCCTCTTCATTGAGCATCTGAAACAGATCCATGATCTCTCCGCCGGTCGTGGAGTCGAGTGCTCCTGTCGGCTCATCTGCGAGGATAAGGTCAGGGTCGTTGATCAGCGCGCGGGCTATGGCAACCCGTTGCTGCTCTCCACCGGAAAGCTGTGAGGGCTTGTTGTGGATTCTTTCTGCCAGACCGAATTTCCCGAGGAGGGTTTTGGCTTTGTCACGGGGATGTCTTATTTGCTTTGACGAGTAAACAATGGGGATCAGCACATTCTCCAAGGCATTCAGATAGGGAAGGAGGAAAAACTGCTGAAAAACGAAACCGATGTGGAGGTTTCTCATGGTGGCAAGCTTCTCATCATCAAGGCCATCGATGGAAACATCCATGAACTTGTATTCCCCTTCTGTCTGCTTGTCAAGAAGACCGATAATATTCATGAGCGTTGTCTTTCCGGACCCGGAAACACCCATGAGAATGACAAACTCCCCGCTCCTGATCTCAAGGTTTATTCCCTTGAGAATGGGCAGTTCCCTCTCCCCTATAAAATAGCTCTTCTTAATATTTTTAAGGGTAATCACTTCTTTGGGCCTGGCGAAGAGCTCTGGGGAGGCTTCTTGACCACCGCAGGTATGACGATGGTTTCCCCTTCCTTGAGACCTGCGATAATTTCTGTAAACCTGTCATCCCTTACGCCGGGGGTTACCTGCCTCGGTTCAGTTTTGTCCTTTGTCTTGAAATAGACAACGGTCTTTCCTTCCTCGAAGCGCACGGCATTATTCGGTACAACCAGAACATCTTTCTTCTCTTCAACAATAATTCGCACATGGGTTGTCATCTCAGGCCTTAAGAATGCTGTTAGGGTCTATCTTTACGATAGCAAGGTAGTAGACGATGTTATCTTTTATTTCAGGTTGAGGGTAAATCATGTCGATCTTTCCGTAAAATCTCTTATCCCGATAGGTGTCCACCCAGTATTCTATCTTCAGACCAGGCTTTGTCCGTCCTATGTCTGTTTCGTCAACGTAAATCCACATCTCAAGCTTTGTAGGATCTATAATGGTGATGAGTATTGCAGCGGAAAGACCGGCAACAACTGTCTCGCCCAACTGCGTTGAGACCGCAGACACATAGCCGGATATTGGGGCAAAGATCTTTGTGTAGCTTAAGGATACCTCCAGCGCTTTGAGCCTCTCGGAAGCCTCTTTTACCTTTGCCTTGCCAAACTCAACCTGGGCGTATGCAACATCCACCTCGCGCTTGGCCTTATCGACGCTGTCTTTTGTGGTGAATTCCTTTTCCAGGAGGCTTACTTCCCGCTCGTAGTTCGTCTTGCTGTAAGAATACTGCGCTACCTTTGCGTCGAGGTCCCGCTTCAGGGATTCAATCGTGGCATCAGTGTTCCTTATATTTGCCATGATTTCCCTGTCATCAATCGTGGCGATCAACTCGCCTTTTTTAACAGCATCGCCTACCTGATATTTTAGCTGAGTAAGGTTACCTGTCGCCCTTGTCCCCACCTTGACGATTGCGCCAACCTGGGCCTTAATGATACCTGTCTGCTCGGTAAAATAGGTGACATTGTCCCGCTTTATAGTAAAGTTTTCACCGGCTTTTTCTGAGTTGCCTTTTTTGCCTGCAAATAAGTAAATGAGGATTCCTGCAACAACCGCAACAACGATAGCAATGACAATGTATTTCTTCTTCACCTATTACTCTCCATTGATGTAGGCGACCCGTTCGAGGCTTGCGAGGGTTGTGTTAGCCCGGGAAATTGCACTTACGAGGTTTTCCTTCGCTTTCGCGAGATCCCTCTCGCTCTGGAGAAGGGCCAGAATGTCACCCTTCCCGAGCTTGTATTCACCAAAAGCCTGATCGAAGTTGGAGGTGGCCTCTCTCACCAGTTCGCCATAGAGGGTCACATTCTGTATGCTGAGTTCATAGTCTTTGAATGCCTTAATGATCTCAACACCAGCGTTTCTCTTAATCTCCTCAAGCCTGTATTTCGAGGAAGCGATATCACTTGATGCGCCCAGCATGTTGTAATAGCGGCCTATACCGTCGAATAGGGGCCACGACAAGTTAATGCTGAATGTTTCCTGTCTGCCATCAGGGAAAAACCGGTCATCCTGTCGTGATTGCATGTATTGTGCATCAATCCGGGGAAACCAGGCGCTCACTCTTTCCTTGTAGACCATGTTTAACCGTTCCACTTCCTGCACCTGAGCAGTCACATCGGGCCTCACAGTAATGGCCCTTTCCGTTAGTTGACGGTAGTCACCCTTGTATTTCGGTTCCACAAGTGGCCCCTCGACATCTTGCTTGTCTTCCGGATCATAGAGGAGAAGACTCTTTAGCTCAGCAAGTGTCTTTTCATATTCCCTCAGTGCATCCAGGTATTCGATCTTGGCAGTTGTCATCCGGACCTCTGACTGAAGAACATCACTCTTCTTTGCAACGCCTGCTTCATATCTCCCCTTCGTGAGAGCCAAGACCCTCTCTGTTACATCGTAGGCTTCTTTTCTTTTCTCAACGACGGTTTTATTACCAAGGACTACATAGAAGGCCGCCTTAACGAGGTAGAGAACATCATTCTTCACACCCTGCAGGCGGTCCTTCTCCCGCTCTGATTGAAAAAATGCTCCCTTCCTTCGTGCATATCGTTCACCTCCGTCGAAAAGAGTTAAAGTGATAGCGCCATCAAAGGTGTAGGCATCCAGTGAACCATTACTTGTTCCAGTGGGGCTGCTTCCGCTTAAAAAAGTCACTGAACGCCTGCCATTTAGGGACCTGATATATGAACTCTGGATGTCAGCCCTTGGCAGGTAAGGATCGATAGTTGAGATGTAGGAGTACCCTGTCCTTTTAACAACCTCTTTCTGTTCCTTGATGAGGAATGAGACTTCCAAGCCCCTTTTAATGGCTTCTTCGATGGTAATGGCAAAGGCTTCCTGGCTGAGAAAAGCAGCCAATATGACAAAAGTAACGATGATTTTCAGTCTGCTTCTCTGCAATTATACCTCCGTAAATTCACTACAGTTTACCGGTATTTCCTTGATAAATCAAATTGTTTCAGCATCTATCACAATGCTTTGTGACTATCAATTTTCATTCAATCTTATAGCTAAGCTAATTATTTTGCAAAAGGAATGCCAGTATTGCCGGAACAGAATCCGCTTTCATTTTGAAACCTGGCCCGATTATTTAGAAGCTGGCTCGCCAATTCTGTCGATATCGGCTCACCGTTAACGACAATTATGTCGGAACAACAAGCAGCATATCGTATGTCGTATATCGCAAACACGGGGATTGATAATTGTTTGACCCATAGAATGAACCGTGATTTGTTAATACGAAAGGTATTTTCACTATTGACATACCAAGTTCCTACACGTATACTACACGTATAGGAGGCATGA
>PDVJ01000682.1_pt1 | contig 11593 bp, 14 predicted proteins | sample 1369811 | NCBI WGS metagenome assembly PDVJ01 (sample SAMN07795376, study PRJNA414565) | Alkali sediment metagenome, whole genome shotgun sequencing project. | reverse complement strand
CTTTGATGTAGTTTTTTGGATTAATCTGCAAAAAAAATGTAAACAGGCTACATTGCCTCGTATATTGGCCGCAGGGTGTATTGCTTTTTAAGGACGCTGAGCCTGCCTTTTTCCACGAGGCTCTTAACCATCCTCGAAACCGTCTCCCGCGAGCAGCCACAGGCGCTTGCTATCTCCACCTGAGTAGGGCCGTTCTCTATAATGATACGGTCTTTGATCTTCGTGCCGGATTTTTCGCCGATTTCCATGAGGTATTTCAGGATGCGTCCTTCAACGCCAAGGAAGGCGAAACTTTTCAGCTTTTCGTTTGCAGCCCTCAGCCTTTTCGAAAGTTCTTTTATCATGCTCAGGGCAAAGGCCTGGTTTTCCATGAGAAGCCTCATGAAGTCGCCCCTCCTTATCATCAGGAGGTCACTCTGCTCCAGGGTCATGACATTTGCAAACCCTGAAAGCTCCTCGAAGAGGGACAACTCCCCGAAAAATCCGTCTTTGCCGATGATGTCCAGAATATACTCCCTGCCATCCTCATCGTACAGGGAAATCTTGACGCGACCCTTGAGAACAATGTAAAGAGTATCCCGTTTTTCACCTTCTTCAAAGACCATGTAGCCTTTGCTGAACGTCTTCGCTATAGCGATTCTCGCCACCATTTCAAGCTCTTGGTCACTCAAAGTAGAAAAAAAGCTGACATTCCTGATATTTTCTCCGTACACTTTCATAACCATTCACCCAAATGTTTTAGTTGTCCATTACTTCGGTCACAGACTTCAATGCAGCCTTGATCTTATCTCCCGGTATACCGCCCTGTGCTATCTGTGGACCGCCACCACCCTTGCCGCCATATTGCTCCATAAGCCTTTTGATAATTTTACCTGCGTTGTATGTGTTGAGGAGGTCTTTACTCACTGCCACGATCAGCATTCCCTTTGCATCCTCCCTAGTTCCAACCACAGCAACACAGCTCTTAACCCTGTCTCTTATACTATCGGTAACTTTTCTCAAATCTTCAGCTTTTGCGTTCGGGACGAATATGGAAACAACCTTGGTTCCATTTTTCTCAGGGGCCCCTTTGATGGCATCCTCAACCTTGTAGGTGGTCAGTTCATCCTTTAATCTCTCCATCTCCCGTGATTGGGCGCTCAACTCCCCTACTAGGCCTTCAACCCGATCCCTGACACGGTCCGGCTCCGCATTCGCAAGCTGCGCAATCCCCTTGATCGTTGCGTCCATCTTTCTCTTATAAGCTACAGCGCCTTTTCCGGTTACCGCCTCTATCCTTCGAACACCAGAGGCGAGAGAGCCCTCGCTGACGATGTAAAAACTGCCTATCTCACCGGTGTTTCGAATGTGGGTTCCTCCGCACAGCTCCGCACTGAAATCACTGATACTGACTACCCGGACCTTGTCCCCGTACTTCTCTTCAAAGAGGGCTGTGGCTCCCTCCCGGATGGCATCTTCCCTCATCCTCTCCTGGGTTGACACATCAATGCTTTCCATGATTTTTTCATTGACTATATCTTCGACCTTTGCGATCTCCGCCTCTTCCATTGCCTGGAAGTGGGTGAAGTCGAACCTTAGCCTGTCTTTATCAACGAGCGAGCCTGACTGCTTTACATGGTCACCCAGCACCTGCCGCAGGGCATACTGGAGGAGGTGTGTTGCGGTGTGATTTCTCGCAATGCCCTTTCTTCTTTCAACGTCAATTGACAAATCCACTGTTTGGCCTTTTTTCAGGACCCCTTCCTCAACAACAACAGTGTGGGAAAAAAGATCTGCCTTGACTTTTTTTGCTGCTGTCACGTGAGCCTTCCCCCCGGGCCAGTTCACCACGCCTTCGTCTTCTACCTGTCCACCACTCTCTGCGTAGAAAGGTGTTTTATCAAAAAAAGCCTCTCCTGTCTCTCCTGTATTAATTGCTTCAACAACTCTGTCGTCCTTAATTAAGGTCATGGTAGTAGCCTGAGGGATATGAGCTACCTGGTAGCCGAGAAACTCGCTGCTTATGCCCTCTTTGAGTACTGCCACATGGCCTTCATCAAGGCCTTCGCCCTTAATTTTCGATGAAGTTCTCGACCGTTCCTTCTGTTCTTCCAACGACCTCACAAAGCCATCCATGTCCACGGAAAGACCATCCTCCTGGGACATTTCTGCTGTAATATCGATAGGGAAACCAAAGGTATCGTAGAGTTTGTACACCATCTCACCAGGCATAACAGTACCGCCTTTTGACGTGATCTCTTCTACAAACTCATCGTATACCCTCATTCCTGTGCTGAGGGTCTCAATGAATCTCTCCTCTTCACCCTTTATAACCCGGACGATATAGGGATGGTTGTTCCTGATATCGGGATAAACATCACCCATAACGTCAACAACTGTTGCGGAAAGGTCAGAGAGAAACTCACGCTCAATGCCAATTTTCTTGCCATACCTCAGGGCTCTTCTTAAAATCCGCCGTAAAACATATCCTCTGCCATCCTTTGACGGAAGGACCCCATCATTGATGACAAAGGCTGCCCCTCTCACGTGGTCTGAAATGACACGCATGGCAATGTCGATCTTTTCGTTTTCACCGTATACGTTCCGTGACACATCTTCGAGTCTTGTGATAATGGGCCTGAAGAGGTCGGTCTCATAATTACCCAGCTTTCCCTGCATGATCGAGGTAATGCGTTCAAGGCCCATTCCGGTATCGATTGACGGGCGCGGGAGTTAAAACAAGGTTCCATATCTCGAGGAAACGATCGCAGTCACATCCCACTGCACAGGATGTCTGTTTGCAACCCACGTGTTCCCCCAGATCATAGAGAATCTCTGAGCACGGTCCACACGGCCCCTCGTCCCCCATGGACCAGAAATTGTCCTTTTCTCCAAGCCTCACAATCCTGTCTTCCCTGATGCCGATCTTTTTCCATATCCTGGCCGCTTCGTCATCATCCTTGTAAACTGTTATCCACATCCTCTTTTCATCAAGCTGATAGACATCCCGTAAAAGCTTCCAAGCGTATGCGACAGCGTCTTCCTTGAAATAATCGCCAAAGGAAAAATTCCCGAGCATCTCAAAGAACGTGTGGTGCCTCAAGGTTTTTCCCACGTTTTCTAGATCGTTGTGCTTGCCCCCTGCCCGTACACATTTCTGACAGGTTGTAGCCCGCACATAGTCTCGCTTTTCGATACCGAGAAAGAGGTTCTTGAACTGCACCATGCCGGCATTCACAAAAAGCAGTGTGGGGTCCTTCTCGGGGATGAGCGATGAACTTGACACCGCCGTATGACCGTTTTCGCCGAAGAATTCCAGGAACTTTTTTCTTATTTCGCTTGATCTCACTGTTCAGCCTTTTTCATTTTGTAATGTGCGAGGATTTTGTCTTCAATTTCTTTCGCAACTTCTTCGTGTTTCTTAAGGTAGTCCTTGGTGTTCTCCTTACCCTGGCCGATCCGTGTTTCGCCGTACGCATACCACGTACCAGCCTTCTCTATGGCACCCGCTTCCACGCCAAGGTCGACCATTTCACCCTCTCTTGAAATCCCTTCCCCGAAGATGATATCGAACTCAACTTCTTTAAAGGGCGGGGCAAGCTTGTTTTTGACCACCTTCACCCTGGTCCTGTTTCCTACGATATCCTGCCCATCTTTAATCGCTCCAATCCGCCTGATGTCAAGCCTTACCGATGCATAGAACTTCAGGGCGTTTCCTCCTGTTGTTGTCTCAGGGTTTCCAAACATGATTCCTATCTTATGCCGTATCTGGTTGATAAAGATGACCGTTGTCATGGATTTGCTTATGGTGGCAGTAAGCTTCCGTAAAGCCTGGGACATGAGCCTCGCCTGCAAGCCAACGTGGGCATCTCCCATTTCCCCTTCGATCTCAGCACGCGGGACAAGAGCAGCCACCGAATCGATGACGATCACATCCACCGCCCCGCTCCTTACCAGGATTTCAGTAATTTCTAATGCCTGCTCACCGGTATCAGGCTGGGAAATAAGGAGATCATCCGTATTCACGCCAATTCTTTTTGCATAGCTTATATCGAGGGCATGTTCAGCATCAACAAAGGCAGCAGTGCCTCCCGGTTTCTGGATTTGGGCGACAACTTCCAGGGCAAGGGTCGTTTTTCCGGATGCCTCCGGCCCGTAAATCTCTACCACCCTTCCCCGGGGCAGCCCGCCTACACCTAAAGCCATATCCAGGGCTATTGAGCCTGTTGAGACGACAGGGACCTCTTCCACGGGCTTTTCACCGAGCTTCATGATAGCCCCTTTTCCGAAAAGTTTTTCTATCTGGGATACCGCCATATCAATTGCCCTGGTCTTGTTATTGGTTTCTTCTTTCACGCCCTTTACCTCCAGTCTTGAAATTCAGCTCATAGCTCTAAGCTGATAGCTCACAGTTAAATCCGTGACGCGTAACGCGTAATCGGTTATGGGATTTGCTGATTACTTTTCTCTTCTTGCCACTTTTTTTGTCCTTTCTATCGCCTCCCGCTCCAGAAGTGGCGTCGGCTCCTTTTTCCTCCCAAGAGTGATATGGGGTGTAAAATCTCTTTTTTCTTTTTCGATCCCAAGAGTCGAAAGGGTATCCTCTATATCATGAAATATCGCCCTTGAGATGTCAACCCCCTTTTCCAGGTTAACCACAATAACCCGTGCCCTCCTTTTATTCGGGAAGGCATCAACCCCCTTAGTGGTGGCTTCGAAAGGACCATACATATTCTCAAGACGTGCCAATCTTTCTTTCATATTATTGGCCATGGTCTCCTCTATTTCACTAAAAAATTTGAGGGTGATGTGCTGACCATCGCTCTTCACCCACTTGACACCAGTGATCCTCGACGCCATGCCCCGTATTATCCCCTGAAGGTATTCCTTAACAGGAGCTGAAATCTCGAAGGCAAGAAAAGCCCTCATCCCAACCTCCCCTCCAAATAATCAAGCACCATCTTCAGAGCCTCTTCGGAGGTCTGTTCCTTGATCGATAGCCTGTCACCGCTAAAGAGATACTTCCTGACAAAGGTGCCGTCCTTCGATGCAAGGCCGACATAGACAGTACCTATGGGCTTTTCCGGAGTGCCTCCACCAGGCCCTGCAACCCCTGTAACAGACAACGCTACATCAGCTTCGGTTGTCTCTTTTACTCCTTCTGCCATCTCCTTCGCAACTTCACTGCTCACTGCCCCCTTTTCTGCTATAACCTCTTCAGGAACAAAAAGATACAACTCCTTAGAATCATTGCTGTATGTAACAAAGCCCATGTCAAAATAGTCAGAGGCACCCTGAATATTGGTAATCCTGTTCGCTATGAGGCCACCGGTACATGATTCTGCCACCGCTATCTTCATGCGTCTTTCCCTGAGGATTCTTCCTATCCTTGCTTCTATCATTGTAGTATCCTCCTTCCTATTATAAGTAACAGGTTCGCAAAAATTCCTGCTATAATATCATCTGCAAGGATGCCGTAGCCCTTCCGGAAAGCCTCCACCCGTCTGATGGGATACGGTTTTATAATATCAAAAAACCTGAAGAGTATAAAGCCTATCAGCAGGCTAATAAACGTGATATTGTGACCCGCCATAGTAATGAACATGCCTATAACTTCATCGATCACAACGTAACCAGGGTCATTTCCCTCAAATGTAAGTTTATTTAAAACAACAAGGGCAATAATAATAAGGGCGACAATGTATAGGGGATGGGCAAAAACAGAAGGAAAAAAATAGAGGAGAATGCATGCGAAAGCCGATCCGTATGTTCCCGGTGCAAAGGGTAAATGACCAATGGGGCCAAGCGTCACGAAGAGGCGAAATACACTATTTGTTGTTGCCGTAAACCTCTTTGTCATCAAAGACCTTTTTGCCCACTATATTCCAGCCATCTTTCCAGACCCTGTAGAAACAGCTCCAAAACCCTGTATGACAGGCAGCAACTTTCTGATCAACCATGATGAGAATGGTATCATTATCGCAGTCGAGATAGATGGATTTAACCTCCTGGAGGTGACCGGAAGTCTCTCCTTTCAACCAGAGTTTTTTTCTCGATCTCGAATAGTAATGCGCCTTACCGGTCTTAAGCGTCAGGTCATAGGCCTCTTTGTTCATGTATGCAACCATAAGGACATCTTTCGTTGTCATATCCTGAACAACAACAGGCACAAGCCCTCTTTCATCCCATTTTATTTCATCCATGTTTGCTCCGCATAAAATATAGTTGATTGGTTGAGTGTGTTGCTACAATCTTACATTCACTCCCCTGGCCGCTAAGTATCTCTTTGCATCAAGGACAGTAAATTCCCGGTAATGGAATATGGATGCTGCCAGGACAGCATCAGCCTTTGCATCAACAAGACCTTCGTAAAGATGTTCGAGGGTACCTACCCCTCCGGAGGCAATCACCGGGATATTGACTGACTCTGAAATTGTTCGTGTCAGTTCTATGTCGAAGCCAACTTTGGTGCCGTCCCTGTCCATGCTCGTGAGTAGAATCTCGCCTGCACCAAGTTTTTCGACCTCTGCCGCCCACTTCACCGCATCGACCCCTGTCGATCTTCTGCCGCCATAGGTAAAAACCTCAAAACCATTACCTTTCCGCTTTGCATCAATGGCAATACATATGCACTGGCTGCCGAAAACTTCACTGGCCTCCCGCACAAATTCAGGGTTCTCAACTGCGCTCGTGTTAATGGCCACCTTGTCGGCCCCGGCAAGAAGGATGTCCCTGATATCCTGAAGATTCTTAATCCCTCCTCCCACAGTAAGGGGCATAAAAACCTCGTTTGACACCCTCTCTACAACATCGATAATTGTTCGCCTCTGCTCATGGGATGCAGTGATGTCAAGAAAACACAGCTCATCTGCCATCTGCGCTTCGTATTCCTTCGCATTGGTAACCGGATCGCCGGCATCCCTCAGTTCCACAAAGTTTATCCCTTTAACTACCCTGCCCTCCATAACATCAAGGCAAGGTATTATTCTCTTAGTCAGCATATTCTACTGCTTCCTCTACCTTTATTAAGCCCTCATAGATTGCCTTGCCGAGAATAACCGCCCATACTCCGAGATCTTTCAGTCTCTTTACGTCATCAATGCTCGTCACTCCCCCACTCGCAATGAGAGGTATATCTGTCCACTCCACCATTTTTTTCAATCCGTCGTAGTCCGGCCCTGAAAGCATTCCGTCCTTTGCAACATTTGTACAGAGAATCGCCATGATGCCAACCTGCTTTGCTTCTTCGAGGATCTCTTTGACGTCCCTGTTAACGGCGCTTTTCCATCCCCGCACCATGGGCTTCCCGTCAAGAACATCCAATCCCAGAACGATATTGTTGTATGCCGAGAGCCCTGTGAAAAAGAGACTATCTTCAAGGGCCTGGGTGCCCACAATGACACCATTAATGCCTGTTGCGCTGTAGTCCCTGATTTCCTCAGCGCACCTTATGCCGCCCCCTACTTCCATATAGCCAGGCACTTTTTCCCTGATCTTCCTGATGAGCTCTCTATGGGCAGGCAGTCCTGTTCGTGCACCATCAAGGTCTATAATGTGAAAATCTTTTGCACCCCGCCCTATAAGTTCTTCTATCTTGGAAACTGGATTTTTGCTATAGACGGTGACTTTTGAGAAATCGCCTTTTACTAACCGGACGCATTCGCCACCTATGAGATCCATGGCGAAGAGGGCTTTCATTTATGTTCCTCGAGAATTATATCCAGACCCTGGTTGATGGCATCCCGGGAAAGATCTTCCACGGTGAGCCATCGCGCGCCCCTCCTGAAAAATTTTCCCATATTAAAGAGATTTTCACTCAGTGATTGTTGGTCTTCATCAAAGATGAATACGCGCTTGAGCACATTATTTTCCATGAGATGAATATGAAACCCGACACCAGCAGGCTTATCTACCCCAAGATTTCCGCCTACCCTCTCCTCGTAGCGATATACGAGGAGACTGATATAATTTCCATTATTTTTGTCATTCCTGTACCCTACATCATGTGCCGTGAGACCTTCCCGCAAAAGATTGCCAAGGACTATATCTGCATCTTTGGGAATGTTGCCAACTTTCATGAACCCCCCGCAATACATGCATTTTTCAACCTTGCCGGGACCCGTCATCTTTTCCACAACAATACCAAGGTCACCAATTGCAAAGCTGACACTGAGGGCAACTACGCTTCCTAAAAGGAAGGCAATACCGAATATTTCCGACCATTTTTTTATAATCTTTTTGATTGTTGTCATGCCTATCATTCTATCCAAAAAAATCGATAAAGGAAAGGATAAAAATTTGTGTCGTCTCACCTCATCATGTCAGCAAAGGCATTGTAAAAAAGAACAAGGTTGAGAACTATTATCAGAGCGGTACTCAAATAGGTAACGATATTCATCCAGAGGGAATTCCGATAATCGCCCATGAGCTCTTTCTTATTAACAAGCATGAGCATGAAGATGAGAATAACCGGCAGCAGTATGCAATTGACAATCTGGCTGAACCACATGACCTTTATGAGGGGAAGATTTGGTATAAGGACAATCGATGCGCCCATAATAACGATAATGGTGAAGATTGAATTGAACTGGGGCGCCTCTTTGAAGCGTCTACCTGTTCCTGTTTCCCAACCCATGGCCTCGCATATATAGTATGTAGTAGCAAGGGGGAGGATACATGCAGAAAAGAGTGAGGCGTTGGCAAGGCCGATAGCAAAAAGGATATATGCATACTTCCCTGCCAAGGGCCTTAGAGAGAGCGCTGCATCTTCTGCTGTGTCTATCTGAATACCTGCCGGGTAAAGGGTTGCCCCGCATGCAACGATGATAAAAAAAGCCACAACCCCCATCATGATTGCACCGGCAATTACATCAATCTTGGATGCCCATAAGTCTTGTTCATTGAGTCCTTTTTCAACAACACCTGCCTGCAAATAAAACTGCTGCCATGGGGTGATTGAGGTGCCAATAATGCTGATAATGATGATGAGGTAACTTTTGCTCCACTCTATATTCGGCGTTACCGTTTTCTGCATAACTTCACCCCAATCGGGTTTTGCGAGAAACGCAGAAATTATGTATGTGGTATATATGAAACAAATACCAAGAAATATTTTTTCAAAAATACTGTAGTTCCATTTTGTGACAAGAAACCAGACAAAGAAAACTCCTACAGGAATGGAAATATACTTGCTTACACCGAATAGCTCCATGCTTGCAGCCCAACCCGAGAATTCGGCCATGGTGTTGCCGAGATTCGTAATGAAGAGAGACACCATCACCCAGAAGGCAACCCTGACACCGTTGTTCTCCCTTATGAGGTCTGCAAAACCTTTTCCCGTTACTATCCCCATTCTTGCCGACATTTCATGGAATACAGCCAGGAGAAACACTGTTGGAACCAGCGTCCAGAGCAAGTTATATCCATACCGAGCCCCGGCGATGGAATATATCGCTATTCCACCGGCATCGTTGTCAATATTTGACGTGATGATTGCCGGGCCCAGAAGTGAAAGGAGCACTATGAATTTCCTCATCCGCACCATACTAACTTAATTAACACGGAAACTTTTCTCGTTCAATTTATTTCAATATGGTGGATTGTTTTTTTCCTAAACAATGTAATTGCTTAGTTCAGATGAAAAACCCGTCTACTGAGGATTTCCGGTGACTGTGAGTTTGACCTCTCTCTAAATCGTGCCGGGGAAAGCATTTTTTTATGTCAATTATAAAATCTTTTCTTGACTAAATATTTAATATGCATAAAATAAAGATATTAAAGCAGTAAAATAATAAACAAGGGGGTAACACGATGGCAACAAAAAGCAAACCAGCAGCAAAACCAGCGGCAAAACCGGCAGCCAAGAAGCCAGCTCCAAAAGCGAAGGCAGCAGCTAAACCAGCAGCAAAGGCTACAGCCAAGCCTGCAAAAAAAGCAGTCGTGCCAAAGGGGAGTAAATACACGTGCGGCGTGTGCGGAATGGCTGTCACTGTTGATACAGCTTGTGGATGTGCCGAGGTTCATCCTCTCATCTGTTGTGGAAAACAGATGAAGGTAAAAAAGGCATAAGGTAACATTGCCAGAAGCTTAACAGAAAGTAGCTTTACGGTTGTTTTTTTTATTAAAGTTTGGACCAATTATTTAAGGGGGGTTTTTCTCAAAAAGGCCTTCATCAAGTTTCACGTAACTGATGGTGGAGGGGAAGATTGGAGGAGCAACATCACACCTGAAATAAAAAATGGTTTTCCGGGAAAAGGAGGGGAGAAATTTATGAAACGGCGACGTTTTTTTATCTGGGTACTTTTCTCAGCGCTCGTCCTGGTTGTTCCTTCCCTCGTTCTTGCTCAGGCAACATATGTCGGTTCTGAAAAATGCATGTCCTGCCACAAATCAGACTACGGGATGTGGAAGGATACCCTTCACAACAAATCACAGCAGGTGCTTAGTCCGTCTAATGACACAGTTGTTGTCGATTGGGCGGGTAATGTCAAATTAAAGGCCGGCAATATTCCTGAGGCAATGGTAAAACTGAGCAAGGACGCCAACGGGAACTACAAGTCAACGCTTGTTGATACGAAAGATCCATCCAAGTCAGTGACATATGATATATCAAGAACTTATGGTGGCTGGGGATGGAAGCAGCGGTACCTGACAAAGATCGGGAACAACCATTACATCCTTCCTAACACGAACCGCTGGGTATCGTACAATTTGCAGAACTGGTATAACGAAGACGGAAGCTTAAAATCACCGGCCATTACCAACTCCTTTGAAATGAAGTGTGCAGCGTGCCACAATACGGGACTGGAACTCAAAAAAATCAACGGGGGATATGAGTCAAAGTATGTAGAGCTGAATACGGGCTGCGAGAAATGCCACGGTCCCGGCTCAGGACACGTAAAGAGTCCAAAGGCAAAGGGGTCAATTGTTAACCCGAGAAAACTGGCATACGAGAGGGCAATCGAGGTTTGCGGGCAATGCCATTCAAGGGGCGTGAGTGTTCCTAATGGTACATTTGAATTTCCCTGGAATGACAAAGACAACAAGCCCTATAAACTTGGTGAACCCCTGGCGAATTACTACCAGTTCAAACCAGGTGTTTGGGGCGATACCCAATCCCATGCCAGACAGCACCACCAGCAGTGGATCGACCTTCAGAAGAGTAAGCACTTCCAAGCCAAGGTTACCTGCTTTGACTGCCATAACGCCCATGGTGGACCAGGCCGGAACCAGCTTGTAAAAGCCGATTACAACAACAATCTGTGTCTTTCCTGCCACGGAAAGGACAAGCGGTTCTCAAATGCTGCTTCTGTTCGAAACCATTCAAAGCACAACTATGCGCCGGAGACGCTTGGTATGTCGCGGTGTTCGAGCTGTCATATGGTAAAGACTGCAGCGTCGGCCGAGGCAGGGGATGTTCATTCCCACGATTTCAAGATCATAAAGCCAAGCGTAAGTCTTGAGATGGTCAAGAAAGATCCCAAGATGGTACTGCCTAATTCCTGTGGCGGATGCCACAAGGACTGGATGAAAGATCAGGCAGGGCTTGAGACTGGGGTAATGGCCTACGAGGCATTGTTCGGAAAGTAGCTGAAACGCCAACGATGAACTGGGA
>PDVJ01000680.1_pt1 | contig 11602 bp, 16 predicted proteins | sample 1369811 | NCBI WGS metagenome assembly PDVJ01 (sample SAMN07795376, study PRJNA414565) | Alkali sediment metagenome, whole genome shotgun sequencing project. | reverse complement strand
CGGGTGAGGGATATTTCGTTATAGGTACAGTATCCGGACCAGGAAGCCCTGAAAAAAAAGAGTTTACCATTATTAAGATACTCGATACCCCCTACCGTACTGAAGTTCCTGTGAAAAACTCATTCGACCTCACGGTAATAACAAAAGATGCCAAAACGGGGACATTTATAGGGGGGGTCCAGGTTTATCTTGACGGGGGGTCTGTCGGAAGCAACGCGGAGGATGGAAAGCAGATTCTCCGTGACATACTATCAGGGTGGCAAAACCAGGATATGAAGAGATTACCCGACCAGTAGATATTACTGAAAAGAAGCAGATCACCTTCACTCTCAACCGATCAAACGTGATACCGGTACAAATCCACGGATCAACAGATGAAAAGATCGATATTGTTTTTGTGCCTTCAAAAACTTCATTTAACTGTAATTCCAAAACAAAAATCCAGACCGACGCATATACCGGTAATCAGCAACGATTCATCCAAGATGTAAACAATAAAATTGATGTTTTTTTAACATTGGATACCCTGACATCCGGTTCGGTGGGTTTGCCCGGGGATTTCAGGAACCGGTTCAATTTTTATTACTACTGGGATACCGGAAGTTACGCTGATGCTTTCGACGGTTGTGCTGGAACACTTCCCAATGAATTCTGGAATGATGCACCATTCACCGATGTGGCAATTATCATGTACCCATCCTATGAGGGTCGCTATTCCGGCTCTCCCTGTGAACCAATTGGGTGTGCAAACGGCCTGGGGCCCGGATCAGGATCCTGGCTGAAAGCACCAGCTGATTCTCCGATGATTTTTCTGCATGAGAGCGGTCATGTGGTCTTTGGTCTGATTGATACCTATTGCGGGGATACCTATTACGTGGAAAATTCTCCTTTTCCCAATGTCTGGAGTTCTGAGTCCTCATGCAAAAAAAATGCCGAGCAGGAACGCTGGGATAGCACTAGCTGCCGGCAAATTTTAAAACCTGCCAGCAGCCGTCCGATAGATCCCTGTGTGAAAAATTTCTGGAGAGCGGATACAGATCCCGATATCATGGGCAGCGGGGCATATTCCGGCAGGTTCGGCAATGCATCGACATCACGTATCCGCCATATTTTTGATACGATCAACCGGTGGCAGAAATGAAACGTTTCGTTTTCGCAGGTCTGATTTTTCTGGTGCTCCTGCAGGGAATCTGGTTTGCTTCCGCAAATGACTCGCCCGATTATTCTAAGATTGTTGTTGTCCACCTCAACATAAATAAAAGCAGTATCACAGAAAAGTCAGTTGAGATGCGCTACGGCCACCCCCCAAATATCGAAGGCAGAAGCGGGGACTTTAAAGGGACGCTGAAATCAACTGATGGTTCCACGATCCGGGAATTTACTCTTTGGGATCCCCGCTATCAGCTGGGAGATGTCCTTGAAAAAGACAATGAATCTTCCAATTATCTTTCCGGGTACCTGACATATTCTGATAATGCAGATCTTGTCCTCATACTTCCGTACTATGAAAACCAGATGACGTTTGAGTTGCATGACAAAAAGACCGGGACTCTGTTAAAAAAAGTGAACATGTCACAGGCAATAACAAAATTTCAATCAAACTATCCCAAAGATCCCGGAAGTGTTTCTGTATTACCTATCCAATTCGATAAATCCGTTATATATGTGATAACCGGAGTTGTGATTTCGATACTTATCATCGGAATGATTCTCTCAATGGTTCGAAAAAAATGATTTGCTGAAATCTTTTTATTGCACTTCCTTTTTTCAAAAAGAAGTTTTGATTCTCCTCTGTCAGGACGAGAGAGACTTTCCCAATGCGAAACCTTTTTTATATGCGGCTTCGAGGAGGGCAGGTTGCGCCTGGATATCTTTGATAGTGTCCATATCGCTGATCAACAGCTCGTCGGAATACTGGCAGTCGATGATATCAAAAAACGCCTTTACCGTCAATTTCGCGCCGACAAACACTTCAGGAATATTCATACCGGAGATACAGATAAATAACCCCTTTCGTTCCTTTCTCTTTTCTTTTGATATGAGCGGTTTTTTCCGCACGTACTTTGCCATGAAAAAGACCTGGAACCGATCGATAAATGACTTGAGTTTCCCGGGAATCCCCATGGTCATGACGGGTGTTGCAACGATGAGGCCGTCCATTCCCCTGAGTTTCGGGTACATTTCCTGCATATCATCATCCAGGATACAGGTTTCATGTTCCTTGCAAAACATCATCTCCTGGCATGCCTGGAAATCAAGATTTACAACAACAATTTTCTCGACTTCACATCCCGCATCTTCAGCTCCTTTGAGCGCCCTGTCGAGCAACTGTGCGGTATTTCCTTCAGGAAGAGGACTACCAAGGAGACCGATGATCTTTCCTGCCATACTAACACCTTAAAAAAAATACGCAATATACCTTTGCCTGTAGATGAGTGTTTTTTTTTTAATTTNACGCAACTCATATATATCTTTGACGTGCATGAAAGTTTTGGTGAATTAGTTGACTGAACAGAAGACGTACACCGCGGGACAGAAAGTCGGCGCGGGAAAATATGTGTGCATTGACTGCGGAAAAGAACTTACCCTGGACAAGAGTGAACAGGATCTCAGGAAATGTCCCTCCTGCGCCTGCGAAGAATACCAATGCTTCCCCATGACGCACATACGCCCGGACATTAAGACTCCGGAGGATGCAAAAAATCCACCGAAACGCGGTTAAAAGCAACCAGTAACTTTCATTTTTCTTTTCAGGCATTGACAGCAAATGTGACTCCTGGGAGTTCCTGCAAAAAATATACCCGCAGATTCCTGCTCCCAGTTTTTATCTGACAAAAAAGGGAGGATCCTTACATGGTAAACGTCTCAAAAGAGGGCCAGGTCTTCCGGTGTGAGATCTGCGGCAACGTTGTTATTGTAAAAGAGTCCGGTGGCGGCGAACTTGTCTGCTGCGGCGAACCTATGCAACTGGAGAGTGAGTAAATTATGGCAGTAAAAAAAACAGTACCCAAAAAAACACCTGCGAAAATATCCGCAACAAAAAAAGGAACTGATAAGAAACTCAATACCCTTGAGAAGAAGATCGGAAAAGTGCCGAAATTTTTCCGGGAGTTGACGACAAAAGAGCCGGAGATGTTCAATCTCGTGATGAGATTTGAGCAGCACATCTGGGACGATGGCAAACTGTCGAAAAAGACAAAAAAACTAATTGCTATTGCGATTGCAGCAGCTCTGCGTGACCAGCATGCGGTTCGCGCCCAGCTTGCCGGTGCAAAAAACCTTGGTGTCACCAAAGCAGAGGTTGAAGAGGCGCTTCGCGTTACTTTCCTCCTGTCAGGAATGCCCGCTTACGTGTATGGAAAAGCACAGCTTGATGAGGTCATGCCGTAAGACAAGTCGGCTGTGAAAGACTTAAGAAAATTTGATACTTTAAACCTTTTTCTCCTGATATTGATCAAAAACCAACCTTTTTTAGCGTTGCCACCACAAGAAAACTGCTATGCCGATCAAAATTCTTGCCTTTGCCGGAAGTCCAAGAAGGTATGGTAATTCCGAGACACTGCTTGACTGGGTGCTTGGCAGCATGATGGCTGACCCGGACATTGTCATAGATAAAGTCCCTCTTGATGAAGCAGATATCAATCCCTGCCGGGGATGCAATGCCTGTGAAAAGCTCAATAAATGTATACAGCGTGACGGGATGGACACCTACCATGACAAGATCATCGCCGCAGATATCATTCTGCTTTCCTCACCTATTTACTGTATGGGGATAGCCTCACAGCCAAAAGCATTGATTGATCGTGCTCAGGTCTTCCGGTCACGGAAATATGTGCTCAGGCTCCCGGTTGTCCCTCCTGAACGCAAAGGAAAACGGCTCGGCGTATTTCTTGCAACGGCCGGGCAGACCTGGAACCATGTATTTGATGCAGCAGTTCCTTCTGTCAAGTGTTTTTTTCACGTGATTGACATTAAAGATGCTGACATCTCCTACCTGATGATCAACGGGGTGGATGAAAAAGGGGCGATTGATCTGCATCCAACTGCACGGTCAGATGCAGAGAACCTTGGAAAATCGCTGATTGTTGAGTGTAAAAAGCGCCTTTCGGGATGAGGTTTTATGGAGATAAAAGTTCTTGGCATATCGGGAAGTCCGCACCGGCATGGAAATACAGAAACTCTGCTTGACAGTTTTCTTGAGGGAGCCCATGCACAAGGGGCTGCCGTTGAAAAGGTTATACTCAAAACACTACAGTATTCCCCCTGCCGAGGATGCAATGCCTGCCACAAAACCGGTGAATGTATTGTGAATGATGATGCGGTTATCCTGTATGAAAAAATACTGGCTTCAGACTGCCTGGCAGTGGCCTCACCTATCTATACGATGGGGATTACCGCTGAGCTCAAAGGGTTTATTGACCGGCAGCAATACCTTTGGGCTCGCAAGTTTATTTTAAAAACTCTTTATTTTACTGATGACCATATCAAACGTCACAAGGGAATTTTTATCTCTACAGCAGGGCTTGGGTGGGAGAATGTTTTTGACGGGGCATTTCCCGTGATTACCGCACTATTCAACACAACAGGGTTTGAGTACTACGATAACGTGATTGCGAATAATATGGACGCTTATGGAGGCATAAACAAACATCCCACAGCGCTCAAAGATGCATTTGAGCAAGGGCAGAAGGTAATAAAAAAATCCTGGTATTGAATTGCAATTGTTCAATTTTTCTCTTTTGATTCAAAAAAAGATTACAGTAAATTTGAGAATGTGTTTGGAGAGAATGAAGCCAGAAGTGCCCCAAATGCCACAATTATTGTTACAACGAAAACCGCTTTGTTCCACGCCCACACTTTTCTTCCATCCAGTATACTAACAGGTAACAGGTTAAATGCGGCAATTATTGCGTTAATTTGTATTCCGGCAAGACCAAGTTTTGCTAGCAGACTGCCTGTAACTGCGGCAGAAAATCCTCCACCAATTAAAAAGATTACAACAAACGGGATGCACAACAGGAGGTTAATAAGTGGTCCTGCAATCGAGATTTTCCCATTCTGCTCTCTGCTGATACCCCGGCCAGTGGTATCATAGATCACCGTTGCGCCAGGTGCTGCAAAAATCATTCCAACCAATGCTGCGAGTGCTGCCATTATTAATAGCATATTGTTATCCTTTCGGAATTCTGCCCAAAATCCAAATTTTATTGCAGTAAATTTGTGAGCCATCTCATGTAATATAAATGCAACACCGACAGTAATAAGTGATATTCCCAAAGTCTCGAGCGCCCCAAAGGGCGTGACAGGAATGGCCGGACCTAATATTCCGTTAGGAACAATCTGCACTATCAAAAATGCAAGAGAGATTGCGATCCAGGCTATGAACAGATCAAATTCTTCACGTCGGGATATGCGTTCGAGCATACAAACACCTGATTAAATAGGGCGTTCCTCTGTTATCTGTTTTGGTGTTGAGCCTGCAAAGGATTATGTTTATTTTGAATTATCGGATATATACATCATATGTCCCTGGAGAAGGTACGAGCTGATATCACCAAAGGTGACCGGGAGATTATCCGTCTTATTGCACAACGGCAGGACTATGCCAGAAAAATTGCCAGGATCAAGATTCATGCGGGAATGCCTGTCCATGATGAACACCGGACCGCAGAGGTGCTTGAATTGGTCTTTGATCTGGCGGTCGAATATAAAATTGATCCCGTGGCAGTTCAGAAAATTTTTGAAATTCTTATCACCATGAGTGAAGACCGGCAGCGGGACTTTTCCGGAGAGGGTAATCTTCCCTGATTGTGCTTTTAAAATACTGGTTTCGGTCATGGGTCAGTGCGCCACTGAAGATCCAGAGGGATCCGGAATTTTTTTCCGGATTTTCTGTAACATTGCAAAAAACAGGGAATTGTTTATCCCAACTGTCCAAGAAGGATAACTGCCCCGAGCAATACCAGTGCCACTCCTATAGCCATTCTGAGCACCCGCTTGTACTCTGCCCTCATGCTGGCGGCCCGTTCCGTGGAAATCCCGTATGCAAAGAGAATGGTGATCAGGAGGAGAGGAAGTATATAGACAACGTTATACAGTGCAAGCCATGGCAACCCGGACATTACGGTCATCTCCTTTCCCATCAGACTGAGTATACCGATATAGATCCCCCCGGTACAGGCAAAACCGAGGATTCCGGCCAAGATCCCTAATACAAATGCTGCGGGGAGCGATGCGATTCGGATATAGTTCCCGAGTAGTCCTTTTTTCGATTCTGGTATTGACAGGATAAAGGTCTCCTTGTTCCGGAGCACATCGGTGATCGTTATAAGCCCCAGAAGAAGGGCCAGTGCTCCCCCGATTAAAGCGAAAATCCGTGAGAATCCGGAGAGAGAGAACATTGAGAACAGCCCGATTCCTACGAGAAGATGAAACAGGAACATCGCCGCGATATATGCACAACCGACAAGCAGGATGCGCTTCCTGCTCCCTGCAGCAGCTATCGGGATCAAGAGGAAGATCAGTACGGACAAACCGCAGGGATTGGCACTGTCAACTATGGCTGCGAAGATGACCAGCGGCAGGCTGAGTTGCAATGGTTCCTGCGGACAGGTGGGATCTTTATCTGGTGTCCCTGGTTGGGCGGTGCCGTTACAGGATGCTAGACGCTGTTTCTCGATAAGGATCTGAGATTCAAACCGGTCTGTAATCTCAGTATCGCCCACCAAGCTGCTGTTCCCGATAAAGACTACGGGAATTCCCGGATTGGTAACCCCGTACTTCCGGCTCATTTCCAACAATTTTTTCCCGTTGTCGGGATTGTTATAAACCTCAAGCCGGATAAGGTTGAGTTCAGGATAACGGGTTTGAAGATCAGCGAGGAGAGGTTTTACCTTTTCACAATGACTGCAACCGTCACCGTAAAAATAGAATGCACTGATAGTCGAATTTAATGATGAAACATTTCCTGAGGGAGGGGATGTCTTTTTTAATTCCGTTTCATCAATTACTGCTTTTTTTTTATTTGTTCGAGAATGACACCTTCGAGTTGTTCAGGAATAGCACGATCCCCGACGAGGGGAGTGTTATTACCGACAACAATGACCTCAGGAACACCGGCACTTTGAATTCCCAGTTTCTTGTGCAGTGATTGCGAGAGTGCCTGGTTGGTCTCATTGTGCCAGGTTTCGAGGATTCTGAAATCTACGTCCGGATATTTTTTTGATAAATTCTGGATAAACGGTATTACATTATGACAATGCGGGCATTCTTCCCCATAAAAGAAATAAACAGTAACATTTCCCTCAACTGAAGTGTCCTTTGCTGCTGAAGGGGTTTGAACTGATTGCTGGGGTATGACCAAAAAAAATACCGCGCAGGCGACCAGTATCGCAATGAACACCCCTGCAACGATCTTCAGCGTATTGTCCATTTCTTATCCTCTGTAGGAATCTGGTTTAATGCTTTAATAAAATGCCGGTCTGCGCTGTGAGGAAAACGATTATTTTAAGGAAATCATCGTCCCCACACCGTCACGGGTGAAGAGTTCGAGAATGAGATTGTGCTCAATATTGCCATTAATAATATGGGCATAACTGACACCATTTTCCACTGCTTTAATTACCGAGCCCACCTTTGGGATCATGCCTTCGCCAATCGCTCCTGTTTTCTGCATAGAGTTCGCTTCATCAATAGTAAGTTTACGATACACTTTTGAACGTTTTGCATCCATCACACCATCAACATCTGTCATATTGACCAGCTTGTACGCTTTGAGGGCGATTGCGATATCCCCGGCTGCAGTGTCAGCGTTGATGTTTAAACTGCTCCCAAACCTGTCGATTGCAATAGGGGCAACTACCGGAATGTAGCTTTTGTCAAGAAGGGTGTTCAGGAGCGCTGGATCTATCCATTCTATCTCCCCCACGTGCCCAAGATCGACTTCTTTTTGTACACCCCCGACATCCACCCGCTGGAGATCCATTTTCCGGGCAATGATCATATTCCCGTCGCTTCCCGACAACCCCACGCCCCGGGCACCGCATTTTGCGATCAGTGAAACAATTCCATTGTTGATCTTCCCGACAAGAACCATCTGAGCGATCTCGAGGGTTTCCTGGTCGGTTACCCTGAGTCCCCCGACAAATACAGATTCTTTGCCCATCGCTTTCATTTTCTCTGAAATTTCCGGTCCACCACCATGCACGAGTACTACGCGGATTCCAACGTAATGCAGGAGAACTACATCCCGGATGGCATTTTCCAGTACAACCGGATCCACCATTGCATGACCGCCAAGCTTGATTACGATAGTCTTACCATGGAACTGCTGGATGTACGGCAGTGCCTCCATAAGAACATCCTCCCGCTTCATCATGTTGTATACCTCCCGTTTATCTCGACATAGCGTTCGGTCAGATCGCAACCCCATGCAGTTGCTTCTTCTTTTCCTGCTGCCAGGTCAAGAATAAAGATGACTTTTTTAGCGTGCATTGCCTCTTTCGCCTTTTTCAGATCTGCGATAATCTCTCCGGACCTGACCAGAGGATACCGATTAGTACCGTCGCTGATCCAGAGTGATATTGCATTCGGATCAAAATCAACACCCGCACGTCCTGCTGCCGCAACCACTCTTCCCCAGTTTGGATCTTCCCCATACACAGCAGTCTTTACCAGGGGAGACTCGATAATGGTGCGGGCAACTTTTGCGGCTGCTTCTTCTTTTTTTGCTCCCTTTACCGTCACCTCCAGTAATTTTGTAGCTCCTTCACCATCTGCTGCGATCTGTTGTGCAAGCAAACGACAGCAATCCTCCAGAGCCCCTGAAAACTCAGCAGGATTTACCCTTCCTGATTCCCCGGTTGCAGTGCAAAGCGCTATGTCATTCGTGCTCATGTCCCCATCAACGACGACGCGATTGAATGTGCGTCTGGTAGCCAGTGTAAGGGCTTGCTTCAGGGATTTTGCACCGATATCTGCATCGGTATAGATAAATGCGAGCATTGTCCCCATATTCGGTGCTATCATCCCGCTTCCCTTGGTAATTCCCCCAATGGTGAACGTTTCTTTTTGTACGAGAGCATGTTTGGGAAACGTGTCGGTTGTCAAAATAGCCTGGGCTGCAAGTTTCTCGGCTTCCTGGGTACATTCGATCTTTCGTGCTATTTCCTCACACTGGCGTTGTATGAGGGGGAGATCGAGATACCGTCCTATGACGCCAGTACTGGCAACGCCAACAAGATCCGGTTTGACACCCAGTGCAGAACCGGCAAACCTGGTCATCGCAACAGCATCTGAATATCCTCTTTTTCCGGTGTAGGCATTGGCACAACCGCTGTTTGCGATTACTGCTTCCAGAGTCCCTTTTTTTATCTGTTTGCGCATAAGTTCAATGGGAGCTGCTTTGACAAGATTTTCCGTAAATACCCCCGCTGCTGTTCCGCTTGCCCGTATAAGTGTCAACCCGAACTTTCCTTCTTTCATCCCGGATGCTTTTACACCCTTTACTGCGCAGATGCTTTGAAAGGTCATTTAACTATCAGCTCCCTCGTTGTCAGAATAGGAAGACCCCACTGCATTGATAATATCTGCCCTTGCCAGAATTCCTACCAGTTTTTTCCCTCTCACTACGGGCAGGCGAACGATTCCTTCTTTGAGCATCAGTGCCGCAGCTGCCTCGATATCCATTTCTTCTGTTGCGGTGATTACGCGACGCGTCATTACCTTTTTTGCCGGCATATCTCCGATGTTGCGAAGTGCATGTTTTGTTTTCTCCCAGTTGATGTACTCGCGGATAGGGATCTCGATAACCTCAAAGGGAGATGGAAGCCAAAGGTCATCGGAGATCCTTTCAGATTCAAGGAGCGAGATCAGATCAGATTCTGTGAGCATACCAACGAGTTCCGAACCTTCCATGACCGGAAGCCCACCGATATGGTGCTTCCGCATTAAACCTACTGCGTCGCGGAGGGATGTTTCCGCAGTGCATACAACCGGGTCTTTTGTCATCGCATCTTTTACCAACATAGTATTCACCTACGGTAACATTCCTGCCCCAATCAGTCCATCCTGTTCTTTCAGGCTGCACATAAGGTTCATATTCTGAATCGCCTGGCCACTTGCACCTTTCACGAGATTGTCTATGGCAGATATTGCCACAACCCGTAATCCTTCACTTTCGACCATGACATCACAGAAATTGCTTCCGCGGACCGCAGCAAGGGAGGGCTTCTGATACCGCACAAAGTATTCACCTTTGTAGAAGTCGCGGTATAGTTTCTCGACTTCTTTTTGCTCAAGAGGTTCATTGAGCAGGATGTGGGCCGTTGTCAGGATCCCCCGATTAACCGGCACAAGATGGGGGGTGAAATAGCATTTCGCTTTTGACCCGAGCCAGGCAAGCTCCTGTTTCATCTCAGCAAGATGGCGGTGGGTTGTCCATTTGTAGGGTCCGATATTGTCACCTACATTCGGATAGTGCGTGGTTGCGGAGGGATTGTCCCCGGCACCACTCACCCCGGTTTTCGAGTCGAAGATTACCGTGTGAGCATATTTTGCCAGGGGGGCTGCCGCAAGAGTTGCCCCGGTTGGAAAACACCCGGGGTTTGCAACGAACTTCGCATTGATACAGTCCTTCCGGTGAAGCTCAGGGATACCATAGGGAGCCGGGAAATAATCCGAGTGGATGACCCCGTACACCTTCTCAAAGATCTCTTTTGGTAAACGGTAGTCGGCACTGAGATCCACTACTTTTATTCCCCTCGATAATAGTCTGCCAGCATAGGTCATTGCAGCTGTGTGAGGAACTGCGAGAAATGCAACGTCCGCATCAATGGCATCAATATCCGGGTTTTCAAATTTGAGATCGGTAAACCCTTTGAGGTGGGGATGAACCTGATCAAGGGGTGTTCCCGGTGAACGAGGAGGCGTATCAGCTCACCACCGGCATAACCGGAAGCCCCGATAATCGCAATTTTCATAACAGAGTATCCGATTGTAAAAATTTAATGCTTGTTAGGCAGGTCTGGTTTAAATCTTTAAAAAAATTCAGGAAATAAGAGAAATGACTTTACCTTTGCTCCAGTTTATGCAAATAGAGGGTGTGTAACCGTTGCCCAAGGAGTTCTATCCGCTGCCTGTCTTCAAGCCCTTCCAATAAATCCGCAGGAAGTGCATCGATACCTTTCGCAGCACCAAGGTATGCACCGCAGATAAGCCCGATGGTATCGGTATTTCCACCCACATTGGCTGCAACCGTAAGGAGATCGGATGGTTTGGAATACCTGTTAATCAGGAAGATCGCAATCGGGAGGGTCTGGAAAACGGACACATCATTGCCAATTTTAAGTAATGCTGTTTCGGTGTCCATTCCTTCTTTTTCCAGCACAAGTGCATTTCTTATTTTACCCCCAAGCAACTCATCTTCAACCTGTGCTTTATCCAGAGCTCTTTCAAGGGGATTGGACGTATCGTGGAGCGCATGATAGAGGAGTGTTACAAAGGTTGATACTGCCGCATGAACTGCCGGATGGGTATGAGTAACGTTGCACGCACGCACTGCACGTTCACATCCCTCATTCATATCAGGAAATGTCAACCCGAA
>PDVJ01000678.1_pt1 | contig 11608 bp, 9 predicted proteins | sample 1369811 | NCBI WGS metagenome assembly PDVJ01 (sample SAMN07795376, study PRJNA414565) | Alkali sediment metagenome, whole genome shotgun sequencing project. | reverse complement strand
AAAGGCTCTGTGGACAGAAAGGACTCTGTCTATCCTTTCGACAATGCTTCCACAGAGGATAACTTTGTAGATGCAGAATCTACTGCAAAGATTGGAAACGTTGCGCTGCTTTCGTTGGGAGCTTCATATCGCAACAGGCACAATAACAGCCATTATTTCTATGCAGGTGGCTTTACCGAAAATAGACAGCAACTCACCACAATTTCCCTGACTCCAAAACTTGTAATTGATACACCAATATTCGGTTTCAAAAATAATTTTATTCTTGGATGGGATTATTACAAGTATCCTACCACGGTCAAAGTGGCTGGAAACAGCACCCTTGGACCATCAAATACGAGTACTGATGTCGACAGAACTGATAATGCAATATACGCAAACGAGCGATTTTACCCTTTCAATGATCTTTTGATTGAGGCCGGATATCGGGTACAAAGGGTTGGATATAATATTGAACATAGCGATCTGGTAAACCCTGTATTGTCACTCTCCTCTGACACACATCAGAAAAAGGAAGCTTATCGGTTTTCGGCTAATTATCTTCTTGGAAACAAAGGGGATGTTTTTATTACCTATGCACAGGGATTCCGTTTTCCTGTGACTGATGAATTTGTTCTACCAGGTTACTGTTATTTCGGATTCTGCCAGCCCACACAGGTTAATGACGCCCTTAATGCACAAATTACCAATGAGATAGATGTGGGTTTTCGCTATAATCCCTTCAATTATGTGGGTGGCAGCGTTACCTTTTTCCAAGCTAAGAATAAAAACGAAATATACTTCAACCCCCTACTATTTGCCAACATGAATTATGAAAAAACGAAGAGGACGGGCGTTGAAACAAGCTTGTTCCTTAGACCAATAGATCCATTCCTGGTAACTGTTAACTACTCCTATATTAAGGCAGTATTCAACGGAGGTTCCTTCGATGGGAACAACATACCCCTTGTTCCAAATAACAAGCTCGGAGTGAAGCTATCATACACGATAATGGATAACCTCACGTTTAATCTCATGAGTGTGTCCAGGAGTAATTGTTATGTCGTGAGTGACCAGGAGAACAAACAGCAGAAGTTGCCGGGTTACACAACCTTTGATGCTTCTGTGGTATGGAGTACTAAAAAGATTATGGCAATCTTCGCAGTAAAAAATTTAACAGGAAAAAAGTATAGTGAATATGCCGTCTACAGTCCTTTTGCGAATGACACTGCCTTATATCCTTCACCACAGCAACAGGTTCTATTGTCGCTCCAATATACATTTGGCGAATAGAACTACTTCAGGATATTTTTGTTTGAAAACAGTCTCCTGATCAGTGATTTTATCCTCTTTCTGTGTTATTAGTTGACCAAAATCGACTGGAAGGATAAAATCATATATTGTGAATCTCCAAAGCATTCTAAAAAAATATCGTGAACAGATTATACAAGAGTGGATAGACCATCTTCATTCCGGCGTGAGTGAACGATATAAAAAGAGACCTCTCGATGAACTGCTCATTACTGTTACGGCGGCGTATGATGCAAGCTGCTCGGTACTTTTAAAAAACGATTTTTCCAAGATCGCCTGCCACATAGAATGGATTACAAAGTCAAGGCTGCAAGGTGGCTTCTCGCTTTCAGAGGTACAAAACGCTTATGAACTTTTCAGGGTGTTTCTAATGCCCGTTTTAACAAATAATTTAGAAGGTGCTCAACTGTCGAAAGCAATTGATAAGTTGAATCAATGTCTTTTTTACACTGTCACAAGATATAGCAACTACTTCCAGGCGTTGCACGAAAAAGAGATCAGGGATCACGCTGAAAATCTTGAGCAGGAAGTTGAAAACAGGACAAAAGAACTCGCCGAATCTGAGGCGAAGTACCGCGTGCTTATCGAAGAAATAAATGACGGCTATTTTGTTAATCAAAATGGCAATATTATTTTTGCAAACATGGCATTTTGTGACATACATGGCTATAAGCCTGGGGAAGTTATCGGTAGACCATATATTGACTTCATTGCAGCTGAATCCAGGGAGGAGGTCAAGAGATTATATGAGGATAGAATTGCCAATGAAGGACAGACGCAGGACCTATACACGTATTACCGGTTACATAAAAATGGTGCAAATCTTCCTACAGAGAACAAGGTAAAACTCATTGTATATCAGGGAAAAGAAGCCGTTGCAGGTATTTGCAGAGACATTACAGAGCGCATGGAAATGGAAAAACGCATGCGAGAGTCAGAAAGCCTTGTCCACATTGGTCAACTCACCACGTCTCTTGCTCATGAAATCCGAAACCCCCTCTCATCCGTAAAAATGAACATTCAGATACTCTTAAAAAACGTTGCATTCGATGGTAATGATAAGAGACGTATGGAAATTATGTCTACTGAAATATCCCGCCTTGAAAAGATACTTGCAGAAATGCTCGATTTCGCAAAACCGCTCCGTTTATATCTTGAGCCAACGTCCATTAATGACGTTATCGAGTCGTGTCTTGACATTATGGACGTGAAACTCAAGGAAAAAAACATCGCAGTGAAAAAAAAGTATTCAAAACGAATTCCCCGGGTTACGCTCGACCGTGATAAACTTGAACAGGCCATCATCAATGTGCTTCTGAATTCTGTTGAGGCCCTTCCAGCAGGAGGCGGAATAGGCATTCTTACCAGGAAAGAAACGTCAAACGGTAGTTCTATACGAGTAGAAATTACCGATAATGGTCCAGGTATCACCGAAGAAGACTTACTCTATGTTTTTGATCCATTTTTCAGTAATAAAAAAAAGGGCACAGGGCTTGGACTTTCTAATGCTAAGAAAATTATCGAGGCCCATGGTGGTAAGGTAAGCCTCACTGCAAAACAAGGGCAGGGCATACACTTTTGCCTCACCATTCCAATGCGGGAGACTGCTTGAAAAAAAGAAAAATACTGATTATTGATGATGAGCAGTCCCTCCTTGAATCGCTCGAAATGTTCTTAAGTGAGAAGGGATATCTGGTAAGCTGCGCCACATCTGCCTCCGAAGGCCTGGAAATGAACATTTCCTTCCAACCAGACGTGATTATACTTGATGTGCGACTTCCTGACAAAAATGGTCTTGAAATTATTGAAGAACTTCAAAAGAAGCATAAAGCAAAAAATATAATCATTATTACAGCATTTCATGACATGGACACCACAATAAAAGCCATGAAACTCGGTGCTATGGAATATATCCCTAAGCCAATCGATATTGAGGAGCTTGAGCAGGCAGTGGAAAGGGCTTGTAAACTTGGACGGTCAGCGAGGGAAGGGGATGCAATTTCCTTGGATCCTTCATTGACCTATGAGAAAGGGAAGATTATTGGAAAAAGTAAGATAATGAAAGATATTTTCAAATCAATTGGGATCCTCTCAGAAAACAAGGTTACCGTGTTAATTGAAGGGGAAACAGGAACAGGAAAGGAGTTGATCGCGAGAGCGATACATTACCACAGCCAAAATAAGGACCAGCCATTACTTGCAATAAATTGTTCTGCCATTGTTGGAACCCTCCTTGAGAGCGAGCTTTTCGGGCATGAAAAGGGTGCATTCACCGGGGCTATTTCAACAAAAAGAGGTAAGTTCGAGTTGGCAGGAGAGGGAACCATTTTTCTGGACGAGGTAAGCGAGATTCCTATTGAGCTCCAAGCAAAACTTTTGAGGTTTCTCCAGGAGAAAGAGTTTGAACGGGTAGGTGGTGAGCGAAGCATAAAATCATATGCACGGGTCATAGCAGCAACGAACAAAGACCTCTGGCAGATGGTTAATGACGGAAATTTCCGGGAAGATCTCTACTATCGTTTAAGTGTAGCATCTATCAAGGTTCCTCCTTTACGGGAGAGACGGTCGGATATCCACTTGTTGATTGGTTATCTTCTTAAGAAAATTAACTCAGAACTACACCGAAATATTAAATGGGTTGAAGAAAAGGCAACTGCAAGAATTATGGCCTATGATTGGCCAGGCAACGTCAGGGAGTTGGAAAATATACTTACCCGTGCCGCTATTGCCACCCAGGGAGATGTAATTCTCGATGAATCTGTGTCGCCTTTGGTTGACAAAAAGGAACATAAACATAAAAATAAAGGCGATCTTTCAGCAATCCCGAGCCTGCAGGAAGTTGAAAAGGAACATATTTTAAGGGTCTTGCTGCGTACAAATTGGCATCTCGCAAAAACGAGTGATTCTCTCCAGATTTCACGTAGTACATTATGGCGCAAGATAAAAGAGTATGGGATTGTTATCAGAGAAAATGCAGACGAGAATTAAATTTTATTTATTGATATCTCAATCTTTTTAACCTTCAGATAAAACTAACATTGAATAAAGAACTAAAAAATTGCTGGCACTTCATTTGCACAATAAACTTGTATGAAAACCCTCGAGGAAATAAGACAAGAACATATTCTTCAAGTTCTTGAACGCACCAATTGGGATACAAAGAAAGCAAGCGAAATATTAAGAATATCAGAGGGTTTTCTAAAAAAAGCAATTCAAAAACTTAAATACTCTGACAATAACAAACCGAAAAAGAAATAAGACTATTTTTTTTTCAATGAATTCAGTAACCAAAAATATTTCAAATGCTTAATTAGCTGAGTAATTTCAATTATTCCATTACGTAATTTCTATTTAATGTAAATTGTGATTTATTCAATCAACACACTTTCCCAACCTCACCAATCAGTTTCAAATTGAAACAATGTATCGAAATAAGTTGCAAATAAAAACAAACATTAAAAACATTACATCCTTAATTTATTTTTTTACTGTGTTAATTTGCAGTAATAACAAGATTTTTCTATTTTTAGAAAGCTGGCATAGTAATTGCTCAGGTACACGCATGGCATTGGCGGGTGTTGCATTACGGGTATGTAAATCTCAAATTAAACAAAAAAAGGGGGCATTATGAAGAAGTTGTTTTACTTGTCACTGGTAGTGTTATTTGTCGTGTTTTGCATTCCATGTATGACTGTGGCACAGGAGAAGCCTATTATCTTAGGTGCTCCACTATCAACGGCTTTTTTGTATGGTTGGGACGCAGAACGTGGAATCAAGCTCGCTGTTGATGAAATTAATGCTGCAGGCGGCGTAAATGTGGGTGGCAAAAAAAGACCTTTCAAGGTAGAGGTCATTGATACGAGAGACCTTGAGCCGGGAGTTCCTGTGGCGGACGCTCTTCTGGCAGTGGAGAAACTGATCCTCGAGAAGAAGGCAGATTTCATTGTCGGTGGCCCTGTTCGCTCTGAGGCTGCACTCGCGGCAATGGACCTACTGAGCAAACATAAGAAGATAAGCATTCTTACCACAGGCGTTCTTACCCCTGCTTACAGTAAAAGGGTGGCGGAGAATTACGGCAAATATAAATACTGTTTCAGAAACTCGAGTGAAGTGCCGGTTATGATGGGCGACTTCATGGCCATGCTTGATGATCTTAACAAAACACAGGGGTTTAACAAGGCGTACATCATGGTCCAGGACGTGGCACACGCAAGGGCAGGTGGAGAATACATGAAGAAAGCCCTTACAGAAAAGAAGTGGGAAGTTATTGACATGAAGATCTACCCTACGGGAACCACTGACTATTCCCAGGGACTTATTGACTCCGGGAAAAAAGGTGCCCAGATTCTCTTTCTCTGGATGGATATGCCTGAAAGTGCTGCGCTGCTTCAGCAGTGGAGTAATATGAAACTGAAATCACTTCCCATGGGCTTTATGAATGCTGCAGAGCAGCCTGGTTTCTGGAAAGCAACCGGTGGCAAAGGTGAGTATATGATCGTCAACCTCGTAAACGGTGGAAATGCCCCGGCAAAGATTACTCCGTGGACTATGAAATTTGTCGACGCATACACGAAGAAATGGGGACTGGAGCCTGAGGGATACGGCACATCCTCAAGCTACATGGCGGTTTACCAGTACAAAGATGCGATAGAGAAGGCCAAAACTACCGACCCTGATGCTGTCATTACTGCCCTGGAAAACCAGGATCTTATGGGTGTTTATGGAAGAATGAGGTTCGACAAGAAAACCCATCAGATTATCCCATCCTGGGACCCCAAAGAAGGAGCTGTAACGGGCATCATTCAGTGGCAGGCAGGTAAGAGGGTACAGGTCTTTCCACCCAAGGTGGCCGAAGGAAAAATCATGCTTCCGCCTTGGATGAAATAACAAAAGATAATCGAGGTTAACGTGGAAATAATTATCTATGGAGTCATTAACAGTGTAATCCTTTCCTTAATGGCTTTGGGCTTTACTCTTGTATACAGCATTGCCAGGGTGCCCAATTTCGCACACGGAGCCCTGTACATCACAACAGGTTACATTGCGTGGCTCTTAATGAATAAGTTTGTGTCGTTTCCGTATCCGTTGGCAATTGTGATCTCAATCGGTATTACTGCCTTGATTGGGGCGCTTATCTACAGGTTTATCCTGATACGGATAAGGGGGATGGAGATATCTGAGATCATTGCCACCTATGCCATTGGTCTTGCAATTCTTGAAGGATTGAGGTGGGGAGGGTTGAGGGGAGGGACCTTCACCCTTCCCCCTTTCATCGCAGGCTCTATGGAGATTTTTGGGGTTAGCATAGATTACCAAAGATTAATTATTGTTGCAGTAGGTATTATCATCTTCGCTTCCCTGTATCTTTTTACGCATTTCAACAGGGTAGGGCTTGCATTGAGGGGGATAGCACAGGACGAGAGGGCAGCCATGATGCTTGGCATTGATTCTGACATGACCGCAATCGTCTCCCTTGCAATAGGGTCAGGCCTTGCTGGTTTTGCTGCAATACTGCTTCTTCCCCTGGGCAACATAATCGTGGAGCAAGGCTATGCNTGGGGTGGTACAATACTCGCATCATTCATAATTGGCTTTGCCCAAATATTGACCGAGAGGTTTCTCTCGACACATTACATGATGGTAGTCGCACTCCTTGCAATAATCATCACCCTGCTCATCAAACCATCGGGAATCTTCGGTAAACAGAAAGAGCTTGAGGAAAGGGTATAAATTATGGACGAGATGCGGAAGGAACGAATTGATAGGGGCGTGAGAGTTAGGGCCGCGGGACTCTACGCGATATCATCATGGAGAGAGATGTTTTACCTTATGGGCCCCCCACTTTTTCTGATAATCGGGATTATCGTCCTGCCTATAATCCTTGAGCTTGCACCCTATTGGAAAAGGGTAATTAATATTATGTGTGTATACGCTCTGTTAGCCCTTTCTTTTGACTTTCTTGCCAATTTTGTTGGCCTAGTTTGTCTGGGCGGAGCTTTTTTTGTTGGTGTTGGGGGATACCTTTCAGCCATATTCAATGTCTACCTTCACTTTCCAGTCTACCTTTCTATTCCCCTCGCCACGGTTTGCGGAGCTTTTTTCTGTACGGCTCTTCTCATGCCCTGCCTTCCCCTTCGGGGGGTGTACTTTGCAATCGTTACCCTGATGTATCCCCTCCTCGCAACCAGGGTGATTGAGGCATTAGACGTATTTGGGGGAACGAATGGAATCACGGGCCTCGACAGCCTTCCAAATGAGTATGTAGAGCACTATGCAATAATACTGGTGACACTCTTTTTCCTTTACGGAATGCGACGTTTTGTAAACCAGGACGTGGGCCTTGTCATCAGGGGGGTTAAGGATAACGACCAGGCAGTAAGGGCGTCTGGCATAAGTGTTACCCGCATGAAGGCATTTGCCGTGTTCGTAGCAGCGTTCATGGGGTGTTTTGGCGGAGCGTATATATCACATATGTACATGTGGGCCGGTCTCTCTCTCTTTGCCCTTGATTTTTCGATCATACCTATTGCATCAGTCGTTATTGGCGGCGGCGGAACCCTGTTAGGTGCAGTTATTGGCAGTTTTATCCTCGTTCCACTGTCAGAAGTTTTACGAAATTTTGGTACCTTCAGAATAGTCATCTATTGTGCAATCCTCACGGGCTTTATCGTCTTCAAAAGCGAGGGAATCATGGTGTACGTTATGAGGAAGTACCACCAGTTTGAAAGGTGGGTAAAGGTATGAGCGACGACATAATCCTTTCTGTAAAAGGTATATCCAAGACCTTTGGTGGCCTGAAAGCACTCGTGGATGTGGGGTTTGACATTCAACGGGGTGAGGTCTACGGTATTATCGGGCCAAATGGTTCAGGAAAGACTACCCTGATTAACTGCATAACAGGTTTTATTAAACCCCTGGCAGGTCAGGTTTTATTCAAGGGGCAGGATATTACTGGGTGGCCTCCTCACAAAATTGCGCACATAGGTATTAGCCGCACGTTTCAGATTATGAGGCCCTATTACAGTTTACCGGCATACAAGAACCTTATCATTCCCCTTTGGTCACCCAGGGCAAAAACGACAGGCGGATGGCGCGGAGGTGGGAAGCACGGGGACAGAGATACGGTTGCTGTTGATATTCTTGAGGAAATTGGATTTGAGAGGGACTCCAGGGTTCCATACAAGCTCGCGTCTACCCTGCCTACCGGATATCAGAAAAGGCTTGAGCTTGCCCGATGCATTGCTATGAGGCCTGAGATCATTTTCTGCGACGAGGTTTTCTCAGGTTTAAGCATGAGCGAGATCGCGGGCATGCTCCCTTTAATAGAAAAAATGAAGTCTGAAGGAATTACTCTTATCATGGTTGAACACAGACTCCGTGAGTTGTTCAGAGTGGCAGACAGAGTAATGGCCTTGAATTTTGGCGAAAAGATTGCTGAAGGCGAATCCAGCGTTGTTATTGAGAACAAGAAGGTGAAAGAAGCCTATCTTGGAAGCGAAGAGGTGTAGAATACTATGTTTGAAGCGCGCGAAATGATGGTCTTTTATGAAAACATGATTGCACTGAATAACGTCAGTATTGATGCGCCCGACAAGAAGATCATCGGTATCTTTGGCTCGAATAGCGCCGGTAAGAGTACGCTTATGTATGCCCTCTCTGGCATCATCCTCGACATCAAGAAAAAAGAGGAGATGAAAGGGGGAGAACGCATATCAGTATATGGAAGATTATTTCTGAACGGGGAGGACGTGACCAATCTTAAGCCTCACCTGAGGGCAAAAAAGGGGATAGTCTTGTGCCCGGAGAGAAGGAGAATATTCCCCGAAAGTTCCGTTATGGAAAACCTGAAGATTGGCGCCTATCTCTCGAACAGACAAGACACGAAAAATAATCTCGACTATGTGCTAAATCTCTTTCCTCGGCTACAGGATCACCTCAAGAGGCAGGGGGGGTTTTTAAGCGGTGGCGAACAACAGATGCTTGCTATTGGCAGGGCGCTCATGGCAAATCCCACAGTCCTGCTGCTGGATGAACCCCTACTGGGATTAAGCCCAGCATATATGGATATTGTAATCAAAGGAACGAAAGAAATTCGAGATACAAAGGGCATTACTATTATTGTTACAGAACAGTATGCCCGTCCGGTTATTCCGATTATCGACTATGGGTATATCCTCGAGAACGGATCAAGTGTGCTTACAGGTACAGGAGATGAGCTTATGGATAACCCGGACGTAAAATCAGCTTATTTCGGTGTTTGAGGGGAAAAATATATGGAGAATTTTGAAAGCCAGTTAACCTTCACGCGTTTTTATGAGATCTGCCAGAAGTACTCTGGCAATACAGCCCTTATATACCTGGGGCAAAGATTTTCATACGGCTCCTTGGAGAGAATGGTCGATAAGTTTGCTACGGGACTTTCCAGCCTTGGGGTAAAGAAGGGCGATAAGGTGATGCTTTACATATCGAACTGCCCCCAATGGCTGATAGCAAATTACGCCATCAACAGGATAGGGGCGATTACGGTTCCTGTTTCCCCTATCTATACAACCTTCGAAATTGAATACATGATGCACGACGCGGGCATCGAATCTGTTATCTGTCTTGATACCAACTTCGGGTACGTGAAAGAGGTCATGGACAGGGTTGGACTCAAGCGTGTGATTGTTACCAACCTTGTCGATCTTATCCCCTGGTGGAAAAGAATGCTTGGCCACGTGCTGGACAAGATTCCCATGGGCAACATTGAGAAAGGGGAAAAAATTCATTTTTTTAACGATATCATGAAAGAAAACTGGCCAAAACCACCTGAGGTTAGCATCGATCCGTGGAAAGACCTTTCATATATCATGTATACCGGGGGCACCACAGGATTTCCAAAAGGTGTGCCAGGGAACCATATCGGAGAGGTTTCATATATTAACGATATTATGGAAGATGTAGCAGGTGATTTCGTGGAAGAGGGTAAAGATGTGGTGCTCATGGTTAATCCCCTCTTTCACATCATGGCAAAAGGATTTACTATAGCCTTTGGTTTCAACTTCGGCAATACGGTTGTTTTGATGCCCCTTCCCGAGGTCGATGCAGTCCTGTCGGCCATTGAGCGCTATAAGGTACGGTGGATGCTGGGGGTTCCGGCCCTTTTCAGAATGTTCCTGGAAAATGACAGGCTCGAACAGTATGATTTAAGTTCGTTACGTTATTGCTACTGTGGTGGTGATGTTTTGCCTGCTGAAGTCTTTAAGACATGGAAAGAAAAATACAATATCCCACTCTACCAGGTATATGGTTCAACAGAGATAGGACACGTTACCTATAGTCCTCTTGACAGGGACCCATCGCCAAACACCATTGGAAAGCCACTTAAGACAAGGAAATCTATCGTTGTTGACAGGGAGACCCTCGAACCTTTGCCTTGGAGCGAGCTTGGTGAACTGCTTGTCACTTCGCCATACCCGATAAAGGAATATCTGAACAAGCCGGAAGAAACGGAACGCTCCTATGTTGATATCAAGGGAGAGACCTATTATAGAATGGGTGATTTTGTTAAAAGAAATGAGGCTGGGGAGCTTGAGTTTGTTGAAAGAACTGCAGATATCATCAAGCATAAAGCTTACAGGGTCTCGGCCTCAGAGGTTGAGGCGGCCCTGCAAGATCATCCAACCGTAATTGGTGCGTGTGTTATTGGCGTACCCGATCCAAAAGTTGGCGAGAGGATCAAGGCTATTGTGGTTCTGAAAGAAGACGCAAAGGGAATCGGGAGCACAGAACTCATAAAATGGTGTCGGGACAGACTTGCATCTTACAAAGTTCCCCAGTACATCGAGTTCAGGGATATGCTTCCCAAGTCAAAAGTTGGAAAGCTTCTCCGGAGAGAGATCAGAGATGAAGAAATGCGAAAGGTCGATAAAGAGAAAAAGAAGCCAGCTACAACTGTGCCATAGGATTATGATTGAATGGTTTATCAAGGCCCTGCAGAGTGTTGCAGGGCCTTTTCATTCTACTTGCCTTTCTTTCTATTTTACACTAATATAGTAACTCAATTCAACACACTGGATGCCGACGTAGCTCAGAGGTAGAGCAGCTCACTCGTAATGAGCAGGTCGTGAGTTCAATTCTCACCGTCGGCTTTGGTTTTATTTGCTATTTGGATTTTATGGCAATTTTAAACCGGTCTACCTATATGGACAAAGGTTGGACCATAGAGAGCCCATTGCCGACTCAAGGGGAAGACTCCGCAACTGACCGGTGGATGACTGTTGGGTTTTCTCTTCGTTTCCAGCGGCGTCTGCGTTTGATTCCTCTAAAACCTTGTATG
>PDVJ01000377.1_pt1 | contig 11614 bp, 10 predicted proteins | sample 1369811 | NCBI WGS metagenome assembly PDVJ01 (sample SAMN07795376, study PRJNA414565) | Alkali sediment metagenome, whole genome shotgun sequencing project. | reverse complement strand
AAGTTGAGTTAGAACAATTTGAAGTGCAAAGGCGGCCACCATGCTCTTTAGAGCCTTGGTGGCTTTTTTATTTCTGTCATATTGGTAATTCGACTTTTGGTAAATTCTAAGAAAGGAGGAGACTCATTATGTCAGAAGGTAAAGTAAAATGGTTTAATGAACATAAAGGCTTTGGATTCATCGAAAAGGATGATGGCGGTGATGTGTTTGTTCATCACAGTGCTATTCAGGCAGACGGTTTTAAGACGTTACATGAAGGCCAGCGTGTCAGTTTTGATGTTGCACAGGGTGCAAAAGGCCCGGCAGCAGCAAACGTGAAACTCAGTTAATTAAACCTTGGGTAAGGCGAGAGGCGTTCCATTACAATATTCTGTCTTGGAGCGTCTCTCCATTTTCAGTATATTATGGAACGTGTGAAAGAGATACAAAAATAGGAGCTTAAAAATGGGAAAGTCCATGTACGACTTTGGCAATCAGGCTAAAGAAAAAGCAAGGCAGCAGAAGCAAATAGATAAAGCTTCAAGGCGCATAATGGCTAAACAGCAGAAAGCTAATATAAAAACGAGCTTTCCGAACAGAGACTCGGATATAGTTGAACCGGGACTGGTGGAGGAGATCGTTAAAAGCATAGCATAAGGGGCGACATACATACTCTTGCTTTATCAATAACAATGGCGATAATAACAAACGCAGACTTCTGCGTATTTCAAAGGTAGGGATACAGGAGCCATAAAACGAAGCCTGATTTATGGGATTAATAGCAAAAAACAGAGCAGGCAATACACGGGCACTCTCAAACTAAAAAACTGAGGTTCAACGGGGAAAGGAGACAGACATTGGGAGACAAGGGGGGAAAGAAGGATAAGGAAAAGAGTCAGAAACAGAACACCAAAAAACAGCAAGAAACGTCAAAAAAGAAGTTTGATAAGCAACCGAAAAGAACCCCCAACAAATAGCACGATGAGATTTACGCCACACTCACCATCGTCACATTCCCTCAGTATAAGGGAAACAGCACATGTTCCTTCCTGATAGCGATAATTGACCAATTTTAAAATTATGCAAAATTACAAACATTAATAGTTGAAATGCTTTGGCACCGCCAGGCAATCAGGCGGTCAAAGAAGAAAACGAACCTCAACCTGTAGTATCGGAAGAAACCGATCTACTCAACGCAATATAAGGAGTACATCATGGACAGCAAGCATGATCTCAAAGAAGAAATTGCCATTGTTGCATACGAAATCTACAAACAGACGGAAATCCCCGGTTTGGAAGTGGAAAATTGGCTTAAAGCCGAGCGAATTGTTCTGGAAAGACTGTCAGTCCAGGAACCTTCTAAAGCAGCCCAGAAGTTGGTGCCGTCCAGAAAAAAAGGTGGAACGACGAAATGGAGCAAGCGAGAGCGTTGAAGTGCGGACAACATCCTGTAAGCATCAAAATGTCATTTCATCCGATCAGATCGATGAAATTATCATGCTTTTCGGGGAGAAGAATTTCGATATCATCTATACGGACAAGGGGGGAAAATGGTCGTCAAAAAGGTGGCTGATGATTGGGGCAACTCTAAGAGCGAGGATCTCCTCGGTCTGCTGCCCGCTGACAGTAAAACCAGCGATCCGGTGAATATGTATATGCGGGAGATGGGGCTCGTTTCCCTGCTCAGCCGGGAGAGCGAGGTCGAGATCGCCAAAGTGATCGAAGAGGGCGCCCAGGAGAGCATGGAGGCTGTCTTCAGCGTGAACGTCTTCCTCAAGGATGTGGTCAATATCGGCACCCAATTGAAGAGCGGGGAGATCCGCGTGAAGAGCGTTGCGGATAATCTCGATGATGAAGACGGCGGCGTCGAGGAAGATATACATCGGGAACGGGTGATCAAGCTTCTCGACAAGGTTACGGTCTATGACGCCAAGAACGATGTGATCCGGAAGAAGCTGAACGTGAAAGGGCTCAGCCCCCTGGAAAGGCAGAAACTCAAAGAGGATTTGGACAAGAATCTCCTGAATATCGTCAAGGTCTGCCGGAAGGTCCGGTTCAGCAAGCGACAGATCGATCGGTTGGTCGCCAATCTACGCATTTATCTGAACGAAGTGGAGCAGGCGGAAGAGACGGTCCGCCGGTGCAAAAAGGAAACGGGTCTTTCCCTGGCCCAGTTGGAAGAGGCTTGGGCGAAGATGAACAAGTCCGCCAGGAGCGGGGAGCAGGCAGCCAGACAAGCAGGTGTATCCTTGGAGAAATTGAGGACCGGCGAGCAGATCGTCCGTGAGGCCAACCGCCGGTTCAAGAGGATCGCCCAGGAGACGGGACTCTCCATGACGGCGCTGAAGAAGGCCATGGTGACGATCCAAACGGGAGAGAGAAAGGCGGAGATCGCGAAGAGCAAGCTGGTGGAGGCGAATCTGCGTCTTGTCGTCAGCATCGCGAAGAAATACAGGAACAGGGGCTTGCAGTTTCTGGATCTGACCCAGGAGGGAAACATCGGCCTCATGAAAGCGGTCGATAAATTCGAGTACCAGCGGGGCTATAAATTTGCTACCTATGCCTCCTGGTGGATCCGGCAGGCGATCACTCGCGCCATCACCGATCAGGCGAGGACCATCCGGATTCCGGTGCACATGAACGAGATGATCAACAAGCTCATCAGAACCTCCAGGTATCTCGCCCACGAGCTGGGACGGGAACCAAATCCCGAGGAAATCGCAAACAAGATGGAGTATCCGCTGGAAAAGGTCCAGAAGGTTCTGAAAATTGTGAAAGAACCTATCTCGCTGGAGACGCCCATCGGGGAGGAGGAGGACAGCCATCTTGGCGATTTTATTGAAGACAAGAAATTCATGTCGCCTTCGGAGGCCACGATTAGTATGGATCTATCGGAACAGACCCGGAAGATCCTGTCGACCCTGACACCGCGGGAGGAAAAGGTTCTCCGTATGCGTTTCGGGATCAGTGAGCGCGGAAATTTTAGCGGAAGTATCCAAGGAATTTCTCGAGTTTAGCCGGGAATTGATGTTTGTCGTCTTCTCCTGTTCTTCCGATACAGGGGCCTTCCTTGTCATGTCTATAATTTTTTCGCCATTTTCCGTGGCGTATTTCCTGACATCATCAATTTTTAAAAGCCATCTTTCGGTTTGCTGGCTACCCTGCCGCCCCTTGTGAGATCCTGGAGTTTTCTTAATTCCCGCCTATTTTTTGATTTTTGCTTCAGCAAGTGACATGATTTTTGAGGGAAAGGGGACAGACTATTTTTTCTCTCATAAAATTGCCTGTCCCCTTTTTGAATTCTGGTGGATGAGGTCTATCAAATTCACAATATAACTCATTATTATCTTTAATTATATATTATTGGCAAGGTTTGACATACCCCCATAAATACCCCCATATATTGGATTCACCGGTCATTTTTATCCTCATACTGACCCCAACTTTCCTGAAAACACCTACCCTTGCGTGGTAAGTTTAGAAGTTGGAAACGCTCTAAGGACAAGGTGACGCTGAAGATTTTTCATCCCGCTGAGTATAGCTTCCATCATCCCTGTTGCTGTCCATATCCATATTATGACCCCCCAACTTACTTATAGTTCGTTTACCCCGCTGTGGCTTCCTATGCTGCCCCAGTTGGAACAATCCGCTGCCGTCCTGTCCTTGATTCGGTGAACGTTCCTCTCTGTCCATGAAGCCTTTTGCCTATGAACCCTACTATATCCATCCAGGAGCAACGATCTCCCTTACCCCTGGTCTTACCTTTACCCGTCACCGTTTGATTGTTGGCGCCAATGTAGGACTGTGATGTGGATAAATAACAGGCGTTCTGGCCTATCTCGCAACCCACCAGGGAAAAGAATGCTTTTATAGGAGGCCGGTATAGACCCAGAAAACGCAACATGAGGGGTATGGAGCCTCCTCTATATAAAGTCTTTGCGTATTACTCGCCTTGAAAAAAGGGGACCCTACCAGCAACCCCGTCTTCCCTTGCATGATCTGAGTATATAAAAAGTCGTCGCTGAAAAATTTTAGAAAATCTTAGAAAGCAGGTGCTGCGAACTTGCCGGATGGAGATGGGTTAACGGCTTTCTTTCTTCCTGTAACACACAAATCGTCAACTTCGATAAAAACGCATGATTTCAAAACGTAATAAACACTATTCACACCCGACTGCAAATATCGACACCAGGCATCGCACGTTGATGCATAATATCCCTTGACATGCAAAAACAGCCCCCCTATATTCTGCCAATCGAAAGCAATGCCTTATCAATCAATTAAACGGGATACTGGAAGTCTGACTGTTGAGAAATCAAGGCCTTGACTACTTCGAGGACAATTCAACCATATATCAGGAGGATAGGAGAAGGCGATGAAACGAATCGATTCAACACGGCGGAAGAGGGGAGTCATCCTATGGGTGACAGTTGGTATTCTTATTCTGGCGGGCCTGGCGCTGGCAATGCCGGTTCAGGCACTGCCGGGTGGGACGATGGTTCCCAGCTCATTTGCCAGTGCAGCTACAAAGGAAAGTATTCCGGTACGTCCATTTACTACGGTCTCTGCGAGCCCAACAGCATCTCTAACACTAATAGCAAGCTGACCTGCACCGCAAGGGGAAGTTTCCGGAAGACCTGTACCAACGTCTCATGGAACGCGTCCCGCCTCCAGGCCGTCTGCAAGACGAAGAAGGGCAAACCGAACGGCACGGTTCTCAGTAACTGGCAGTCATGCGAGGGGGATATTGCAAACTGTAACGGCGCTCTGGTCTGTGGAAGCTGCCCGTAATCCTGCAGTGCTGCATGTACCTGGAATGCCCCGGCTCAGGGAAATGACCAGTTGGCTTTTCATGGTGGAAACGAGGCATAAAACTGCCGGGACGGGGAGAGATTCCCGTCCCGACATACTTGTGAATCGGGCGAATTCCTGTCACGGCCACCGGCATTTTGTATTCAGCATGCCGAAGATCCTCTGTCATCATTTTCATCAGGCAGTTCTATCCATAATGGCTCAATCCCGATGACTGATCATCGTGGTGCAATTGTTGTTGACACAAAGGCCGCTATGTAACTTCCTGAAAGCGTTAACGCAGCACCGTTCATTTTCTTAGTATATTTCTCCTGGAAATCGTGATAATAATACAATGTAAAAAGTTAAACTTCACCACTAACCTTCACATGCAGTATGTCTCCTTTTAACCTATGTTCTCAATTATGAGAGGAGGTGAAAACAGACATATATTATTTCCACAATAATCACCGGCGGTATTCATTTTTCAGTTTTACCTTCATGCCCAGAGAAGGAGGGACATTATGAGACGTCATCGGATTGTTCTGATATGTACCATCGTATTATTTATTCTTGGGAGTTCTTATGCCCTTTATGGAGCTCAAGCAACCACAACCCCGGTAGGTGCAGTAGATTACAAACAGAGAGAACTGCAGGCACCGCCGCACATCAACGCCAAGCTGTTGCAGCTCCGGCAGCAGATCACTGCAAAAAGGTGGAAATTCTCAGTGGGTTACACCAAGGCGATGGAGTTCGAGCTGCACAAGATAGCCACAATGAAAGTACCGGTTAATTTACAACAGATGATCAACGCGCAGAATACTCGAGCCGCGGCATTTTTGAAAGCGCCACCCCCACCACCGCCAGCAATGGCAATCTGCGCGAAGAATGCCAAGAGCTTTGACTCGCGACAGGCCAATGCGGTGACCCCCGTCAAGTCCCAAGGAGGGTGCGGCAGCTGCTGGGCCTTTGGCACTCATGGGGCCTTTGAATCAAGTTGGCAAATCATAAACGACGAAACCATCGACACATCCGAGCAGGATACCCTCGATTGCAGTGGAGAGGGCAGCTGCGACGGAGGGTGGTGGGCTTTTGGTGATCTCGTTGATAAGGGGACCTCCACAGAAGCCAGCTACTCTTATAAGGGAGTAAAAGGGAAATGCAATACTTCGGTCAGCCGGCCCTACAGGGCGGAGATGTGGGGGTATGTAGGCGCGGGGAGCAGCCGCGGTGATGTTGCCAAGCTGAAGGAGGCGTTATGCAGATTTGGGCCTCTGGCCGTCACGGTGAAGGCAACCGACGCATTCCATGCCTATACCGGCGGGGTATTTGACGAATTCGCTTCCGGTGATATTAACCACGCCGTTACCCTCGTTGGCTGGGATGACAACAAGCAGTCGTGGTTGATCAAGAATTCCTGGGGCACATGGTGGGGTGAAAGCGGCTACATGTGGATAGCATATGGTTGTAACAAAATTGGTAGCCACGCTGCGTGGGTATATGCGAAGCCCAAAAGACCGGCGGGAGCTGGGGATTATGAAGTAGTCGTGTACGAACATGCTAACTATCAGGGTAAGAGTCTTGTGTATTCCGTGGAGCCGGGGATGTGCCAGAGATTGGAGCCCCAGCTGAGCAAGGCCAAAATGAACGATAAACTTACTTCTGTAAAAGTCGGCAAAAATGTTGCGGTTTATCTGTTTCAGCATAAGAATTATGACGGTGAAGTACTACCTTTGTATGATTCCAAGCAATCGCTCAGTCCCTATAAGTTCAACGACAAAGTGTCATCTCTCGTAGTCTGGTCAAGGACAATCCTTAGTAAGCCCGTGGGGGTATGGTTGTTTGGCTCAAAATCATTCTACCCCGCCAGTGAGACGTGCGGTGGAACAAGCTATTCCCACCTGGTGCATAATGATAATGCGACTAAAGTCGAAATATGGCCCTCTCCAGGCAAGTGCCAGGTAAAGGCGACCATCTATGAACATGCTGACTTTAAAGGCAAGTCCCAGAGCTTCACCTCAGGGCCATCGGGAATTCAGTTTACTCCAGGCAAAGACCTGCTTAGAAAAGCATCATCGCTAAAAATGGAAATAATAGGAAAGTGTCCCGTAAGAACCCAGTGATGATGTGATCGAAATTATGCAAACTCAGGCGGGACAGCGAAATGGCTCTATGCTATTTTGTTTGTCCCGCTCTATTTTGTTTGTCCCGCTCTATTTTTGTTAGGACGGCTTTATTTCAAATAGAAATCTTCATCGTTCCTATAAACCCTGAACTCACACTTTAGAGTTGAAAGAGGTAAGAAGGATCACTGACTGACCACAGGAAAATTATTTACATCTTTTCCCGCGACGTACTTCCTGAAAGCGTTAAGAGTGGTTTTCTTCAACAGATATAAGATTACAGTCGTTAATCAATAATCTGACCAAGCAAAAAGGCAGAGCCGAGAGACCCTGCCTTTTCGTTTTTTGATAATTGGACTTTATCTAATTCTTAAACTTCTTTCTTGCCCCCGCTAATCCCATCATCCCAAGACCAAGAAGGAGCATGGTGGAGGGTTCGGGGATAGAAGCGGGTATAGGATTCACAACAATATTGTCGAGGTTCACTGAAGATACGCCAATACCTGGGGTAACAGTAATATCCAACGTGTCCAATGCGACTGGTGGGAGCAAGTTCATCGCGGTCACGAAATCAAAGATTGACGGAAAATCCCCCGAGAGATCGAGGACCAGAACACTATTGAGGCATCCTTTAAAAGAGGCGCTGCTGTATCCACCGCTGCTGCCTGCCAGGTCCACGGTATCAAAAGTAAATTCCCCTGGGGCTGTGCGCTTCACCTGGATCGAACTGGTGGTCTCAGCGAATATATCGGGTACTTCATTCCCGTAAAAATGTGCCTCGAACCAGTTTCCTCCAGTTCCTACGACGCTAAAGCCGCTTTCTGTATAGCTCGTAGGGAATGGGTCTGTATTAGCGCCTACCAGACCGTCAAAGGTGATTGTCACGGCCTGCGAAATAGTGAACAAAGACAACAAAAATCCTAAAATCAAAATGCCTGTAAAAAGCTTTCTCATACGTTACCTCCTCTTCTTTATTAAAGAGCAGACACGCTTGGGAACCTATAAAAGACCAAGGCCCCTTTCTCGTTTGCTCCCATAAAATTAGAGGTTATGTCGTTGGGTCACTTGGCTCCAAAAGGAAGGAAACTATCAGAAAAGTACTCTTAATTGCAAAACCAGTCAAGGAGAAAATTGCCTTCCCAAGCCGTCCTCATTTTACGGCTCAAATTGCCTTTTTCGGTTTGAAGTAGTGCATTCCGGAGGAAAACTACGAAAACATGATTACATTTTAAGTGTAAATCTTCAATTTTGACGGGCATCCACCCTTTCAAATGGTTATCGTTGGGGAATAATTCATTGCCCCCAGTGAGCTCGGTCTTGTGTGGTATAAAATTTCTTTTATCCTCAGTTATCTGGTTTAAAACAAAGTTGTTTCGCAGGCAGGTGAAAGCTGAAAACCGGCCAGGATGTAATGCCTCTGATAGGGGGAGGGACACTGAAAAGGTTCAGAAACTCTTAAGCCCCTCAGCACAGCGGCATAAAGGGGCTTAAGAGGATCACAGAGCATGAAAATATCTTTTGTGTTCTACATGAGAAGGATGAACTCAGACATCTTTTCGCTTCAACCAGGCTTCCTGATATAACCTGCCGATACAGAAAAATAAGGCCAGGAAAAACAATCCGAGCATAAAGTTGGGGGACGTACCCAGCATCTTATCCAGATGATGTCCCACATAGAGGAAAAGAAATGAGGATATCACAATAACAAACCCCCAGGAACTCAGCATAAGAATCGTGCTGTATATTCTACGGTCTTCAATTGTCTTGTGTGTCGTTAACATGGCCTTTCCCTCCAGAGTTGATCACCATACTGTCATGAAAACCAGGTATGGTGCGTTTCTTAGCTTACCAGGCTCTTAATGACGTTGAAAACCGGGGCCGTGAAAAGGGCAATCAAAATGGTATACATCGCGAATATACCCATCAGCTCTCCCGTATACATCTTCTGATACTTGTGCTTCAGAGAGATGATCGTCATGCCGCCCACAATCAGGCAGCCGAGCTGAAAATACGGAAATTCGCTCACACTGGTTGCCGTATATTCAGCGACGGCAAAAGTTCCCGTCATCAGCACTACGAATATCGCCAGGCCTAATGTCTTTAATGTCTTTTTCATGATCTGTTTCCTCCTTTGTGTGTAATGTGTTTTGACGTATATTAGCGCATTATTCATGCCAACTTTGCGAGCTTCACCGATAAAATTTATAATGCATTGATTATACAGAGCTATTATGAATTTCTATGATTTTGGGACAGCCTTTCAGCCCCCGGAAAAAGGAGAAGAATTGAAAGAAGCGTTCAATGACATCGAATGAAATGAGAAATTGTATGGTGAAGATTTGTGAGCGGTCATCAGGCCTCATTGTCAACTATTGATACACCATTGTGCAGGAGACATATTATCTCTTGCTTCCGAAGTCAATGATTGACTGATTTGGAGAACCATGCAAGAGTACAAACGGTAATGCTTGAATTGCCTTAGACACCGCCGGGAAACCAGGCGGCAACTGATAAGACAAACATCATCCTGGATCAACGGAATAAACTGGGCGCCTCTACTTTAATTGACTATTTCGGATTTATACCATTTCCATCCATCATGGATGAATTTGAATTTCGTTCCATTGAGGTAAAGAAGCGCGAAAGGGGTTGTTCATCATGTCGGGAAAGATAAGGTGTTTATGGCTTGCCATCGTATTGGCGGCTTTCATTGTTTCAGGGTGTGCTGCTGCGTTTAACAGTAGGGGATTGAATCTGGCTGCCGAGGCGAACTATACTCAGGTCGTCAGGGAATTTGAACCTCATGAAGCAAAATATTCAGGTCTGGCCTTTCAGGATTTGATCTATCTGTGTTCAGCATACGGCGAGTTAAAAAATTACAAGAAACTTTTTCCCTGTCTGGATGCGGCCCAGACCAAAGTGGATGCGGGTGATTTTATTGCCGATGCGTGGAACCATTCGGCAACGCCATCCAGACTAAAGGCCAACGCTTTGATCGAACTGGGGCAGTACGAAGATGCCGTCAAGGCGGCCGAACTCTCAAATAAAATCGTCGTCGATAAACAATTGACCCGTTTTGAGGAAGTCAAGGTATTTGAAACCTTGGGCATTGCCTATGCCCTGGCAGGCAAGACGGATAAGGCCGATGCCACCGCTGAACAACTAAAAGGATTGTATCTAGGATACCCCTACATGCTTGTTACGGATGATCGCAACATTGCGCTGGCCAAAATCTACATTATCCTGAAAAAGTACCCCGAGGCCATCAATGCCGTTTCTTATAAGTTTGAGGATTCCAGCGCCTTTCTTAAAACAATCGGTGGGTGGGATGTCTTCACCAACAATAAATTATCCTTTGAATTTATGAAGAATAAAAGCCTCTATGAAGTGGGACGGACAGCCGAGGCCAGACAAGGCTACGATGCGCTATTAAAGTATCCTTATATTCAGGATCGGGGGGAAATGTACTGGATCCTCCTGTTTGACCGGGGCCGGATTGCCGAAAAAGAAGGCAACCTCAAAGAGGCTATTAGGTTTTATGAAAAAGCGGTGGAGGTTATCGAACAGCAGCGCTCCACCATCAGTATTGAGGCCGGGAAAATCGGATTTGTCGGGGACAAGCAAGCCGTGTATCACGGCCTTATCGTGGCGCTGTATACAGATAAACAGTACACGAAAGCCTTCGAGTACGTGGAAAGATCAAAATCCCGTGCCCTGGTTGATCTTCTTGCCGGAAAGAAAGACTTTGTGGTAAAGTCGGTGAGTAAGGAAGAAGAGGTGCGCAATATTCTGGCTGCCAAGGACAAATCAGAGGCAGACATCCTGTCTTTGGATAAGAGTGTCAATAGGTCGCAAGTCCGGAGCATAGCCGTCAAAGCGCGGCAGGATTTGCGACGCGACGTGCCGGAACTTGCTTCACTGGTGACAGTAGATTCTACTCCCGTATCCGATATTACATCGCTTCTCACCCCAAGAGAGGCACTGGTCGAGTACTACTATTCCGGCAGCGATATGTTCGCTTTTGTGCTTTCTGATGGAGGTTTGCAAATCGTCAGGATTAATCCCTTCGGGCTTGCGGAAGAAGTAGCGGCCTTCAGGAAGTCGTTGGAAAATCCCCGTTCACCTGCAACGTTGACGCTTGCCGGAAAACTGCATCATCGTTTGTTCAAACCGTTGGAAGGGGCGTTGCAGAATAAAGATCTCGTTATCGTTTCACACGGGATTCTGCATTACATTCCTTTCAATGCCTTGCACGACGGGAAACAATATCTGATCGACCGTCACAAAATCCGTTTGATGCCCAGCGCGAGCGCCTTGAAGTATCTGGGAGAAAGAAAAGGCGACAAAAGGGGCGGGGTACTGGCTTTCGGCAATCCCGATCTTGGAAATCCGGTTCACGACCTTGTTTTTGCCGAGAGAGAGGCGGTTGAGGTTGCGAAAATCTGGCCGAATTCCAAAGTATTTGTGCGCAAGCAAGCTACAGAAGATATCGTGCGCAGATATGGCGGGGATTATTATTACATTCATTTTGCCACACACGGTCAATTTTCGCCGGACAATCCGTTGCAATCGGCGCTTCTTCTTTCTCCTGATGCTCGTTCCAACGGCATGTTGACTGTGGATAAACTTTATTCCATGCAACTTAACGCCAATCTTGTCACCCTGAGCGCCTGTGAAACGGGCTTAAGCAAAGTGGCAAACGGGGATGAACTGGTGGGTCT
>PDVJ01000675.1_pt1 | contig 11629 bp, 16 predicted proteins | sample 1369811 | NCBI WGS metagenome assembly PDVJ01 (sample SAMN07795376, study PRJNA414565) | Alkali sediment metagenome, whole genome shotgun sequencing project. | reverse complement strand
TTTAATTCAATTTCCATCTCGTTTACAATGGTCATAGCTGTTCCTCAATACGTATCAGTTCATTCAGTTTTGCAATGCGTTCTCCCCCAACAATACCGCATTTTAAGAAAATACAGGAGAATGCAGTTGCGAGGTGGGCGATTGTTGTATCAGTTGTCTCACCGGACCGGTGGCTCATTACGGTATCCAGGCCACGGGTATGGGAAAGTCGGACCGCATCGAACGTGTCAGTCAGCGTCCCGACCTGGTTGGGTTTTATAAGCACGCAGTTAGCTGCGTTCATTTCGATACCCTGATGAATGCGGTCGACCTGCGTCACAAAGATGTCATCTCCGCAGACAAGGCACCGGTCTCCTACCTGACTGGTGAGCTCAGCAAACCCGTCAAAGTCATCTTCGTGAAGCGGATCTTCCACATACACAAGATCATAGCTGTCAATAAGCTCAGCAATGTACGCGATCTGGTCTTCCGTAGTGCGAACCTTTTCGCGGTACGTGTATCCTTCTCCGTTCCACATCTGGCTGGCAGCAACATCTATTCCCATATCGACAGATATGTTCATCTCATCAGCAACAATTCCGGTCGCCTCGGCAATGAGCTCAAATGCAAGGGCATCGTCGATCTGTGGAGCCCAGGCACCCTCATCACCCTTGCCGCAGGATTTCCCGTGTTTTGCCAGGAGTTCCCTGACATTCCGGTGAACCGCAGCGTTTGCAAGCACTGCCTCTTCTGCATCCGTGGCATCCCCGGGAACGACAAGGAATTCCTGGATCTCGGTAGAGTTTGCGGCATGCGCACCTCCGCCGATTACATTCCCCAGGGGGAGTGGCATCTCATTTACGAACGCTCCGCCAAGATAGCGGAAGAGTGCAACCCCCATAGATGATGAAGCTGCCTTTGCGTTTGCCAGAGAGAGCGCTACGGCAATGTTTGCACCGATTTCGGCGAAGTTTGCCGTCCCGTCTATGTCGCGGAGCTGCTCATCAAATCCCTGCTGGTCGCCTGCATCCAGACCGATAAGTGCAGGAATTACATTCTGGACCGCATACTCTACAGCTTCTTTGGGGGGTTTGACCTTTGCTTCCAGCGTGCCGGTACTCGCACCACTGGGAGCTGCAGACCTGCCAAAACCGCCGGGGGTATGGATGTCGGCTTCGACAGTCATGTTGCCACGGCTGTCGAGGATAGTCCGTAGCTCGATTACCTCAATTGTTGTCATCGTTTCCTCTACTTCCTCTTTACCGTAATGGGGATGGTGTTGTTGTTGTATTCCTCAATGGCGATCTCCAGTGGATCGATCCGTGTCGTAGTGATAAGTAAGGGAGCACCCATTGATATCTGCAGAGCCCTTGCTCCAATAATCCTCGCCCGTTCATACCGGGTGTACGTCTGCGTCTGCATTTTTCGTCCTCAAAATGATGGTTTTTACAGTTACTATGGGGTCGCTGAGATTCGAACTCAGGTCACTGCGTCCCGAACGCAATAGGATGGTCCAGGCTACCCTACGACCCCTCGGTCTTATGTCAATCTACTGGTACGGGTTGAGCTCATCAATGATCTCTTTATGGGTCAGGAGCATCCGCCTGCAGCAGTACCGGGAAATATTAAGATCGTCGAGGATCTTTTTAGGATCCTCGCCTTTCTCCCGTCTCAGCTTGAACTCTTCCCACGCTGTTGAGACTGGTTTCCCACAGGTGAAACATCGAACGGGTATCAAGATTTTTTACCTCTCATCATATCTTTTATCTTAACGATAAGACTTTTGGAATTTCTTGCGTGCTCCACGGCCGTGCGGTTTCTTTGCTTCTTTCTGCCGTGAGTCGTTGACAAGGAGCGTCCTGTCATAGGTAAGATAGATATCCTTAATCTGGGGATCGTTGTGCCACAGAAGGATACCACGTGCAAGTGCAGTGCGGATTGCTTCTGCCTGCCCCATAACACCGCCACCTGCGACATCGATGATCACATCAATGCCGTGTATCGCTTTGGGTACAAGAAGCAGCGGTTCTGATATCTTCATCCGTGTAACTTCGCTGCCATAGGTCTCGAGCGGTACAGAGTTGACCCGGATCATGCCTTTCCCTGCCTTCAGGGTTGCACGTGCGATTGCTGTCTTGCGTTTTCCACTTGTGTTTATGATCTTTACCATGGGGAACACCTTAGAATTTCGCTCCGAGGAACGTGCATACTGCACCGAGCGTTACAAATGCCGGGTTATTCAGCCGGTTCATGTGGGCATCTTCGAGCACTTCCATCTCTTTTCCGACAAATTCTACCGGAACACCGACATAGCACCTGATGCGTTTCATGGCATCGACACCACGGGGGCGTTTGTACGGGATCATGCCACGGATAGTCCGCTTCATGAGATGATCGGGCCGTCGTGGGACGAACGGTCCCCAGCGGTTGCCGCTGGCGCCGCGTTCCACCTTGTGCCGGTAGTTGGCAAGCACACGTGCACGACTACCGGAGATGATGGCTTTCTCTGCGTTGACAATCGCAATCTCTTCACCGGCAAGTCCGCGTTGCGCGACTAGGCTTGCAAGCCGTCCAAGAAGCAATCCGTCACCGTTGATTACTGTAACCATGTTTTGTTCACCTCAGGATACGGACACCGCTGCCTTTCGGATTGTCCAAAAGGAGTTGTTCGATCGACATACACTGTCCCTTTGCGTCCCTGATCTTGCTGGTGGCTGATGCCGAGAAATTCAAGGCTGCAACCTTCACAGACTGCTCCAGTACACCGCTTCCCAGTACTTTTCCGGGAACAATGATTGTCTCACCATTCTGGGCATAGCGGTTGATCTTGGACAGGTTGACCTCGGCGTAATTCCTGTTCGGGGTCTCCAGCCTGCTTGCGATCTCGCGCCAGATCTTTGCCTCATTCTCCCGTGAATTATTCTTCAGGAGCGCTATAAGGTTGGTAAGACGGGGGTTCGTCTTTTCCACAATTCTTGTCATTTCTTCTCATCCCCTGATATCTCATTTATTTGTCTCTCCAGCTCGTCTGACTGATCCCTGATATAATGCAGTGCACGGTCCATGATCTCCTTTACCGGTAACGAACCATCGCTCTCGACTATGAAAATATACCGGTCTGTTTCTGCAGATATGGTAATTGCCGGTTCGTCCCCGATACCGCTTTCCAGGCATGCCTTCTCACAAAGTTTGCACATGGAGCAGTCGGGAAGCTTACCGTTTACTACCCTGACTTTCTTGCCTTTTGGATCCGGTACCTCAAGAATGATACGGGGGCATACGTCCACACAGTTCATGCAGGCATCGCAGGCTTCACTGATGGATACTACAGGATAGTTCTTGAATCCGCATACGAGTGTCGGCTGCCATTTTGCATGCTCTCTTCCGGTATTCAGGATGGCGTGTGCTTCCAGGACGAGTTTCTGACCTTTCGTGAGCTTCACGATTGGTATATTATCGTACACCGGAGCCGCATTGGGATCCTGGGAAATGAGGTCGCTTGACAGGACTGTCTTTGGACCTTCGACGCTCAACGTGAACGTAACCATACAGCCCGGGCATCCCACTCCACCGCAGGAGCATTTTTCCTTGGTCGAATAGGTTGAAAGATCTGTTTTTATGGGTATGAGCCCCAGCCGGTGTGCCAGCATCTCATCGAAGAACGCACTGGTATTGTCATAGATACGTACATCTTCAATTGCAAGAGTCGGCACTTCACCGATCATTGCCCGCCGGAACCCATTGGCAAATGCCGGGCTCGCTCCCGAAAGAGTGAATCGTGCCAGAGTATCGTCAAGACTGCTGAATTCGATCTCCATCACACTCTCCTTCCTCTCCTGCCGCCCTTTGCGCGACATGAGTCGTGAGGGACAGGGGTGACATCTTCAATACGCCCGATCCGCATCCCGGCGCGGGCGAGTGCACGAATTGCTGCCTGGGCACCGGGGCCCGGGCTGCGTTGTTTACCCTGGCCTGGCGCACGCACCTTGACGTGGACCCCCACAATTCCCTTCTCGCGGGCATTCTGGGCAACGTTGCCTGCCATCTGCATTGCTGCATAGGGAGAGCCTTCGTTCCGGTCCTGCTTGACTACCATGCCACCACTGCTTTTTGTAACAGTCTCAGCACCGGAGAGATCGGTGATGGTGATGATGGTATTGTTGAACGATGCGAAAATATGTGCAACGCCCCACTTTTCCTTATCATTTGCTGCCATCTTATCTCACTCCTGCTGGTTTGGTAATCCGTGACTTTTCGGGATGTGAGTCACTTAAAAACGGGGATTTGCCGTAGTAAGCGATCTGCACCTCTTCATTCCTGTTTACACGGTAACCCGGAATAGTGACGCGCCTGCCACCAATGGCGATATGTCCATGGGTAATGAGCTGGCGTGCCTGCTTCGGGGAACGGGCAAGGCCTTTCCGGTGTACAAGGCTCTGGAGCCGGCGCTCGAGCTGAGTCTGGACTTTAAGTGCCAGTACATCTTCGATATCTGCATCCGGACCAAGCAGTCCTGATCGCTGCATGTGGGAGATCAGTTCGGTTTTCTTTGCCTCAAAAAGCGTCCTGTCAATATTGCTTGACATGAGGGCGAGAAGGTCTCGTGCTCCTTTCCGGTACTTTCTCAGGTAGCTCTGTGCTTTCCAGACTTCGCGCTTGTTGCGCAGCCCGTATTCTATAACGAGACGTGTTTCCGATTCGATCCGCGTCTTTTCAAAGGGGCGTTTGGGGGTCTGGTACGATTTATGATTCTTTCCCGGATATCCCATGGTTAGCTGCCTCCTTCTTTCTTCCTCTTGACACCCACAGTTGTCCCGGTTCTTCCGGTAGACTTGGTGCGCTGTCCGCGGACTTTCTGCCCGGTCTCGTGCCGGATACCACGGTAGCAGCGGATCTTTCTCATGAGGTTGACGTCTTCATCCTTTGAGAGCGCTACATCGCCACCTAACAGGTGCTTTGCCTCGCCGGTGTAGGTGTCTTTTGGCCGGTTCGCCATCCATGATGGGATCTTCGATGAGTATTGTTCAACAGCGGTGCGGAGCCGGTTGACCGACTCCTCGTCAATGCGACCGAGCTGTGCGTATTCGTCGACTTTCGCCATACGGGAGATTACCGTAGAGGTATGCCTGCCTACGCCCATGATGCCGGTCAGGGCAACCCTCACCGATTTGGTTCCATCCAGATCGGTTGTGCCTACCCTTACAAAATATTTTATGTCTTCTTCCTGAGCCATCCAATCCCCTCGTTGTGTGAGATTTTCTCTTTTGAGCGCTGAGGGAGGGATTTGAACCCTCGAGTCCCAGGGGGACACAGGTTTAGCAAACCTGCGCCATACCAGGCTTGGCTACCTCAACTGCGCCATACCAGGCTTGGCTACCTCAACAGAGGAATCTCGCATCTTGTACAGACACTCGCAGTGAATAGTCACTGCTCCATGAATGGTGCTTTANAATATGGGNAGGGTCTGGTAATAAGTGTTTGGCAGGAAAAAGCACACAGCCGGTCCTGTTGCAATATCCTTACTAACATGAACGGATTCGTGTGCAGCCCATTATTAGTATCTAACAAATGATTGCATCATATTTTAAAAAATGTAGATCCTGGAACATGCTTATTGAGTGTCGGTGAACTGGGGGGCGCCCCATAACGATCGGCTGCTTTTTTATGTATTTTTTAGTAAGCGATCATCACTTGGAGATTTTGACGTATCGTTATAAACGGGAACAACTTATTACTGGATCACTTCCCAATAGCGATGTGTGAACCTTATCAGGGGGGCAATTATCGCCGGCCTCGTTATTACCTTCGCCATTACCATTGCCGTCTATCCGTCAGCTCCGGATCGTATCGTATCGCACTGGAACGCTGCTGGTGAGGCTGATGACACGTTGTCAAAGTTCTGGGGGCTTTTTCTCATTCCCATAATCATGACAGGCTTTGTCGCCCTGCTGGCGGTTCTTCCCCGCATCGACCCGCACAAAAAGAATTACGAGAAATTCCGGGACTATTACGATGGATTCATTCTCCTGTTTACCCTTTTCCTGCTTGCCATCCAGGTCCAGATTATTCTCTGGAGTATCGGGTTCCAGATCAGCCCGAACCTCACGTTCCCGATTCTCATCGGGATACTATTTATCTACCTCGGATTTCTCCTTGACCATGCTGAGCAGAACTGGTTTGTTGGTATCCGCACACCCTGGACACTGAGCAGTAAAACCGTCTGGAAAAATACGCACGAACTTGGCGGGAAATTGTTTAAAATAGCAGGAGTTATTTCTTGTTTAGGGATATTTGCCGGGGTATATGCGCTCTGGTTCGTTCTCGTACCGGCACTTGCAGTTGCAGTGATTACCGTGGCATATTCTTATTACGAGTTCCAGAAGGAGTTAAAAAACGGAGAGAAAACTGGTTGAGATTTTTGTTTTTTATTTTCTAATTTTCGCCACCCTGGTAGTTACGGAAATCAAAACAATGAAAATCGTATTGAAATATGATGGAACCCGCCTCAGGGCCTCTCATAGGCACAGCGGGGCAGAAAGTTTTTTTATTTTTTGGCTATGCAGAAATCCCCTCGCGTTTTTTGAGCTGGTGTGGAAATTGCGAGGGTGACCCCCCCTTTCCCCCAGAGGGGGAGGCAGCCCAAGGGGGCAAGCCCCCTCGACCCCCAAGAGCGGTTGGATTTTTCTCCACGCTGCCGAGATCCACAGCCATGCTCCACGGGGCGAGACCCGACGAGGCGGTGAGAGCCCGTGGCCCCATCGCTATCCGATACTGGTCCCCTCTTCGGTTTTTTAACGAGCATGATTTCTACAGAGCAAATTTTTTTGTCAATGATCAGCCGTGGGGGCGTCCCATCGGGGGCGGAGGGGTTATCGCAATTATACCAGATTGAGAGAATGATAATATCCGCGATCGAAAAGGGGGAGGTTGAATATTACAGCGCCTGAACAAGAGAGCGACGCGTGATCATACCAACCAGTTTGCCTTTATCGACCACCGGAATTGAACTGATATTTTTTTTCAGCATCGTGCTGACAATATCTGCCATCTTTGTGTTCCTGTCGATCGTAAGGATTGGGGAGGTCATAATTGTCCTGACGATGATGTTGTGAAACCGGAAGTCCTGGTGCCGGTCCTCTATCTTCTCCCGGAATTTCCGGAGTGAGATTGCAAGGTCGGTTTCCGTTACGATGCCACTGATTTTTTCACCATCCATAACAACAAAACGGGAGATATCGTGTTCCTCCATCAGTGACTGGAGGTGCGAAAGCCGTTCGTCGGCTTCAATGGTATGAGCAGGTTCCGTCACCCCATCGATATTTCCCCGGGGCTGAAGCACCCTGAGTATTTCCCCATATCCGACCTGCCCGATAAGGCGCTTTTCGCTGTCATGCACAACCACCAGTTTATGCTTTTTTAAGAGCGGGACGACAACCCGGATCTCCTGCTCCGGGAGCACCGAGGGTATATTTTCCTCGAGCGAACTGGCAACATGAATCTTTGCCGTGGAGATCGTTGCCTTGTGTTTACTCCCCAGCTTATCTGCGATTGATTTGCGGGATATTGTTCCCACAACCTGGTGATTTGTAAGCACAATGAGCGGGTCACTGCCTTCATCGAGCATCTTATCCAGAGCATCGTTGATTGACTGGGATTTTGAAATGGTCACCGGCTTTGCCATTACATCCTTAACCAACAACTGAACAGTCATTTTACCTCTTTGATCCTTCTTCCTCTTGTCTTTTCTCCGTCAATTTTTATTAAGACACATCTCCTCGGACATGTCCCGGTATTCCCTGCAGAAGACTCAGGGTCTAAAGCGCGTTAACCAGCGACCTTCGCGTGATGATACCGGACAGCCTTCCCTTATCCACGACCGGGACCGAACTGATATTCTTTTTGAGCATCAGGTCTATCACCGCCGACACACTTGCCGAAGGGTCAACGGATATGAGTGGTGCAGTCATGATGTCCCTGACAATCATATTCCGAATCCGGTGATCCTGGTGCTGGTCCTTGACGGACTCCCGGAATTTCCGCATCGCAATAGCGACATCGGTTTCTGTGACGATTCCAATATATTTGCCTTGATCCGAAACGACAAAACGGGTGATATTGTCATCAAGCATGCGGCGGCGCAGGTGAACAACGCGTTCATCTGCCTCAATAGTGATGACCTTCTCAATCGCACTTTCTATCCCGTTTTCCGGCTGGAACTTTTTCAGCAGATCACCCGCACTCACCTGGCCGATCAACTTGTGATCACCATCATACACAACAACCAGCTTGTAATGCTGGAGCAGCGGGATGAGTACATTAATACTTTCATCAGGATAGACGCTTGTGAATTCTTCCTCAACCACACTCGCCACATGAATAGCGGTGGGTGCAAGAGTGGAGTTCTGTTTGCTGCCCAGCTTCTCAGCTATCGCCTGCCGGGAGACTATACCTACTACAGAATTATTATTGACTGCAATAAGGGGATCAATACCCTCTGCAAGCATTTTATCAAGTGCTTCGGTGATCTTTGCCGATTTGGATATTGTGGTTGGTTTTACCATAACATCTTTGATAAAAACTTCTTTTGTCATTTCGCCACTTCCTTTATGATATCATCCCGTTTAATAATTCCAGATATCGCGCCATTTTCCACAACAACAAGACTGTTGACATGGTTTTTTCTCATCAGTTCAAGGGCATCAGGCAGCAGTGTTGCCGGATTTACCGTAATCACCGGGCTGGTCATTACATCCTCTGCAATCACTGATTCGACAGTTCGTAAGTGGTGACTGCTTGTCCCACCCGCCTCTTCGCGTCTCCGTGTAGTTACATCTTTTTTAGTCACCCTGGAAATCGTATGCTCATTATCAAAGAACGCAAGGTTCGTTTCGGTGATTATTCCGGCAATCGTACCATCATTATTCATGACAACAACTTTGTCATCGCGTTCGCTCATCACTGCTATCACATGGTCAAGCGAGTGGAAACGGCTGATCGTTGCCACATCCTCCATCACGTCCTTGACCGGACAGGTAAGGTTCCGGACAAGACCGGATTTCATCAGATCCGTTTTTGTTACTATTCCAACAATATGTCCTGCATCAACCACCGGAACACAACTGATACTGTTTCCTGAAAAAATACCTGCGATCGTCCTGATCCCTGCATCGGGTGCAACGACGATTGGATTGCCAGTAGCAAATACACCTACCGGAATCTGGTCAATGGGGCGCCGGCGCCATGCGGGTTCTCCCTGGTGAAGGCGGTACGCAATGTCCTTTTTGGTGAGAATTCCCGTGAGCCGGCCGTCCTCCATCACCAGGACACGTGAGATTTTGTGCTTCACCATCAGGTTCCTTGCGTAAGCGACCGTTTCATGAGGGGAGACAAAATAGACCGGTGAAGTCATAACATCGCGTGCAAACATTTTTTTCACCCCTTCGCAAATGCCCGGACAAGGTCGAACTCGGTAACCAGACCGATCAGCCGGGAACCCTCAATCACAGGTAATGCACCGATATTTCTTGTCAGCATCTCCCGGGCCGCGAGGTTGATGCTCTGCATCGGTGTAGTGGTAAAGAGGTCCCCCCCAATCAGCGTACGCACAGGCAACTCCATAACTTCCGCAACATTACCGGTTGTCAGGCGCGAAAAGACCTCGCGGCTCCCAAGATACTTCATTATGTCCGTGGCGGTTATCATGCCATAGAGCACGTCATCACTTACTACAGGCAACCGCCGGAACCTGTAATGGGTCATGTCATGGGCAACGTTCGCTATTGTGCAGTCCGGGCTCGTCACACGAAGCGAGGAACTCATAACATCCTCAACAGTGAAGGTACTCCGCTCCGCACCAAGCACCCGCAGTACATCGCGTTCAGTGACGATTCCATTCAACACACCATCATCATCGATGATGGGGAGACCCCCGATCTTTTTTTTGACTATGATATCTACAGCATCACTGATTCGTGAATCATGTGCGAGCGTGGTAATCTGCTGGGTCATGATGGTTCTTACGCTTTCGTTGACCGCGGCGAGCAGGTTGCCACCATGCCTGACCTGTACGAGTTTGTACTTGTCACCTCCTCCCATGAAATTGATCACATCACCGGAGGTGATTATCCCGCGCAGTTTCTTTGAACCGGCATCAGTCACCGGTAAACGACGGAATCCGCATTTTGTCATGATCTCGACTGCCCCGATAATACTTTGCGTGGGCGGTACCGATATGACATCATGGGATGCGATTGCCATGATCTCACCTTCCTGCTGGACTATGTGGGATTTGAACTCAACCGGCCCCCGGTCAAGTTTCCCCTGCATTTTTAAAAGCCGGTCACCCTGTTTGATACCCCGGTCATTCTGGTTCATAATTCCCCTCCGACAGGTTCAATACCCCTGATTATATGATTTTCTGGAACGGTACATATCGCCTTTTATCAGAAATCTGCTCACTTCTGGCAGATTCGCAGAACCATTCATGCCAGACCTTTCAGTACATCGTGCCGGTCAACAATTCCGACAATCCGGTCCCCATCGATGACGGGGAGCCGGCTCACATCGTGCTTCACCAGCAGTTCCGCAGCAGAACCGATCGGTTCATCAGGGCCAATGGTAACCACATTCTTGGACATAACCTCCTCAATGGTTGTGTGGGCGTGCCGGGCAATTATTGACTGCACCCGCCGTGTCCGGATGAGGTCGCGACGGGAGATTATGCCGACAATCCGTTTCTTCTTCACCACGGGAAATGCGGAAAATCCGCTCTCCATGATCATGGTATAAATCTTCTGGATTGTGTCTGTTGGACTTGCTATAGTGACATTCCTGGTCATATGATATGCAACAGTCCCGTGAAGTTCATGACGTGAGATGATAACGGGAAATACATCTGACAGGAGCACACCTCCGATAATATGAGGGCTGGGATCCACGACAGCAACGCTGTCCGTCTCGTAATCCCGCATCACCCTCGCCAGCTGTTCAATGGTATCAGCCGGGCTGACCATAGGGGCTTCCTTGACGTACCCTTCAACGGTTACATTCGATTTTGTCGCAGTTACCCGCAGCCCATCCGTGAGGTCAATATAGCCGATGAGTTTTTTTTTCACATCCACGACATAGACTTCACGGAACCGTTCGTCTCGCAGGATTTGCCGTGCCTTGGTTATCTGGTCATTATATTTCAGCACAGGAATCCCGATCATGAAATCCTGTGCTGTTTTCATGCAATAGAATCCTCATCACGGCAGCGGGGACAGAGCAGGAGGTTGTCGGCCCGTTTGAGATCATCAGACATCTGACCGCAGCGATTGCACATGCCCTGCTCAACGATTTCCTCGCGATTAATCTCCACCAGATCCGTGAGGAGTTCATTAAGTTCATTGGATACGGTAAGCAGGTCTCGCACGGTGACTATCCCAATAACTTTCTTTTTTGCATCGATAACCGGCAGTCTCCGTACCTTATGCTTCACCATCATATGGGCGGCATCTCCTACAGTTTTGTCCGCACTCACCGTAATGAGTGGCGTACTCATGATTTCTTTTACGTGTACAGTACTTGGTTTGAGATCCTTTGTCACCACCTTGCAGGTAATGTCTTCCTCAGTAACTATACCAATAGGTTGACCGTTCCCGAGGATGAT
>PDVJ01000087.1_pt1 | contig 11630 bp, 9 predicted proteins | sample 1369811 | NCBI WGS metagenome assembly PDVJ01 (sample SAMN07795376, study PRJNA414565) | Alkali sediment metagenome, whole genome shotgun sequencing project. | reverse complement strand
CGCTCGCCCGCCGGTTCGATGATTTCGCCTCCCTCCACGAGGGCCTGGACGAAGATCCCGTCGAGGGTCCGGCAGTCGTCCTCGGTGATGGAGCAGTCCTGGGCCACGTCGACGAGCCGGCGGGTGAGGTAGCCGGAGTTGGCCGTCTTGAGGGCCGTATCGGCAAGACCCTTGCGGGCGCCGTGCGTCGAGATGAAGTACTGCAGCACCGTGAGGCCCTCACGGAAGTTGGCCGTGATGGGCGTCTCGATGATTTCGCCGGAGGGCTTGGCCATGAGGCCGCGCATGCCGGCCAGCTGGCGGATCTGGGCGGCGCTGCCGCGGGCGCCCGAATCGGCCATCATGTAGATGGGGTTGAAGCTCTCGAGGGTTCGCTTCTTGCCGTCGGCCAGTTCGATCTCTTCGCTGCCGATCGAGGAGAGCATCTCGGCGGCGACCTTCTCGGTGGCCTGGGCCCAGATGTCGATGACCTTGTTGTAGCGCTCGCCGTCGGTGATGAGCCCGTCCATGTACTGCTTCTGCACCTCGAGGACGTCCTTGTCGGCCTTGGCCACGATGTCCTTCTTGCCCGCCGGGATCACCATGTTGTTGATGGCGATGGAGGACCCGGAGACGGTGGCGTACTTGAAGCCCATGTCCTTGAGGCGGTCGGCCAGGATGACGGTGGCCTTGTCGCCGCAGCTCCGGTAGCAGAAGTCGATGAGGTTGGCGACCTCCTTTTTGTTCATGACCTTGTTGATGACCTCGAAGGGGATCTCCTTCGGTACGATATCGTAAAGGAGGACCCGGCCCACCGTGGTCTCGGTGATGTGTCCGTTCATGCGGACCTTGACCCTGGCCTGGAGATCCGCCTCGCCCGAGTCGAAGGCCTGGCGCAATTCCTCGGGGCCCGAGAAGATCATGTCGGTGCCGCGGCTTCCCGAGCGGGCCCGGGTCATGTAGTAGAGCCCCAGGACGATGTCCTGGGAGGGCACGATGATGGGCTTGCCGTGGGCCGGCGACAGGATGTTGTTCGTCGACATCATGAGCACGCGGGACTCCACCTGCGCCTCGATGGAGAGCGGCACGTGGACCGCCATCTGGTCGCCGTCGAAATCGGCGTTGAAGGCCGCGCAGACGAGCGGGTGGAGCTGGATGGCCTTGCCCTCGATGAGAGTGGGCTCGAAGGCCTGCATGCCCAGCCGGTGCAGGGTGGGGGCGCGGTTGAGGATGATGGGGTACTCGCGCACCACATCGTCCAGGGCGTCCCAGACCTCGGGGGTCTCGCGCTCGACCATCTTCTTGGCGCTTTTCACCGTCGTCACGTAGCCCTTGTCCATGAGGCGGTTGTAGATGAAGGGCTTGAAGAGCTCGAGTGCCATCTTCTTGGGAAGACCGCACTGGTGGAGCCGCAGGTCGGGCCCCACGGTGATGACGGAGCGGCCCGAGTAGTCGACGCGCTTGCCCAGCAGGTTCTGGCGGAAGCGGCCCTGCTTTCCCTTCAGCATGTCCGAAAGCGAGCGCAGGGGGCGCTTGTTGGAGCCCGTGATGGCCCGGCCGCGCCGGCCGTTGTCGAAGAGCACGTCGACGGCCTCCTGGAGCATCCGTTTCTCGTTGCGGATGATGATCTCGGGGGCATTGAGCTCCATGAGCCGCTTCAGGCGGTTGTTGCGGTTGATGACGCGACGGTACAGGTCATTGAGGTCGGAGGTGGCGAAGCGCCCTCCCTCCAGGGGAACGAGCGGCCTTAAGTCCGGCGGGATCACGGGGATCGTCGTGAGAACCATCCACTCGGGTCGGTTGCCCGACTTGCGCAAGGCTTCGACGACGCGCAGGCGCTTGGTCAGTTTTTTCTTCTTGGTGTCGGAGGTGGCTTCCTTCAGGTCGGCCCGGAGCTCCGCATCCAGGCTGTCCAGGTCAATTTCCTTGAGGAGCGTGCGGGCCGCTTCGGCGCCGATGCCGGCCACGAAGCCGTCGGCCCCGTACTTCTCGCGGCACTCCACGAAGCGCTCCTCCGAGAGAAGCTCCTTTTTCTTGAGGGGCGTGTCCTTCGGGTCCAGGACCATCCAGGACTCGAAGTAGAGAACCTTCTCGAGTTCCTTGAGGGTGAGGTCGATGACGTTGCCGATCCGGCTGGGGAGGCTCTTCAGAAACCAGATGTGGGCCACGGGGGCTGCCAGCGTGATGTGCCCCATCCGCTCGCGGCGGACCTTCGACTGGATGACCTCGACGCCGCACTTCTCGCAGACCACCCCGCGGTGCTTCATCCTCTTGTAGCGGCCGCAGAGGCACTCGTAGTCCTTCACGGGCCCGAAGATCTTGGCGCAGAACAGGCCGTCGCGCTCGGGCTTGAAGGTCCGGTAGTTGATCGTTTCGGGCTTTTTCACCTCGCCGTGCGACCAGGAGGCGATCTTCTCCGGGGAGGCGATGGATATCTTGATGGCGTTGAATCGGATGGGATCCTTCGGCTTTTCGAAAAAGCTGAAAATATCTTCCACGATGGTACTCCTTATTTTGAGGATCGAGGTTCGAGGAACGAGGATCGAGGAAGAATAATTCTTCTTGCCTTGACCCTTTACCCTGTACCCTTTACCCTGTTGTTACTCTTTTTCCACCAGCTCCACGTCCAGGCAGAGGCTCTGGAGCTCCTTGACGAGCACGCTGAAGGATTCGGGCAGCCCCGGCTCGAGCGAGTGCTCTCCCTTGACGATGGTCTCGTAGATCCTCGTGCGGCCCGCCACATCGTCGGATTTCACCGTGAGGAACTCCTGCAGGGTGTAGGCGGCGCCATAGGCCTCCATGGCCCAGACTTCCATCTCGCCCAGCCGCTGTCCGCCGAACTGGGCCTTGCCGCCCAGGGGCTGCTGGGTGACGAGCGAGTAGGGGCCGATGGAGCGGGCGTGGATCTTGTTGTCCACCAGGTGGTGGAGCTTGAGCATGTAGATCATGCCGACGGTCACCTGCTGCTCGAAGGGCTCGCCGGAGCGCCCGTCAAAGAGAATGGCCTGGCCATTGGTCGGCAGGCTCGCCTTGCCGAGCATGTCCCGGATATCCTCCTCGGTGGCCCCGTCAAAAACGGGCGTGGCGACCGAGATCCCCTTCTTGAGGCGCCGCCCGAAGTTGCGGATCTCCTCTTCCGAGGCCCCGTCGATGAACCGGGTGAACTCGTCGGAGCCGTAGATCCGCTTCATCTCCTTCTTGAGGGCGTCGTTGCCGGCGCTCTTCTCGATGAGGCCGTTGATCTTCTCGCCGATTTCCTTGGCGGCCCAGCCGAGGTGGGTTTCCAGAATCTGTCCCACGTTCATGCGGGAGGGAACGCCCAGGGGGTTCAGGATGATGTCCAGGGGGGTCCCGTCCTCGAAGAAGGGCATGTCCTCCGCGGGAAGGATCCTCGAGAGCACGCCCTTGTTGCCGTGGCGGCCCGCCATCTTGTCGCCCACGGAAAGCTTGCGCTTGATGGCGATGTAGACCTTGACGAGCTTGATGACGCCCGGGGGCAGCTCGTCGCCCGCCTTCTGCTTGTCCACCTTTTCGTCAAAGTAGGCCTCGATGAGGTCCACCTTCCGGCCGAGGTTGTCGAGCATGCCCCGGATGTTCTCCTCGAGGGTCTCGTCCTCCAGGGAAATGCCCTTCCAGAGGCTGAAGGGGGTCTTTTCCAGGATCTCACCGGTGATCTCCTCGCCCTTCTTGAGGACCGTTTTTTTCTTCTTCGGGTCCACGAGCTTCCCGGCGGAGACCTTCCCGACGAGCAGGTCCTGGATCTTGCTCTTCACCGTCTCGGAGATGATCCGGATCTCGTCGTCGCGGTCCTGATAAATCCTGCCAACCTCGTCCTCCTCGATCTGCTGGGAGCGGCGGTCCTTCTCGGCGCCCTTGCGGGTGAAGACCTTGGCGTCGATGACGATACCTTCCACGCCGGGCGGCACCCGAAGGGAGGTGTCGCGCACATCGCCCGCCTTCTCGCCGAAGATGGCCCGCAGGAGCTTTTCCTCGGGGGAAAGCGTCGTTTCGCCCTTGGGGGTGATCTTCCCGACGAGGATGTCGCCGGGCTTGACGTAGACGCCCATCCGGACGATTCCGCTGTCATCGAGGTTCCGGAGGGCCTCCTCGCCCACGTTGGGGATGTCTCGGGTGATCTCTTCCTTGCCGAGCTTGGTGTCGCGGGCCATCGTCTCGAACTCCTCGATGTGCACCGAGGTGTAGACGTCCTCCTTCACGATCCGCTCGCTCACCAGGATGGAGTCCTCGTAGTTGTATCCGCCCCAGGACATGAAGGCGACCATGACGTTGCGGCCCAGTGCGAGTTCGCCGTCCTGGGTCGCCGGGCCGTCGGCGATGATGTCGCCGGCCTCCACCCGGTCGCCCGCCACGACGACGGGCCGCTGGTTGAAGCAGGTGTCCTGGTTGGTGCGCTGGTATTTGGTCAGGTTGTAGATGTCGACCCCGGTGTCAAAACTCCCCCGCTCGGCCTCGTCGCACTTGACGACGATGCGCGAGGCGTCGACGCTCTCGACGATACCGGCGCGCTTGGCCGTGACGACGGCGCCGGAGTCCTTGGCCACGACCGGTTCCATGCCCGTGCCCACGAGAGGCACCTCGGGGCGCAGCAGCGGGACGGCCTGGCGCTGCATGTTGGAGCCCATGAGCGCGCGGTTCGCGTCGTCGTGCTCCAGGAAGGGGATGAGGCCGGCGGCCACGGAGACGAGCTGGTTCGGGGAGACGTCCATGAGCTCCACTTCCTCGGGGATCACGGTGACGAACTCGCCGCCCTTGCGGGCGTAGATGAGCTGCTCCGTGAAGCGGCCCTTGGCATCCAGGTCGGCGTCGGCCTGGGCGATGACGTATTTCTCCTCCTCCATGGCCGTGAGGTACTTGATGTCGTTGAGCACGCGGGCGTTTTCCACCACCCGGTAGGGGGTCTCGATGAAGCCGAACTCGTTGACGCGCGCGTAGGTCGACAGCGACACGATGAGGCCGATGTTCGGGCCTTCCGGCGTCTCAACGGGGCAGATCCGCCCGTAGTGGCTGTTGTGGACGTCGCGGACCTCGAAGCCCGCCCGCTCGCGGGTGAGGCCCCCGGGGCCCAGGGCGGAGAGCCTTCGCTTGTGGGTGATTTCCGAGAGCGGGTTGGTCTGGTCCATGAACTGGGAGAGCTGGCTCGAGCCGAAGAACTCGTTCACCACGGCCGAGACCGGCTTTGCGTTCACCAGGTCGTGGGGCATCATGGTCTCCAGGTCCTGCAGGCTCATCTTCTCCTTGATGGCCCGCTCCATGCGGATGAGCCCGATGCGGTACTGGTTTTCGATGAGCTCGCCCACGGAACGGATGCGGCGGTTGCCCAGGTGGTCGATGTCGTCGACACTGCAGTCTCCCTCGCCGAGCTTGAGGTTGATGAGGTACTTGACGGCCTCGAGGATGTCGGACTTGCGAAGAGTCGTCACGTCGACGGGCACGTCGAGCCGCAGCTTGTAGTTCATCTTCACGCGGCCCACGTCCGAGATGTCGTAGGTCTCAGGGTCGAAGAAGAGGCTCTTGAAGAACCGCTTTGCCGTCTCCGGGGTGGGCGGGTTCGAGGGGCGGAGCCTGCGGTAGATCTCGATGATGGCCTCGTCGCCCGATTCGATCTTGTCGATGAGCAGCGTCTCCATGACGGAGGCGTTGGTGCGGTCCTCGTCGAGGTGGATGAACTGCAGCTCCTGGATGCCCTTCTGCTTCACGAGATCGAGTCGATCCTTCGTGAGCTCCTGGTTGCAGCGCACGAGAATTTCGCCCGAGGCGGCGTCGACGACGTTGCGGGAGAGCACCCTGCCCGCGAGGTAGTCCTCGCCGACGGGGATCCGCTTGATTTTGAGCTCGTCCATCCGCTTGAGGGCGAGCTTCGTGATCTTGCGGCCCTTCTTCACGATGACCTCGCCGCCCTTGGCCTTCGTCTCGATGTCCTCGGGGGCCTTCTCGTTGGCCATGAAGGGGCCCACCTCGAGCCAGGCCTTTCCGTCCTCGAAGGTGATCTTCTCGATGGGGTAGAAATAGTTGAGGATGTCCTCCGTGGTGTGGCCCATGGCCTTTAACAGGATCGTAACGGGCATCTTGCGGCGGCGGTCGATGCGCACATAGAGGAGGTCCTTCACGTCGAACTCGAAGTCGAGCCAGGAGCCCCGGATGGGGATGATGCGTGCCGAGTAGATCAGCTTGCCGCTGGCGTGGGTCTTGCCCTTGTCGTGGTCGAAGAAGATGCCCGGCGAGCGGTGGAGCTGGCTCACGATGACCCGCTCGGTTCCGTTGACGATGAAGGTCCCGTTCTCGGTCATGAGCGGGATCTCGCCGAAGTAGATCTCCTGCTCCTTGATATCCCGGATGACCTTCTGCTCGCTCGTCCGGTCGGCGTCGAAGACGACGAGCCGCACCACGATCTTCAGGGGCGCCGCGTAGGTGAGGCCCTTGGCGATGCACTCCTTGACGTCGTAGCGGCTCTCGCCGATCTTGTAGCTCACGAATTCGAGGGAGCACTTCCCGCTGAAGTCGCTGATGGGGAAGATGCTCTTGAAAGCCCCCTGGAGCCCGAAGTTCCCGCGCTTCTCGAGAGGCGTGTCCGTCTGCAGGAACTTCTCGTAGGACTTCAACTGGATGTCGATCAGGTTCGGGACGTCGATAATCTTCTGGATCCGACCGAAATTCTTCCTGAATTCACGCATCATGATCTTTTATTCCTCAAATAGATGAACTACCCCGTTTGCGTCTCCGGGCTTCCTACAGCCTGCCGGGCAGGCTGCACCGGGAACTGCGGGCTCCTCCGGTTGCCCCGGAAGAGCCCTCCATTCCCTGATCCTTGGAAACCCGTAACGCCGCTACGGGGAGTAATGATGGATGCCTTACGATCAAATTGCCTTACTTGATCTCGACAGTGGCGCCTACGGCCTCCAGCTTCTTCTTGATCTCGTCGGCTTCCGCCTTGGCGATGCCTTCCTTGACGGGCTTGGGCACACCTTCGACGAGGTCCTTGGCTTCCTTCAGCCCGAGGCTCGTGATGGCGCGGATTTCCTTGATGACCTGGATCTTCTCTGCGCCGAAGCTCGTGAGGATGACGTCGAACTCCGTCTTCTCCTCGGCAACCGCCGCAGGCGCTGCGCCGCCGGCCGTCGCGGCCACCATGGCCACGGGGGCCGCCGCCGAGACACCGAACTTGGCTTCCAGTTCCTTGACGAGCTCGGAGAGTTCGAGCACCGTCATCCCTTCGATAAACTTTATAACGTCTTCCTTCGTGATAGCCATGTTTCTCACCCTTCCTTACTGGATTGCTTCTTCTTTTTTCTGCCTGTAGGCCTCGAGGACCTGCACGAAACTGCGGGGCACGGCGCTCAGCACCGTGACGAACTGCGTCTGGGCGGCCACGAGCAAGCTCAGCAGCTGCGACAGGAGCACATCCCTGCTGGGCAGTTCGGAGAGGATGTCGAGCTGCTGCCTCGTGAGCAGCTTGCCGTCCATCCAGGCGAACTTGATGTCCAGCTCGGGATTCTTCTTGGCGTAATCGATGAGAACCTTCGTGGGAGCGACCATGTCGATGCCGATCATGGACAGCGACAGCGGTCCCTTCAGCTGGTCCTTCAGGCCGGCGAAGTCCGTCCCCTGGGCGGCGATGCCCAGAAGGGTGTTCTTCACGACCCGGAACTCGGTTCCCGTCTTGCGCAGTTCATTCCTCAAGGCAGTAATCTTCACCACGTTCATGCCGCTGTACCCGGCAAGAACGGCGAGCTTTACGCTTTTGAGCCTCTCGTGAAGCTCGGCTACTGCCTGCTCCTTTTCCTTTCTGTCCAACCTTGAACCTCCTTTCCCACGGTCAATTGCCTTTCCCGGTCAGGGGGCCGGAAGGCCTTCGAAAGTCGGAGCGCGCTACAGGGAGAAACATGACTGCCTGAACGAGGGTTCACCCGGCGGAGAATCCGCCGCTACCTGTTCCATCCCTCTGCTTCGCCGCGGGGGCGGCTCTGCTCGGGGGATGTCGTCTCGGCAGGCCGGCCCGGGGCCGATTAAACTCCCTGTACCTGCGGTCTTCGACTTTTCGTATGCACGTTATGACATGACGGCCGGTGCTACTTCATCAGGTTCCGGACATCCAGGGGATCGACCATGACCCCCGGACCCATGGTGGTGGATAGCGATATGCTCTTGAGATAGGTGCCTTTGCTCGATGCCGGTTTCAGCTTGACGATCATCTCCAGCAGAGCCGTCACGTTGTCCAGAAGTTTATCGAGCCCGAAGGAGACCTTGCCGACGGGGGTGTGGACGATGCCCGCCTTTTCCACGCGGAATTCCACCTTGCCCGCCTTGAGCTCCTTGACCACCTTGCCTACGTCAAAGGTCACGGTCCCGACCTTGGGGTTGGGCATGAGCCCGCGGGGGCCCAGGACCTTGCCGAGCTTGCCGACGGTTCCCATCATGTCCGGGGTGGCCACAACACGGTCGAAATCGAGCCAGCCGCCCTTGATCTTCTCGACGAGATCGTCGGAGCCCGCAAAATCGGCCCCGGCGTCCGTGGCTTCCTTTTCCTTTTCGCCCTTGGCGAAAACGAGGACCCGTATGACCTTCCCCAGACCGTGGGGGAGCGCCACGCTGCCCCGGACCATCTGGTCGGCGTGCTTGGGATCGACGCCGAGGCGGATCGCCGCATCGACGGTTTCGTCAAACTTGGCCTTGCCCGTTCCCACCATCAACTCCACGGCATCGCGCAGGGGATAGCGTTTCCCCGGTTCGATCGACTTCCTTGCCTCTGTGTATTTCTTCCCTCTGGCCATACCTGAAACCCCTGTTATTGAGTGACTTCGATGCCCATCGACCTGGCCGTTCCCTCCACGGTCCGGATGGCCGCATCGATGTCCACGCAGTTAAGATCCTTGAACTTCAGTTCCGCGATTTCCCTGACCTGCTTGGCCGATACCTTGCCCACGGACTCCCGCTTCGGATCGGCGGCGCCCTTGGCGATCTTGGCCGAGAGCTTCAGAAGCACCGAGACGGGGGGTGTCTTCGTCACGAAGGTGAAGGAGCGGTCGGCGTAGACGGTGATCACCACGGGGATGATCATGCCTTCCTGCTTGCCCGTCATGGCGTTGTATGCCTTGCAGAACTCCATGATGTTCACGCCGTGCTGGCCGAGGGCCGGGCCGATCGGGGGGGAAGGCGTGGCCTTGCCCGCCTGGATCTGCAGCTTGATATTTGCGATGACTTTCTTTGCCATACAATCACCCTGTGATGGTTTCGTTTATTACTTGAAGCAGCGTATCAGACCGCCATGACCTGGATGAAGTCGAGCTCCACCGGCGTCGAGCGGCCGAAGATGCTGACAATGACCCGCAGCTTTCCCTTTTCGGGCTTTACCTCGTCGACGATCCCGTCGAAGTTGGTGAACGGGCCGTCGATGATCTTCACGTGATCCCCCACGTCGAAGGAGAACTTCGGCTTGGGCTTCAGCGTCCCCTCCTCGATGCGGGTCCGCAGGACTTCCACGTCCTGGTCGGGAATGGGGGTGGGCTTGTCCTTCGTCCCGATGAAACCCGTCACCTTGGGGGTGTTCTTTACGATGTGCCAGGTGTCGTCGTTGAGTTCCATCTTCACGAGCACGTAACCGGGAAAGAACTTGCGCTTCGAGGTTTTCTTTTCGCCGCTCACCAGCTCGACGATGTCTTCCTCGGGCACGAGGACATCGGAAAAAAAGGCCTGCATCCCCGCCGACTCGATCCGTTCCAGGAGGGACACCTTGACCTTGTTCTCAAAGCCCGAATAGGTATGGACGACGTACCAGCGGAATGCCATGGCTTTCCTATCCCAGAACCAGCCGGATGATCTTGGCGAGGCCAAAATCGATGAGACCCAAGACGAGCGACACGATCACCGTGAGGACGACGACGACCGAAGTCGATGCAATCGCCTGCTTGGGCGTGGGCCACGTCACCTTCTTCAGCTCCGTCCTGGATTCCTTCAGGAACTGCTGGATGACAAACCAGATTTGCTTAACCTTGTCCAACGCGTATGCCCTGTCTATGGCAGGAAATGGCAGGCCAGGAGGGACTCGAACCCCCAACATCCGGATTTGGAGTCCGGCGCTCTAGCCATTAGAGCTACTGGCCTATGCCCCTTTTCCTTGCTGCCGTTATTTTGTTTCCTTGTGCGGCGTGTGGGTCTTGCAGAACTTGCAGAACTTCTTCATCTCGAGACGGTCCTGCATGGTTCGCTTGTTCTTCGACGTCGTGTAGTTGCGGCGCTTGCATTCCGTGCAGGCGAGCGTAATGTTGTTTCTCATTATTCCTGTTCCACCCTGGCTGAAATGGAGCCCACGACCAGGATTGAACTGGTGACCTCATCCTTACCAAGGATGTGCTCTACCGACTGAGCTACGTGGGCTGAAATCCGGTCTACCGCCACCCGTTGGGGCCGACCCTGCGTCCGTCCCGGGGCATTCTCTCGCAAAATTATGGAGCGGGAAACGGGATTCGAACCCGCGACCCTCAGCTTGGAAGGCTGACGCTCTAGCCACTGAGCTACTCCCGCTCGTTTTTCTCGGGCTTCACTCATCGGCATCCTGCAGGCGCCCGGTGAGTGAAAGAAATGGTGGAGGGGGGAGGGTTCGAACCTCCGTAGGCTGCGCCGGCAGATTTACAGTCTGCTCCCTTTGGCCACTCGGGAACCCCTCCTGATCGTAATGATCAATACGGGCAACCTGGAGCTGGCGATGGGACTCGAACCCGCAACCGGCTGATTACAAATCAGCTGCTCTACCTATTGAGCTACGCCAGCCATTTCATACAATCTTTCAAAGAAATCCGACCCTTATAACGCACGAAGGCGCACGCCGGGCGTAGAAGCAATGAAGGTTAGTGTCAAAAGGGATTTTTGTCAAGGGTTTTTTTACAATAAACTTAAGGCTAAAGGCCAAGGGCTAAAGGTAAAAAACAGCCGACTCCATCCCTTTCACCCTCCGCCCTTGTCCCTGCGCCCTTTGTCTATTCTTCACCGAACACATCGGCCGAAAATAGAGAGATTTCCGTTTCCGGGTCGCGCCAGGCGTCGGGGGCAAGCCCGGCCTTGCGGCAGGTCTCCTTCAGGAACGTGTCCCGGTCCCAGCCGTATTCCGTCGCCACCTGGGGAAGGAGCAGGCCCGCGCGGCTGCCCTTGCGGATGTAGAGACCGTGGGTGCCGACCTCGATCTCTCCCACGTCCGCGACCTTGCGCAACGGGGTGAGGACTGAGATTTCCAGCTTCACATCCTTGAGCTCCTCTCTCCGCACCGGCTCGAACCGGGGGTCCTGAAACGCCGCGGCCACGGCCATTTCCTCTACGGTCCGCGCCAGGGGCTTCTTCGCCTCGATGAAGCCGATGCAGCCTCGCAGATGGCCTCGCTTTTTCAGGGAGACAAAGGCACCCCGCTTCTCGTCCAGGGTGCCCTGCCCTTTCGCCGCCGGCGGTTTCTTCCCCGCCAGCTCGGCTTGGATGGAGGCGCGTGCGATCCGGAGAAGCGCCTGCTTCTCGTCATCGGCAAGCCCCTTGTCGATGACGGACTTGTTCTTTGCTATCGCTTTTTCCCCCGGATTATCCTTGAAAAAGGCCGCCGAAAGGTACCCCACCACCTGGCGCCGGTCGCCTGTCACGTCGCCCGAGTTCGC
>PDVJ01000674.1_pt1 | contig 11635 bp, 14 predicted proteins | sample 1369811 | NCBI WGS metagenome assembly PDVJ01 (sample SAMN07795376, study PRJNA414565) | Alkali sediment metagenome, whole genome shotgun sequencing project. | reverse complement strand
CGCAAAGGGAACTGACTACACAGAGGAGACCGTCCCCGAAGGTGAGATTGTGCGTGCCTATGGAGGGCGTGTTGCCATTGTAGGCGATCCGAAAGATCATTCCACCAGGGACCTTATAAAGACCATTAAAGAACTGGAGTAGATTTTTGAAATTATCCGTCTACATGATTACCTTCAATAACGGTGCGACGATAGAGCGGGCTTTGCAGAGCGTTTCCGGCTGGGCAGATGAAGTGGTTGTTGTTGACTCTCACAGCACTGATGGCGCCCAGGAGATCATTATCCGTTATACGGACAAGCTCCTTCAGCATGATACGAAAGATCTCCGGGAGAAATACCAGTATGCCCAGAACCAGTGCGTAAACCCATGGGTGCTTTTTATTGATGCTGACGAGTGGCTCACCCATGACATAAAGGAAGAAATCGAGACGATAATTAAAGGGCAAACCTCCTACGATGGATTCATAGTGAACAGGAGAAACAGGTACCTCGGGAGGGAGATAAAATATGGCGGCTGGTATCCTGACAGGGAGATTCGCCTGTACCGGAAAGACAGGGGGCGATGGGAAGGGGGAATCCACGCAAAAGTTTCTGTGGATGGCAAGATCAATACTCTGAAAAACTACTACATGCATACACCATATACAAATACTGCTCACCAGATCAGGACAATCGATCGCTATTCCGAGGCCTTTGCAGAGGATCTCCGCGCCTCAGGCAGACATTTTCACCTTTTAAATATGATCATGCGGCCTCTGTATCGGTTTTTTCGCGATTACATTTTAAAACGGGGCTTTCTGGATGGCATCCCGGGGCTTATCATTGTTGCCTCAACTATGTACTATGTTTTTATGAAGCATGCAAAACTCTGGGAAATGGAGATAAAGGCGGGTGAGGAAAAGAGTTCGGACACCGGATAAAAGCATCCCGGGGCATGGCTCGGAGTAAAAGCAATAAGCGACGTATATTTACATATGACGGGAGATTGAGGCGAATGGGAAACAACCGGTGGCTTGGGGTTTATCGGGCGCAACCTTTCCATAGAGCTTGTTAGGTTGGGAGCTCACGTGACAATTGTAGACAACATGCTCCCGAGACAAGGCAGTAACCTTTTCAACATTCAAGAGATTGAGGACAAGGTAAAGGTCAACATCTCCGATGTGAGAAACCAACTCTCCATGAACCACCTGGTCAAGGAGAAGGACTACATCTTTCATTTAGCCGGACAGGTCAATCACGTTGATAGCATGCGCAACCCTCTCCAGGACCTCGACATAAACTGCTTTGGGACCCTCGTTTTACTCGAAGCATTGAGAGAACATAACAGAAACGGCAAGATCATTTTCGCTGGTACACGTGGAGAATATGGTGCGAGTGTCAAGCTCCCCGTTGAAGAAGATCATCCGACAAACCCGAAAGGGATCTATGCAGTAACAAACCTGACAGCCGAAAAGATGATTCTTGTGTATGACGATATCTTCGGGATTAAAGGGGCGTGCCTGCGAATAACAAACACCTTTGGCCCCCGTCACCAGATGATGCATGATGAGTATGGGGTATTCAACTGGTTCATTCGAAAAGCCATGGATAACGAGGACATCCCTGTCTTCGGCGATGGCCGCATCCTCCGTGATTTCCTTTACGTCGAGGACCTTGTTGAATGCATGCTCATGACTGCGGCCACAGAAGAGGCCTATGGAAAAGTTTTCAATGTGGGGACTGGTGTGCCGGTGAGCTTCATCGACCTTGCTAAAATGATTGCCGAAATTGCAGGTGCAGGGAAGGCTGTATACACTGAATTCACCCAGGAAAGAAAAGAGGTCGAGCCGGGTGATTATTATGCTGATATTACGCGGATACAACAGGTGGTAGGNTGGGCCCCCAAAGTGCNCTTGGATGAAGGGATCAGGAAGACCATCGATTTTTACCGGAAACATAAAAAGGAGTACTGGTAATCATGAGCGACCANGATGTTCAGGGTATTTACCCCCTGGCAAGGGATGGCGTTCACGAAAAAATCATCGCTTTTTTGGCAGATAGACCACGGGGACGTGTCCTTGATGTCCCGACTGGCCTGGGCGCACTGGCAAAGAGGCTCCATGAGATTGGGTTCGCAGTTTCGTGCTGCGATATTGAACCAAGCCAGTTCCTGGCAAAGGGGCTGACCGTTGAGCAAGGAGACTTGAATGGAAGGCTGCCCTATGGTGATGAGGAGTTTGACTACGTGTGTTTTCTCGAAGCGATAGAGCACACGGAAAATCCCTACAATGCTGTTCGTGAGGTGGCCAGGGTACTGAAGCGAGGCGGTCTACTTGCCATGAGCACGCCGAATTACCTCAACATCGAGAGGAGGATGAAATTTCTCATCACAGGTTTTTTCACCAAGCCGGTCTCCCATGAGAAATTTCTTGGAAGCTGTAAAGGAAAGACGTACGGAATGCATTTGAGCCCTATTGGATATACCCTGATCAGGTTTGCCCTGGAATCTGCAGGGCTTAAAATTGTAAAAATGACATACGATCTGAGAAAGCCCAAAATTATTTTTCTTAAGCCCCTTGCCTGGTTTATCAGGGCTTACACAAAATTGTGGCCAAAGGCCAAGCAGGAAGAGTACTGGTTTCATGACACTACCAGTAGCGTTATTCTTGAAGGTGGAAACACCCTGATTATTTTTGCCGAAAAGGCCTGATTCCAGGCCTTCAAATCATGAGCCGCCAATCTCTCCAGAGACTTGACAGTAGATTACTGAGAGGACAATGTAGTAGAATCTCGGTGAGGTACGAAGAATGAACGTCAAGATGTTCAATTTATCAAGGGATCACGAGGAGATCAAAAGCGAGCTTCTTAAAATCACAGAGAGGGTCCTTACCGATGGGGAATTTATCCTGGGGAAGGAAGTGCGGGCCTTTGAAGATGCCTTCGCCCATTATATTGGTACAAAATATGCTATCGGTGTTGGGAGCGGTACGGATGCCATCAAAATAGCCGGCCTTGCTTATGGGCTCAAGAGCGGAGATAAAGTGGTGACAACGCCGAATACTTACATAGCCACTACAATGTCCCTCTCTCTCCATGGGATTACCCCTGTTTTTTGTGATATCGAAACTAAAACGTACAACATGGACGCAAAATGCCTTGAGGATATCATCAGGAAAGAAAAAGGAATTAAGCTCTGCATCCCTGTGCACCTCTACGGTCACCCATGTCATTTAGATGAAATCATAGAAATATGCCGGAGGTATGGCATCGGTGTTCTCGAAGACGCCTGCCAGGCTCATGGGAGCCTGTATAAGGGAAAGAAGGTTGGAAGTTTCGGTGACGTTTCGGCCTTCAGCTTCTATCCGACGAAAAACCTCGGTTGCTATGGTGACGGCGGGATGTTGCTCACGAATTCTGAAGTGATATATGAAAATGCCCTTATGATTCGAAACCACGGCCAGCAGGGACGTCATGTCCACGTCATTGAAGGCTATAACTCCAGGCTTGATGAATTGCAGGCAGCAATCCTCAGGTATAAACTTGAATGGCTCGATGTGTGGAATGAGAAAAGACGGAAGATTGCAGGGTGGTATCGAGAAGGGCTGAAAGATGCCGCTGTTGTTCTTCCTGAAGAGGAGCCTTGGGCTTACCACGTCTACCATCTCTTCGTTGTAAGGGCTCCAGAGAGGGACAGACTTATGAAGCACCTGGCCAGTAAAGATATTGCCGCACTTATCCACTACCCGACGCCCATCCATCTCCAGGAAGCATACAGTTCCCTTGGATATGGACAAGGCTCCTTCCCCAACGCAGAAACTGTTGCAGGGGAGGTTGTTTCTCTTCCTCTTTACCCATCACTAACCGAGGCAGAAGTGAATTATGTATGCCAATGTATACGGGAGTTCTACGGGGCATGAAGGTACTTCAGCTTTTCAGCGACTGGAAGTGGACAGGGCCGGCGGAACCTGTTCTGTCATTATGTGAAGCCTTGACAGAAGTGGGGATTGATGTCACCATTGCGTATAGAAAAACCCCCATTGATTTCCCTGAACGTACCGTTGAGAAAGAAGTAAAAGCCCGAGGTATCAAGTTTTTTGACGGGCTCAGGCTCAACCGTTATTTTTCACCAAGGGATTGGTTTTCTGACTTCAAGGCAGTCAAATCATATGCTGAACAGAATCGCATCGATATAATCCACACAAATCTCTCCCATGATCACTTTACTACCCTCTCGTCCCTTGTTTTTTCCCGTAAAAGGCCCTTGATCATCAGGACAGATCACAAGCGGGATGGCACCCCTTATAGTTATTTTATGGGTTGGGCTTTCGGAAAAACGGACGGCCTTGTAGCCTATGGAAAAAGGATCATGGCCTCCGACATGAAAACCTTCGGTTTCCCCGAAGAGAGAACATGTGTTATTCCCCCTGCAATCAAGGCTTACGAAGGGCCAGTTAAGAACATGAAAGATGAATTTGGAATCAAGGCAGAAGAAAAGGTTATCGGTGTTATTGGCAGACTCAAACCAGACCGCGGGTATGATATTATCCTTCAGGCATTCAAGGAACTCAGGGAACATATTGACGGCGTGAAACTTCTCATTGTTGGCAGGAGCTCGCAAATAGAAAAGAGCATCATGCAACCCATCAATGAATTAGGAATCGAGAAGGATGTAATCATTGCCGGGTACAGGATCGATGATTATTTCTCTATTATTTCCACCTTTGACCTCTTTGTCATGATGAGGGCAGGGAGCGACGGTAGCGCAAGAGCGCTCAGGGAGGTCATGGCTATGGGCAAAGCCGCAATTGTTTCGGAAAGCGGTATGCTCCCAGAGCTTGTCCGGGATGGTCTTTCAGGGTTTGTTGTAAAGGCGGATCCACATCAATTGGCAGACAGGATGGAGCGCGTTGTGCGGGATGAGAATCAACGAAGAGCCTTTGAGGTAAACGCCAAGAGGATTGCTGCTGAAGAGTGGAACTACACTGCCCAGGCCAGGAAACTCAAGGGTTTTTACGAGAGCCTCCTTGTCCTCGGTAAGAGACCGCCACAAGAGGGAGGCATGAGGGGATAGCAACCCTCGATGGTATGAACATAGGTCTTGCTATCTATAATTTTGATCCGAATGATCTTTTGAAACGGGGCCACCAGGTATATGTATTTTGCGCAAAAGCAGTTAATCTCCGCGGCGCTGTCATTGCTAAATTCGATACGGTAAAGTTTCCGAGATGGTTGCGATCTCTGTCCTTTGCCATTAATCACAGACGATATGCAAAGATGTTCCCCATCGATGTGATGCTTGGTTTTGGAAACACCCTTCTGCTCGACGTGTATCAAAGCCATGGTGGTGTCCAGAGATTCTGGATGGAGAGGGAGATCGAGAGTTACGATGATCCGAAGGAGCGTCGGATCAAGGCAGCCCTCCTCCGAAACAGCCTCAACCAGCGCATCCAGAGGTGGGTCGAAGAGTATCCCATCAGAAAAGGACAGTACTCCAGGATTGTGGCTATCTCTGACATGGTCAAAAACCACATGAAGGAATATTATGGATTGGAGGATGACAATATAAATATCGTATACAACGGAGTTGATACTGAAAAATTCAGACCTGATGGACAAAAGACCGGCGAAAAGTTGAAAATACTCTTTTCTGCAGGCAACTTCAGGCTGAAAGGTCTTCTTCCCCTTCTCCATACTGCGGGCCAGATCGCGAAGGACAGGAAGGATTTTCGAGTTGTTGTTATGGGAAGGGGGCGGAAAGAGCGTTATGAGAATACCATAGAGCATCTGGAGATTAAGGACGTGGTGACTTTTCTTGGTGAGACATCCTCCCCGGATGAGGTTTACAGGGATGCCCACATCTGCGCCCACCCTACTTTTTATGATGCCTGTTCCCTCACTACTATGGAGGCTATGGCCTCAGGTCTGCCCACAATTACAACACGGTGGAATGGCGCGGCCGCCCTTATTGCCCCTGGTGAAGGTTATGTCATAGATGACCCGGAGGATACCCAGGGTTTGGTTGATGCGATCAGGGCGCTTTTCAACGAGGAGGCTAGGGTGGAAATGGCTAGAAAAGCTCGACTCAAACTCGAAGGGTATACAATCGAGCGGAACGTGGATCTCATGGAGAACATTTTTCGAGAGGTTTGTGATGGAAAACGTCCAGGCTGAATGGTCGAATCTTTTTTCGTACCGGGACAGGATTCACAAGAGATTCCCAGAAGTGTGGGATATCCCCCTGATTAAAAAAAGATCCCATCTTTTAAGAGACATTCTCCGGGATGAGATAAGCCTTCTCGATGTGGGCGCCGGCATGAAAGGGATGAAAACAGAAATTGAAGGTCTCGGGTTCAAGGTTGCCTATAAAAGCATGGACATAGACAGCAGTAATGTTCATGATTACTACGACGTAAATGCTATTCAGGAAAAATTTGATTCAATCCTTATGTTCGAGGTGATCGAGCACATGTCCCTCCAGGAAGGACTGGATTTACTGAAAAAGCTTTATACCATTACAAATGATAGAGGTATTATCGTCATTTCAACACCGAACATCTTTAACCCCGCCAGATATATGCGGGATGCAACCCACCAGACATTTTATGCCTATGATGAGCTATGCGGACTCCTCAACATTGCCGGCTTTAATGTGAAGGATGTCTACCGCTCATACAATGATGCCTTTCATCGGTATCTTCTCAAAGTCTATTTTCTTGGCTGGCTTTTCAGATTCCTTGGGATCGATTATGCTTACTCGATATTTGTCGTTGGGGAGAAGAAATAATTCGTTCGGCGAACGGCAGCATAGCGCATAGCTTTTAGAAGTCTTTCCTATGAGCTATCAGCTACAAGATGGTTTCACTCCTATCGCCCATTGCCCGAATTTATTTATTATATCGTATAGGCTTCTTTGCCCAGGGTCTTGACCCAGTTTTGTTGAAGAACCTTCTGGGCTTCTTCCAGGTTGTCCACACCGAGGATTACGACTGCCTGGCCGCCAACCCTTCCTAAGTGAGGATAAAGGTAGTGAACGTTGATATTTGCCGTCTTGAGGGGCTTGAGGACTGCGTTGAGGCCACCGGGATGATCCGGTGTTTCTACTGCAAGGACATCGGTTTCCTTCGTGGAAAAACCGTTTGCCTTCAGAATGTTCAATGCCTTGACCGGGTCGTCGACGACAAATCGTACAGTGCTGATATCGGAGGTGTCGGCAACGGAGATTGCACGGATATTGACGCCTTCCCTCCCGAGGATTTCACTCACGTGGGACATGGCTCCCGGTACATTGTCGAGTACGATTGAAATCTGCTTGATGAACATTCCCTCACTCCTTTACCAGACTACGCACTCATCTACAGGCTCGGCTGTGGTTTGAGAGCGCTTGGCGCAGGTTATCCTCCGTAGCTTTAGCGCAGGAGGAATGCTACGGTGGGTTTCACCCACTTGCGGAAATATACGAAAAAGAACCTCAACTGAGGGGCTCCACGTAGTTAAACCCCATTTCGAGGGCTTCTTTGTTCAGCTTGATGAGTTTTGCCTTGCCTTCACCGAGGATTGCGGCAAGGTTCTTTATCATGAAATCGTAGGAAATGATGCCACTTACCTTGATAAAGGCACCGAGCATGATCATATTTGCTACCTTGATCGTTCCAATCTTTTCGGCGAGTTCACTTGTCGGTACCGATACTATCTCGATGTCTCCACGAGCGGATGAGACATCAACGATGGAAGAGTTCACAAGAATCAACCCACCTGACTGGAGAATGCTTTGGAACCGTGCGAAGGAGGGCTGGTTCATGGCCACAATAAACTCAGGATCTGACGCTACAGGAGATGCGATCTCCTCGTCGCCCACAGCAACGGTGCAGTTTGCTGTGCCTCCCCTCACTTCTACGCCGTAAGACGGGAAATAGGTGACATACTTTCCTTCGAGCATAGCGGCTGTCGCAAGTGTGTATCCCATGGAAAGCACACCCTGACCGCCAAAGCCAGAAAATATCGTCTTGGTCAGCATTTGACCTCTTTTACGACGCCGATGGGAAACTGTTTGCTCATAACATCATCAATCCATTTGCATGACTGGAGGGTGTCCATCTTCCAGTTTGTTGGGCACGGGGAGAGGATTTCTACCATGGAAAAACCGGTCTTATTCATCTGGTGCTGGAATGCCTTGATAATTGCCTTTTTTGTTGCCAGTATTGCAGCGGGCTTGTGCACTGCCACACGCTCAAGATAGGATGTGCCGTCGAGGACGGCAAGAACTTCACACATTCTCACCGGATGACCGGCTTGACCGGATATTCTCCCCACCGGCGTTGTGGTTGTCACCTGGTCAAGGATGGTGGTAGGCGCCATCTGACCGCCTGTCATTCCGTAGACAGCGTTGTTGACGAAAATGACTGTTATAAGTTCTCCTCTATTTGCCGCGTGAAAGCTCTCCGCAGTGCCAATAGCAGCGAGATCGCCATCACCCTGGTAGGAGATAACGAGATTTTCCGGCCTGACCCGCTTGATGCCTGTTGCTACGGCAGCGCCACGACCGTGAGCAGATTCAAGACAATCAATATCGAAGTAGTTATAGACGAGCATGCCGCATCCTGCAGGTGCAACACATATAATGTTGTCCCTGAGCTCCATCTCGTCGATCACCTCTGCAAGAAGGCGGTTCACAATGGCGTGGCCACATCCGGGGCAGTAGTGAAAGTGGGCCGGTTTCAGAGACTTTGGCCGGGAATATACCTTTTTCATGATTTCTTGCCCCGTTGCGCCTGGTAATAGTGGCGGGAGATAATGCGAAAGAGATCAACGGGCGTTGGTATGACACCGCCGGGTCTTCCGTAGAAATGGATGTGCCCTTTTCCTTCAAGGGAGAGCTTCACGTCTTCAATCAATTGGCCGGCGCTCATCTCAAAGACAAAGAAATCCTGGATCGTCTTTGCAGTTTCCTGGATGATCTTTGCGGGGAAGGGCCATAGCGTGATGGGTCGGATTATCCCGACCTTCAGGCCTTCCTGGCGAAGCCGGGTGATCGCTCCTTTGGCGATACGGGCCGCTGTGCCATAAGCCACGACTGCCATTTCTGCGTCATCAAGGAGGTATGTTTCATACCTGACCTCGTTCTGTTCTATGCGCTGGTACTTTCGTGCAAGTTTCCAGTTGTGCTCCTCCAGCTCCTTCACGTCGAAAAGGAGGGAGCGGACCATCCGTGAAGGCCTTCCCTTTGCCCCCGTTAAGATGTAGTCCTTGGTTGACTCCTCCGGTTTTTTGATGTGGTCGAATTCGACAGGTTCCATCATCTGACCGAGCATGCCATCACCAAGCACAACGACCGGGTTCCGGTATTTCTCAGCGAGATCGAAGGCAAGAGGCATTAAATCAGCAATTTCCTGAACTGATGAAGGCGCGAGGACGATTGTACGATAATCGCCATGGCCACCGCCACGGGTTGCCTGCAAGTAGTCGGATTGGGCAGGGGAAATGTTCCCCATGCCAGGACCTCCGCGAACCATATTGAGGATGACCGCGGGCAGCTCATCTGCTGCCAAATATGAAATGCCTTCCTGCTTAAGGCTGATGCCTGGTCCACTTGAGGATGTCATGGCCCGAGCACCGGCAACACTTGCGCCGAGTACCATGTTGATTGCTGCAATTTCACTCTCTGACTGGATGAAGACGCCCCCGATTTCGGGGACCCTCTTTGCCATGTATTCAGTCAGTTCGTTCTGAGGGGTAATGGGGTAACCAAAGTAACAGGTGCACCCGGCAAGGACCGCTGCTTCTCCTGCTGCAGCATTTCCGCTCATCAGCTTTTTCATGTCGTGCCACCCCGATAGACTTCGATTGCCACTTCCGGGCACATAATGGCGCAGACCGCGCACCCGGTGCATTCCTGGTCATCCTTGTAGGCAGCCACAAAATATCCCTTGAGATTGAGCTTGTCTGTGAGGACAATAGCTTTTTTCGGACAGTACTCTATGCAGAAGGAACAGCCTTTACAGCGTTCCTGATCGATCTCGATATATCCTTTCACTTTTTACCTGACCACCTCGATTGTACCAAAACGCTTAAGGTTAGCGTAATTGCTTGATAGTTGTCAATTGTTATCTCCTTACGCATTTTCATACCCAAGGCGTTCAAGATGTGGTAAAAATGTATCTGCGCCCTGACTCAAAGGGCCAGACGTCGGTCTAAGGTAAATATCGGAGGAATAAATTAAGTGAATGGAATACCAGCGGAGTTAAAGGGAGTGAATGGATGGCTACTTTTACTCTGCGTCAACCTGACCATCCTTGATCCGTTTGCTAATCTTCTCAACCTCGCCATAGCAACCCACTTTGGAAGACCATATTTCGATCAACACCCCGCTCTACAGAGACTTATGCTCATTAACGGTGTGTGCAGTATAGGGCTTGCAGTCTTCAGTATTTACGCCGGCATATCCCTCTGGAAGGTTCTCCCGAACGCGGTTGCAATTGCCAAAAAATATCTCGGCGCCGCCTTCGTCTATTCAGTGTTATCCATTTTTCTCCCTTACCTGATTGGTATCTCTGAAGAGATCAGGAAAGAGATAGGGGCGATGAGCCTGCTCAACAGCATTATTACCGTTGCCTACCTTTATGCATGGTACCTATATCTCAAGCGATCGAAAAGGGTTAGGACTACATACCCGGAAAAAAATCCTCAGGCATAGCCAAAATTATGGCAAGGGAAGTAAATAATTTCATATCTTATAAAAATGTGGCATAATAATACAAAAGGTGCTACGCAATGACTTATGACCTTACCATGCTTCTTGTAACTGCCGCATCGATAGGGTTCTTGCATACTCTTCTTGGTCCTGACCACTACATCCCTTTTATTGTAATGGCAAAGGCGCAGAAATGGTCGATGACGAAAACGGCCTTGATAACGGTTTTGAGCGGTGCCGGGCACGTATTGAGCTCGGTTGTCCTCGGTTTTGTCGGTATCGCACTTGGTGTTGCAGTTAGTAGTTTTGAGCTATTCGAGTCTATTCGTGGAGACATCGCCGTCTGGGTCCTCATCACTTTCGGGCTTGTCTACACGATCTGGGGGATTCGAAGGGCCATACGCAACAAGCCTCACGAGCATATCCACCTTCACAGTGAGGGTGAAGCCCACGATCACGAACACACCCACACAGAAGAACACCTTCACGTGCACGAGAAGGGGGAGAAAACGGTCAATATCACGCCCTGGATACTTTTTACCATCCTGGTATTCGGCCCGTGTGAACCCCTCATTCCAATTCTCATGTACCCTGCTGCGAAAAGCAGTTTTGCGGGCCTTGCTGCCGTTGTTTTCGTCTTCGGAACCTGCACCATCGCCACTATGCTTACCCTTGTCCTTGTTTCAGTTCATGGCATGAGCTTTATCCCAGAGCAACGGTGGGAGCGTTATAGCCATGCAATTGCGGGAGCAACAATCATGGTCTGCGGTATCGTTATCCAAGTCTTTGGTTTGTAGCCAATTGAAAATAGCCCTGAAATAGTCACCACAGTCCCCTGCCCAATAGTAAATCACTGTTTTATTTACAGGACCTCATCCTGGCAGGAAAAAATTATACCTTGTTGATTTAGCTTATGGAATGGCTCAGGATTGTCATTTTTAGTACTTCCTGAATCTTGCGTCTCGCAGT
>PDVJ01000673.1_pt1 | contig 11638 bp, 13 predicted proteins | sample 1369811 | NCBI WGS metagenome assembly PDVJ01 (sample SAMN07795376, study PRJNA414565) | Alkali sediment metagenome, whole genome shotgun sequencing project. | reverse complement strand
TCTATGAGGAAAAACAGGATGAAACCGACGAGCACTAACAAATAGACAGTAAGTCCGCTGCTTTTTTCAACGGCTTCAGGAAGGAGATGGAGGAACGCGCCTCCCATAAGCGCACCTGCTGAAAGACCGATAAGGATAAGTAAGATCTTGTTGAGTATCTTATCATTCAATGCCAGGCTAACGATTCCGACAAACGAAAAAAGTGAAACAATAAAGGTCGCTAACAAAATATATGCCAGTTCAAACACGCCATTCACCATAACTTTTTTTTACCAAGAAACTTTTTGGTTCTTTTGTATTTTTTCCTTTATTTCTGATATGGGATCAAACACAGAAACTTCAGTGTCGTACTCCCTCGGTTGATGATCTGATGCCATTCCATGGGTTTGATGAACAAGACATCACCTTGTTGTAAGGGTTGTTCGGTGTTCTGGTCTTTCACAAACCCACTTCCATCCAGGATAAATACCTCATGTTCCCATTCATGCTGGTGCAGGGGAGAGTTTCCTCCGGGTTTAATTTCGAATAAACGCATCGCGAAGTTCTGTGCACCATCTTTCTTGGAAATAAGCCATCTGACCTTGATGTTTTTTACTCCTGCTTCTTGAGGATGTTCTAAATCTACCTCGGAGTAATGGACGTGTTTCATCTGTTCACCGTGTTGTTCGGGATGACATTCTGTATATTTAATGTTGTCATCAAAAAAAAAATAGATATAAGTGGGATGTATTTACGAATCGAACCCAGGCCGGAAGTATGAAACTCAAAGACATTAATATTGCAGTGATTCGGATCGAGGGCACGAACTGTGAACAGGAATCTTATAACGCATTCAAACGATTAGGTGCAAGCCCCGAATTCGTTCATTTGAAACAGTTGCTGAACATCGACTGCAACGCCGATGAAACACGCAAAATCCTTGATTATCATTGTTTGATGATCCCTGGAGGATTCTCCGCTGGTGATTATATCAGAGCTGGTGCAATTTTTGCCGCTAGAATCAAAAGTCAGCTTCAAGAACAATTCAAGGAATTTGTGAAAGAGGAACGCCCAATCCTTGGTATCTGCAATGGTTTTCAGGTGCTAACTGAACTTGGGTTGTTACCTGGTTTGGACGAGATTATCCGACATGTTCCCGATGCATGTCTATATCTCAATGAATCGAATCGGTTTGAATGTCGACCAACATTACTCAAACATGAGAACAGAGGGACCTGTGTGTTCACCTCAAAAATTCCAAGAAACGATATTCGCTTGATTCCGAGCGCGAATGCAGAAGGGAAATTGCTATTTCCCTTGGAAAAAAAAGAACATTACTTAAAGTTATTAGAAAAGAACGATCAAATCGTATTCCGATATGTCGATCCTGACGGAAACTATGCAGGGTATCCCTGGAACCCAAACGGTTCACCCATGAATATTGCAGGTATATGTAATCCTCAAGGGACAGTATTTGGGATGATGCCACACCCAGAGCGGACGTACTACAAATATCAGCATCCGAATTGGACTCGAACTGTACTAGAGAGGGATAATGTTGGTGATGGCCGGGCTATTTTTGAGTCTGTATTGGCGTACATTTCGAAAAAGTTCTAAAACCAGGTTGGTCGAAAGACTTTTATAGAGAAAGACTCCTTTGTTACAATATAGATTTATTATTGGGGATTAAAATATGAAAAAACAATTGGTCATCTCAATATTTCTCTGTACTCTTTTGATACTTTGTTCGTTCTCCACAGTGGTACCATTATCTACTACTGCACGTAGTCCTTCTGATTGGTCCGATGGTACATTCCAGGGCGTATGGAGCAAACAAAAGGAAGATATATCTGGATCGGTCTGGGGCGTTCTGAACCAAGGTCGCCGGGCGACTTGTGGAACTTTTTCTGGTGGATGGAACACATTCGGAGGAACAGATACCGGGACGTTCCGTGGTGTCTTCTATGGTATGATATTGGTAGGACTTTGGGATGTGACTGGGGCAGGAAAAACCACTCGTTTGACCGGTATCCTTCGATTTAATGATTCACATTTTTCCGTTCGATTGTTTAATACTAGAGTAGGTTCGATTGATATTTCCGGTGCCCATGATACTTCGTTTCTGCCGAAACTCACTGGTTCTTATGGTGTCGGTGTCACAACCATGCATTTGATTGATAAAAGGCGATCGGAGAATTTTACCATAGACCCAACGGATGTCCGGGAGATGATGGTGCAGCTCTGGTATCCGATTGAACAAAGTCATTTAGGGACACGAACTGAATACATGGATTATCCTACCTTCCAATGGCTTAAGGATAGATCTCCAATCCCATTGATCACCATTCCGAACAATGCGTATCTCTTTGTTCGCCCTCATAGTCGAAATGAAACCAACATTGCTGCAGGGATGTTCCCGGTGGTTATTTTTTCACCAGGGTATGATGGGGTGTATCAGATTTATACTTCATTTATTGAGGATTTGGTCAGCCATGGATTCGTGGTTGCTTCGATCAATCATCCATACGTGTCTGGTATCACGATGTTTCCAGATGGTCATACAATCGGGCTTGCAGAGGTACCGACAGACCCAGTGGTACGATCAGCGTTTTTTAATATGTCTTTACGAACGATTGCAGGAGACGCCAAATTTGTATTAAATACTATTACAGAGATGAATGCTACTGATTCTAACTTTTGTGGGCATTTTGATCTTTCACAGGTCGGGATGTATGGCCATTCATTTGGTGGGGCGAACACCGCGGTGTGCTGCTTTGAGGATGCTCGCTTTCGTGCGGGGCTAACCATGGATGGTGTCTTTTACCAGCAATTCATCCCTGGAGACATCATCGTACCGTTTCTCTTTATGTTTGCAGAAGCACGTCTAGCGAACGATTCGACAATTATGTATATGTGGAATCACACGATCAATGACACGTTTATAATGAATATTTTGGGATCAACACATTACGCGTTTACCGATGTGGGTGTTCTTCTTTCTCATCTTATTCCTTTGATTCCTCCAAAGCTCCTATCGTTTGGCTCGATAGCACCCAAACGTATGGTAAATATCACAAGAGCATACATCACCGTGTTCTTTGAGGTATCCTTGAAAGGAGAATCAATTGAGACGTTGTTGAATCTCTCTTCTCAGTTTAATGAAGTGGAATTCGATTATAAACTGGGATGAATAAGGAGTCGCTATAGAATATGCCGAAGGTAGTAACTTGCATTTTAGAGTATGACGGAAAAATCCTTCTTTTGAAACGAAGTAATCTTGTAGGAACGTATCGCGGTTTGTGGGGAGGTATTGCTGGCTATATTGAAAACCTCGAGGAGCCCTATGACACTGCGGTAAAAGAGATTAAAGAAGAGGTAGGAATTAATTTAGATACATTGTTGTTCGTTCGAAAAGGAGATCCGATTGAATTTTCTAATACATATAGTGGAAGAAGATATGACTGGATTGTATATCCGTTCCTTTTTCATATTAAATCAAAAGAAATAGTTAGTCTTGATTGGGAACATGAAGATTATCGATGGATATATCCATCAGAAGTAAAAAAATTCAATACAGTTCCTCATCTCAATGAACTTGTTACACAGCTTTTCAGTACAGGGGATATTATTTAATCGATAGATGATTACCAAAACAGGAAGCAGCCTCTCATACAGGTTTTCTATCGAGTTCATCTAATACTTTCTCAATAGCATTATACGTCTGTTCAATTGATTGACCTGTGTTGATTATATACCAGTCAAGGGCTAATTCTAACGCTTTTGCCCGCACCTTCAGAAACGCTTCTGGCGTCTCAAACATTTCGGTTTCGCTCCTCTGTTTAATACGCTCGACCAACTCATCTGGTTTAGCATCTAAAAAAAACATGTATTTGGATGTAGGAACCAGTTTTTCAAAAAATCGATAACCGGTTTTTGTTAAACGTCTCGGTAGATATGCAGTCCCCATCAGATACCGCACCATAATAAGCGTATCACAGGTCGGTTTTCGATAATATCGCCGCAGAGAATACATGACATCCATTGCATAGAACAATGATGCCTTCAGCTGATTGATTTTCCCTTGACCAAGCAATGCTTTTTTCGCAGTTCGTCCAAAGAAATTATCTGATTCTGGATGGGACCGAACAATCACTTTTTCACCTTTTTTCGCATAGCGTTGCCGGCTCAACTGAGCATGGGTGTCTTTACCGACACCATCAAGACCATCAACAATGATCAGTCGCCTGTCACCCCACCAAAAAGAACCAATACATCACCGCAGCTACAAAGGGCACCGAGAGATTATCAAGACCCAACGGTGTGATACCCTCAATTACGGTTGCAACTCCGGCCATACATAGTAGATATGCTACAGCACGCATCGATAGTGGTTGTGCATAAAACAAAACAGCAATCACCAGTAACAGAAACGTGCACAGAAACATCGCTAGAGAACCAATATAGCTTTTTGTATCTTTGAAAACGGTGTATTTCCGCTCTCCGTATTTTATCCCAATCAACGATGCCAGACCATCCCCATAGGACATCGCAAGGATTCCCATAGCAATAATCACCCGATGATCAAAAAATACATACGCAAGTATGGTCCATGTGATTGCATAGTATACCAAACCAAGACCATGCCCAGCTTCAGAGGTTTTCCCTCGCATCGATTTGATCGGTGAATACGGGCTCATGAGAAATGTAAATAGAATAAAAGGGCCTGCAGCGAGAAACGCCATAATCTCCCTGGTCTGAAACAACGGAAGGATGAATGCAATATTCCCGGTCATGATATGGAGAAATTTTCTGCTCTGTACCGGGTATTTTTTTGAAAATACTTTTTCGGTAAATATGATTAATGCGGTTACATAAATATAGACTGCAGCAACCCCGACGATATCACTTTGAAACATGGTTCTTCATCCTCCGACAAATGCTCCAACTAGGAACGCAAGAAGTCCGATGAAGATTGCGATAAGAGTATATTTCCGATGAAATTTCATACTCGGTTGTTTCTTGAAAAACAGTTGCAAACACGTACTCAGTAACATCGTATCGGTGATAAGCACCAGGATAAAATAGGTTACGTTCTGATAGTAAACGCCAAAACCTGTAAGAAAGAACGGCAGGAAACTTAACGTGATAGCACATAGATAGAAGATTGCGGCGATGCCGTTTGAGGCTCGTATGCCAATATACTGCGGGAATGATTTGACTCCCTGTCTCTTGTCGCCTTCAAAATCCATGACATCCTTCATGATTTCTCGACCGGCTCCTGTAAGAAAAGCGATGAGTGCGATAACATAGATCACTGGGTTAATCCCACCAAGTGAAAATGTGTTGTTCACATTAACTGTAACTCCTCCAAAAACAAAGGGGATCGCCATGATATACGCTATGTAAAAGTTGCCAATTAGTTTAATTTTCTTCATTTTTACATCATAAAGGACAGATATTAAGGCAGTGATGAGAGCGATGGAAAAACACGTCATATTCACAAAATAGGAACACAGAAGCCCGACACCTCGGACCAGCGGACGGTCTGTTCGTTTATTGATTCGGTCAATCTCCAAGTCATAGTAGTCATTTAATGCAAATGTGCTTGCTTCTAAAAAAAGAGCGGTAAAAAACGTAAGGATAATATTCAGAAGCGGGAGATTCAGGTTATCGAAAAGTGTTTTTTGAGAAATAAGGGAACCGATGAGGATGGCGATGAAGAGCATCAACCCATGCCCTAGACGCATAAGTTCCCAGATGGCTTTTAGTTTTTTCATCGCTGATGAGAATAAAATGCAGAGTTATAAATTTTTATAAAGAAGGATGAAAAATTTTTATTACGGTTTAAGAATCACTTTCATGGAGTCTTTTGCTTTTGCGACGAGCTGAAAACCTTTTTCTGCTTCAGAAAGAGGAAGTATATGAGATATCATGTCCATAACATTGACTTTCTTAGATTTGATCAAATTTATTGCAGTATTGATGTCCTCCGGACTTCCCGCGTAGGTAGAAACAATTGTTATTTGCTTGTTCCACAGCTCATACAATGGGAATGGTACGTCCCTCCCTGGCTCAGTGGGTGCGAAGAAAAGAATAGTACCACCAACTTCAACTGAAAGCAGTGCTTGCTGTACTGCCGGTAAAGCCCCGGTACAAAGGATGACGAGTTCAGAGAGTTTCCCATCGCAGTGTTGTTTAACTTGTTCGGGTACATCATCATTTGCGTTTATGACTACATCTGCACCAAACTTTTTTGCTGCTTGTAATCTAAATTCCTCAACATCAGTTGCGAGGATTTTTCCCGCATTCCAAGCTTTTGCTAATTTTATATGAAGTAACCCCGAAATACCACTACCGATAATAAGTATTGTTTGTGCTGGCTTCATTCCAGCTTTTATCAGGCCTCTTACAACACAGGCAAGAGGTTCAATAAAGACACCCTCAGTATAGGATATTTCTTTAGGTAGGACAAACACTCCCCGATCAATATTGATTTCTGGCACTCTTAGATACTCTGCAAAACCACCAGGGTAAAAATTCGTAGAATGCAAGGTATGACATAAGGTCTGTTGATCATTTAGACAAAAGCTGCACATATAACAGGGAACATGATGAGAAACAAAAACCCGATCATCAACCTTGTATTTCCTTATGTTTTTCCCAATCTCAACAATATCACCAGTAATCTCATGACCGAGAATCCGAGGTGCTTTCTTAATACGGTACCATTCCATGACGTCACTGCCACAGATACCACTTGCTTTCACTTTCACGAGAAGTTCATTATCGCCAATCGATGGAACTGGCATTTCTTCGATGCGAACGTCGTTATTGTTATAGTACATCGCGACTTTCATGTTTTTCATAGAACTCAAATCAAGTTATCAAAAAGTGTTTAATAGATTTTATTACTTGATTACTTCTATAGTATTAATATATCTTTGAATATTTTTCTCGGGGAAACGAAAGACGTAAAAGGTAGTTTTTTGTTATGGTGCTCGATATGTTAATAAAAACAATAAAACTGAAGTCCATTGAAGCACGACGCTATGTAGAACCTGACGACAAACCAAAACAGATACGTATCGACCATAATAGCCAGATATCCCAAGTTATTAACAATGTCGAGAAACATCTCACTATTGAATATCAGTACACAGCAAGTTACGGATCGATAGGGATGATTAAACTAGAAGGGACTATCATCTGTGAGGAGGATGACGCAAAGCAACTAGCGAAACAATGGCAGGATACTCGTAAAATGCCTGATCAATTCGCAAGCAATATTCATACCGCAGTCATGCATACATGTGTCCCTGAAGCAGTTGGCATCGCAAAAGATTTAGGGTTACCGCCACCAATCCCATTACCGCAAGTACGACTCGGCTCCGATTCGAAAAAAGGGCAAAGTCAAAGCGGTATCGAAGTCGCATAATTCTTTTCTCTATATTATGTTTAAATAAATCAAAAAGATATTCAGCATCATGAAAACCGTTGTAGTGTCCATAGGAGGATCAGTGATTCTCTCTGATGAAGCTGATGCGATATTCCTTAAAAAACTCACTACTCTTTTTAAAAAAATAAGTAATGAATATAAACTCTATATCATCGTAGGTGGGGGAAACATCGCACGACGATATATTCAACTGGGGCGGGAGCTCGGTTTTGACGAAGATACATTAGATTTAATAGGAATTGATGTAACACGGGTAAACGCGCGGATTATCACAAATCTCTTAGGGATTTCCAACAAAGAGATTCCTCACGTGACCAACGAAGCGATGAAACTAGATTATCCTATTGTCGTTATGGGAGGGACAGACCCAAAACACAGCACGGATCTTGTTGGTGCGGAGCTTGCTGAAAAAACCAATGCGGTTCGATTTGTGAATGCAACAAACGTCGACGGTATCTACGATAAAGACCCGAACAAATACAAAGATGCAAGACAGCAAAAAGAAGTGACCATTGATAGTTTGATTATCAAATACGGTACCAACTGGCGTGTTGCAGGAAAAAATATTTTCATGGATGAACCCGCGTTGGAAATTATTAAACGAGCAAAAATAACAACCTCTATTGTCAACGGAAAACGACTTGACCAACTCGAAAAAGCTCTAATTGGTCAACCCTTTGATGGAACAAAAATAATAGTCTAATTATTTCTCAAAAATATGTTGAACCATCCACTCAGGATTAAATGGTATTTGATCTTCGTATCGCTGACCAACACCGATAAAAAGCAATGGCTTTCCGATCGTATAGGCAATAGACAAGGAGCTCCCACCTTTTGCATCCGCATCAACCTTTGTTAGAATCACTCCATCAATGCCGACTACTTCATTAAACCGTTTCGCTTGTTCGACTGCATCGTTTCCTGATAACGCATCACCAACAAAAATGATCATATCTGGTTTTGCGACTCTTTTAATTTTTGCCATTTCATCCATAAGATTCGAATTCGTCTGCATCCGACCAGCTGTATCAAGGAGTACTACATCTTTGTGTTTTGCTTTCGCATGTTCGATAGCATCAAAAGCAACCGCCGCTGGATCTGAACCTGGACCGTGTTTAACAATTTTCACACCAAGTTTATCCGCATGAATCGAAAGTTGCTCGATTGCCCCAGCTCGGAATGTGTCACCTGCTGCCATTACACAGGTTTTCCCTAATTTTTGCAGTTGGAATACAATCTTAGCAATAGAAAGTGTTTTCCCTGTCCCATTGACCCCTACAAACATGATCACAACCGGTTTTTTCCGCTCTTCGATAAACTTGTTAAAATCAAAATTATTGGACTTGAGAACATGCCCAATCGCATTCTTTAAAACCGTTTCGATTAGCTCGCTTGCTTTCCCCTTATCAAATGGCATTCTCTTTATTTCCTGTTTGACATCTTTCTTAATCGAGTCAATTACAGAATAAGCGACATCCGCTTCAAGTAAACCCATCTCCAAATCCCAGAGTAGTTCATCGAGTTTCTTCTCATCGATTGTTCGTGATGGTTTTTTCTCAGAATATACCGCTTCTTCAATGCTTTTCCTAGTTTGCAGAACACGTCGCAGCTCAGTTTCAATGCTTTCCTCAATCTGTTTATCGATTTGCTTATCTCGTTCTCTTTTTTCTTCGCTAACTTGTTTTGAAGCACGGAGCGTTCGTTTCCGGATGACGACTGGTTCTACTATGTCTTCTTTTATCGAAGGAGTCACTGGCGGTGTATCGACTGATTTTACTGTTGAAGTGATCGTAATAGGTTGTTTCTGATGTTCCATCTGAAATCTTTTTTCTAGTTTCTCTTCTTTTTTCAGCTCAGATTCGATCTCCGCTTCAATATTTTTTTCAAAGAGTTTCAATTTCTTTTTAAGAAAATCAAACATACTAACCCTCAGGACAACTCTTTTAGCGTTGTGTCGCTTCCATCATCTGCTGTGTTTTGTGCGATAATTCTTCTGCATCAGATTGTATTTTCTGTCCTAGTGAAGCCATCTTCTCGAGGTTTTCTTGTATTCGTCTAATTCGTTCTTCGAGTTTTATTACTGCTTCGTCAACTGGTTTTTCGATAACAATCCCCGCTCCAACTCCGATTAGAACATTCGATGCGTTTTTTAGAGAACCATTGATGAAAGTTCCTGCACCAATAGGGATGAGAAGTTCCGAGTTTTCATCTACTACATGCAGTTGCTCTACCGTTATTCTTGCACGTTGATAATCCGCGAGTGTTGACTGCAGATACTGGAGTTGCATATCAATGGATTCGAGCTGCTGTTTATAGTATTCAAGTAAAGTAAGGTTCCGAGTGATTTCTTCTTCTTTTGTCATAATGTCCCTTTGATACATTCAGATGGATGTGTATCCCTTTATCACTGAAGGTGTTATTAATATCTTTCTTGAGAAGAGAAAAGAACAGACCCTGACAGTGAATTATGAGGATACATCAAAGTAAATTATTTATACAAATGGTCGATTTAGAATACGAAGGAGAAGGAGAGAAAGGGACAAAACCATGGAATTTAGTAGAGAATTTACTAAAAAATTCTCAGAAATATTTTTAGATGATGCTATTGCTGACTTATTTAATTGGAAATAAGACAGCGGCTAACCCCTCTCGTCTTATTTTTTATTTTGATTTGTTCAACGTCACAATATTATTAATCAATAGTTGAATTCCGCTTTCTATGAAAATCCTTGCTGCAGCTGATATTCATGGATCTCAATATCGTTTGAATCTTATTCTAAAAAATATTAAAACCTATAGTCCTGATTTAGTTGTGCTCTGTGGAGATATCACTCAGTTTGGACCAGGCGAACTTGCGACAAGCCTCCTTAATCAAATACCGATTAAGATATTTGCGATACCGGGGAATATCGATACATTTGATGTCGATCAAGGGATTATAACCAGTAACGCAACTTATCTTCATATGCGACGGGTTGTATTCCAGGGCATCCCGTTTGTAGGACTCGGACGTGATATTCCAAGATCCCTCGCTAATGCTACCATTCTTAATGGTACTCAAAAGAAATCTTTGATGAATACTCTTGATAAAACAAGTGTTTTGGTGACACATTCTCCACCATTTAAATTACAAGATAAAATTTTTATGGGGAGTCACGGGGGAAGTAAAGAACTGAGAAACCTTATTGATATACATAAGCCTTGTTTAGTATTATGTGGACATATCCATGAGGACCCAGGAATGACAAAATTAATGAATACCACTGTTGTGAATTGCAGTATGGGGAAACGAACCGAAGGAGCACTTATTGAAATAACAGACAAAATAAAAGTCGCTATTCTCGATTAAAACTGAGAAAAGAAAGTAAATAGCGTCAAACGAATTCGAACCACTGTCACGAGAGTAATTACCTCAGATGATGACCTTTACTCTATAGAGATTTTGTTTGTTCTCGTCCCTGGAATCCAAGCTGAATAGCTTCTTTATCTAAGGATTCTTTTAATGAAATATTGATGATTTCATGGATGTCTAGGAACTTTGTGTAATCACCTGTGTCTAGATAATAGACAATTTCGTAATTGTAGCTAAATGGCCCGATTTCTCGAAGATGAACCATATCGAATTCAACGGTTTCACATTTCTTGATTGTTTTTTCAATAATTTTTGGGATTCTTTTGAGTTGTTCAAGTGAGGTTGTCTGTGCGACTCGTAAGATGAATTCAACTCGGCGTTTACTCATCTTTTTGAAATTTCTTACACTTCCCGAGGTTATTTCTCGGTTTGATACAATCATTTCTTCTCCTTGAAGCAGTTGCATTCGTGTTGATTTTAGACCTATTTTTGTTACTTTACCTGAGTTTTGACCGATGATAATGAAGTCACCTACCTCAAAAGGACGATCGAAATAAATTGAGAACGCGCTGAAGATGTCACCAAGAATGTTTTGTAAAGCAAACGCAATAGCGATACCTCCAACTCCAAGACCGACGATGACTCCAGAGAGATTAATATTAAAGACATACAGGATGACGATGAAACCAATGATGTAGATGATTGCATGAAGAAATTTTTTAAAGATATTTAGGAGACGGTTATCAACGACTGTTTTTTTTTGAATAACTAGTTTTTCAGCATACCAAGTTAAAATTACATTAATAACTCTGGTGATAATGAAGACAATAAGAAGAATTTCAGCAACCATG
>PDVJ01000672.1_pt1 | contig 11641 bp, 11 predicted proteins | sample 1369811 | NCBI WGS metagenome assembly PDVJ01 (sample SAMN07795376, study PRJNA414565) | Alkali sediment metagenome, whole genome shotgun sequencing project. | reverse complement strand
GGCGGATGGCTTGTCGGTATTAAAAGTGCCGAATTTTTTCTGGATCGGATTCCATTGCATACGATGCTTATAACCACAGTGAAACCTCTGTCCGGAGCGGAGAATTATAACGTCCTGGAAGGAACCGTTTCGGCGGATAATGACATACTGAGCCGGGTTCACATACAGGTATTCCGGTCTGAATGATAGCCACAAAGCTGCAGACCGGAATCGGCAGCGTATGATGAAAAACAAGAATTACCGGACGGTTTCCGATATATGGAATCCGGTAGCGAGCGCATTTCCCGTAGCGTGCTGCGGGGTAAGCGAGCGAATGGGGAACATTATTATTCATTGTGGATCGAAGATTCTCCGCAGTTTACTGCGGAGAGCTTCAATTTGAACATTCAAGTAAATTCCCCCCTTTGAAAAAGGGGGGTGAGGGGGGATTTTGAACAGTATGAAAGAGGAGCAGATCGCCCTGGTAACAGGCGGCAGTCGAGGCATTGGCCGCGCCATCGCCATAGAACTGGCGGAAGCGGGATATAAAGTCATTATTACTTACAAAGCAAACGATCGGGCGGCTGAAGAAACCCTGCATAGTATCCGCTCAGAGGGTGGCTCCGCGGATAAAGTCCGGTTCGATGTGGCCGACTCCAGGGAAGCAGCAAAACAGATGGATGAAATCATCTCGCAGAATCAAAACCTGCGCGTCCTTGTCAACAATGCGGGAGTCACCGCCGATGGTCTGTTCATGATGATGCCGGAGGAAGATTGGGATATGGTGATTCAAACAACCCTGAAAGGCTTTTACAACGTCACGAAACCGGTCATAAAAAGGATGGCCAGAAACCGCAAAGGATCCGTAGTTTCCATTTCATCAATATCCGCCCTTGTCGGAAACAGGGGACAGGCCAACTACGCTGCGGCGAAGGCAGGTTTGATTGCCGCGAGCCGCGCCCTTGCGTCGGAGGTGGCCAGGCTGGGTATCCGCGTAAATGTGGTTGCTCCGGGATTGATTGATACAGAGATGATCAAGGGTGCGCCGATAGAGAGGATCAAAGACATTATCCCCATGGCGAGAATTGGGAAGCCGGAAGAGGTTGCGAAAGTTGTCCGTTTCCTGTGTTCTGACGACGCCTCGTACATTACGGGTCAGGTCATTTCCGTCAATGGCGGCATGTATTAAAGAGGACGGGAAAGGAAGTTCAAGAGCAGCATTAAACCACGCAAACTAAGATACACACGGATTCCTTAGGATGAACTTGATGATGAAGAAAAGCGGAGCGAAAAGATATGTATTCCTCATGGGGATACTATGTTACTGTATATTTCTTCTGGGGTGGGCGAATACCTGGGAGGATATCCGTCGTGAATCTAAAAAGATACACTCGGTGAGCGCTCAGTTTTCTCAGAAAAAACACGTGCAGATCCTGACAAGACCCCTTGTTTCCAAAGGTTTTTTTTACTTTCAGGCACCCGATTCGGTGAGATGGGAATACACGTCCCCCATAAAGAGCGTGCTCATCACGCATAAGGGGAATATCAAACGATACACCCAGGGAGAGAAAGGCCTTGTTGAGGATGCAAGCGGGCCTCTCGAGGCGATGCAGATCGTTTTGCAGGAGATCGGCCGTTGGACCAGAGGGGAGTTTACGGAAAACGAACATTTCTCCGCAACCCTGAAAGGCGGTAAGGCGCCAAGCATAATCCTCACGCCGAAAGAAAAAGGGATGGCGGCCATGATTTCACGCGTCGTGATAACCCTCTCGCCGGACAGGCAGGGTGTCATAAAAACTGTGAAAATCTTTGAAAATGAAGGGAACCATACCCTCTTTGAGTTCACCGACGTGCAGCTTAATGGGAAAATCTCTGAAATGTTGTTCCGGGAAATGTGATGAAGCCTTTTGTAGTGCCTGGACGCTGGGTCCTTATAGTAGCAGTGATGGCGCTGATTATCACCTGTGCCCGTCTTCCTGTCATCAAACCGGTGGACCCTGGGGCGATGCAGGATACGAGGGAGCGGTGTCGCCGGCCGTTTCTCGACAGCTCCTACCGTTTCATCCATTCAATAGAGGTATCGTTTCCCGGCGGCAGGAGGGGAACGGTCATGGGCATTACCCTTGTCGATCCTTCAGAGAAAACTACCCACAGTGTGATCATGACTATCGAAGGATTCGTCCTGTTTGACGCACGCTATGAAAAAGAGATGCGGGTGAACCGGGCTTTGCCTCCATTTGATGCGGAACAGTTTGCCGGATACATGATGGATGATGTCCGTCTCATGTTTCTTGCTCCCGAGGGAAAACTTGCGGATGCCGGTGTGCTCGCAGATGGATCGACTGCCTGCAGGTACCATGGTAATAAGGGCACTACTGTAGATGTGGTCGTCCATAAGGATGATTCCTGGAATATCGAAACATACAGCAACAGTAATGAACTGCTGCGGAAGATAAGGGCCGTTGAAGTACGAAACGGGATTCCTAATATGGTCGAGTTGCACGGGTTCGGCTTTCGCGAGTACACCCTGCGCCTTAAGCTGATAAGTGCGGAGGCTGTTTCTCCCAGCGTGAATCAGGCACCTCCCGGAGATATTCCAGAGGATGAGGAATAGCCCCTATTGTCATTGCGAGGAGCGATGACACGAGGCAATTGTATGATAAAATTCAAACTCATTTATCCAAGATGGAAGAAACTGGACGGGCAAACGGAATTTCACCTTCCACCCCATGGCCCCGTTGTCTTTGCCGCGACGCTGCCCGATGATGTAGATGTCGAATTTATCGATGAAAATGTGGAATCCTTAAACTTTGATGATGCTCCCGATTTTGTGGGAATATCGGTGATGCTGACCAGCCAGATCACACGGGGCTGGGAGATTGCTGACAGGTACAGGCAGAAGGGTATCAAAGTCATTTTTGGCGGTATTGCGACGATGCTCCATGCCGAGGAAACAATGCTGCACGCTGATGCGGTCTTTCTCGGTGAGGCGGAAGGCCGGATGGAGGAAGTCTTCCGTGATTTCAGAGACGGACGGTTGCAGAAGCGATATGATTACCTGCTGGATTTTCCCCCCGCGGCATCCATCGGAACAGCGAGAAGAGACATATTGAAGAGGGAATTTTACTATTATAAGGGCGTGCAGATGGTGGACCTCGTACATGCGTCGCGGGGGTGCCGTTTCGATTGCTATCCCTGCTGCGTGTCTTTCCTGGGAGGAAGGAAATTTCGTCCCCGTCCTATTGACCGGGTTGTGGAGGAACTGGCGGCAATCGACAACAACCGTCTTTTCATAGTGGACAATTCCCTTGCCCAGGATAAAGAGTGGGAACGGGAGCTGTTTACCGCCATGATTCCCTTGAAGAAGAAATGGTGCTGTCATCCCATCGAGGACGATGATGAAATTCTTGATCTGGCGGCGCGGGCGGGCGCGTGGTATGTCTATCAGGCCATATTCGATACATCAGACTATATACGGGATCGTATCCGGCGCTATCATGATCACGGTATCGCCGTGGAGGGTACAATCCTCCTGGGCCTTGATGACCATACAGAAGATGATATACGGCGGCTCGTGGATTTTCTCCTGGAAATCAACCTTGACCTCGCTGAATTTACCATCCTCACGCCATTTCCCCACACCCGGGCCTTCGACGACCTGCACCGGGCCGGGCGCATCCTCTCATATGACTGGAACGATTATACGGCAGACAAGGTGGTGTTCCAGCCAAGACATGTGGCTCCGGAGAAACTCCAGGAGCTTTATGTCCATGCATGGGAGACATTCTACCGTGATGAACCTCAGCCATACAAAATGTTCAAGCTTATGCAGAAGGTAATGGAAAAAGAGAAGGCTGATGGGACATACAGGGGCCGCAAGAGGGAACTGATGGCCCGCAGGTTCGGCAAAAAAGAAGAGATGTCTGGAGGTCAGGTATGAAGGGACGTGCAACAAAAGAAGTGATCATCGGCGAGGGGCTGGTGACGCTCCGGGAGGTCGTTGCAGTGGCACGGGGAAATGCCCGGGTGAAGCTCAGCAGGGAAAAAAGTTTCCAGGAGCGTGTCCGCCGCAGTGAGGCTATGCTTCACAAAGCCATTCAGGATGGAGTTCCTGTATATGCTGTTTCCACGGGCTTTGGAAAGTCCTGCGGAAAGCGCCTGAAGCGCGATCAAATACGGAAACACAGGGGAGCCAATCCCATCCGGTTTCACGGCTGCGGTACCGGCGAGCCACTCAGTATCGAGGCCACACGGGCAGCAATGCTCTGCCGCCTGATCTGTCTGTCCCGAGGGTATTCCGGAGTATCTCTGGGGCTATTGGAGCGGCTGGCGGCATTTCTCAATCGTGGGATCACACCCGTCGTCCCCTGTGAGGGATCTGTGGGCGCTTCCGGGGACCTGACGCCCATGTCCTATGTCACGGCAGCCTTGACGGGTGAACGGGAGGTTATCTATCGGGGAGAGCGTATGCCCGCCGCCGAGGCTTTGGCGTCTGCGGGCCTCGTCCCTTATGCCTTTGCCCCGAAGGAGGCTATTTCCATGATGAACGGCACTTCTACTATGACGGGAGTTGCTGTTCTCGCCGTCGAGAGAGCGGAGCGCATCCTCGATGCAGCCATCTGCGCCACATCACTCACCGTTCACGCCCTGAAGGGAAAGGTTCTCCACTTCCACCCGACCATCGGTGAGGCAAAACCATTTCCGGGGCAGGTGAGTGTCGCCCGGCGGATTTCGGAGCTGCTCCATACGAAGGAGGTGAACGGCGATCTCGAATCGCACACGCGGGAAACCCTGCAGGATCCTTATTCTGTTCGTTGTGCACCGCAGATCATCGGGGTCCTTCACGATGCCCTCGTATGGATCAGGCAGTGGGTTGAGACGGAAGTGAACAGTGCAAATGACAACCCCATATTCGATCCGGAAACGGGCCAGCCGCTCATGAGCGGGAATTTCTACGGAGGCCATATGGCGTTTGCCATGGATGCCCTCAAAGCGGCCTTGGCCTCTGTCGCAGACATGTCGGACCGGCAAATGGCGCTCCTGGTGGATCCTCTTCTCAACCGGGGGCTCCCGGCAGACCTGGTAGGGATTACGGGAGAGGATGCGGTATTTCACCATGGCTTCAAGGCCATGTCGCTTTCCACGTCGGCCCTGACGGCGGAAGCCTTGAAGCTGACCATGCCCGCGGCCTCCTTCTCGCGTTCCACGGAGTCCCATAATCAGGACAAGGTCAGCATGGGAACAATCGCTGCACGGGATGCGGAGCGGATCTGTACCCTGACGGAGCGTGTTCTGGCCATTCACCTCCTCGCCGCTTCCCAGGGGTGCGAGATTCGTGGAAACCTCGAAGTAAGGCCGCAGCTTCTCGCCCTCATCGCACGGATTCGCGCCCTCTCAAAATCACTCGTGGAAGATCGCGAGATGGACACAGACATCGAACGGCTTGCACGGGCCATCGCCGGATCAAACCTGTGCGGGAAATAGTATGATGCCTCGTAAGTCGAAATGGCGCTGGAGCACGCAGGCCACTGGTAGTAAGCCATGATGGAAAATTTCCGGCAGGCCCTTGTCGCTGGTGTCGAGCGCCTTACCGCCTGGGCGGATATCCTTGACCGCATCAATGTCTTTCCTATCGCTGACGGAGACACGGGACGCAACCTTGTCATCAGCCTTACGCCCCTGCGCAAACGGGACCGTGACATACAGCTCCTTTCCCGAGACCTTCTCCTTTCCGCCCGCGGGAATTCGGGAAACATCGCGTCCTGGTTCTTTCAGTATTTTATTCAGGCTACTTCCCGGGAAAATCTGCCCGAAGCTGTCCGTTTGGGGCGCGATCGCGCCTGGCAGGCGGTGCCTGATCCCCGGCCGGGTACGATGTTGAGCTTCTTCGATGCCCTCGCGACAGTTCTTTCCGATCCTCATACCCTCTCCGGCATTGATCGAATGGCAGGGATTCTGGCTCATCTGGAGGCCGTTGTCCGGGCTACGACGGAACAACAGCCTAAGCTGTCAAAGGCCGGCGTGGTGGATGCCGGGGCGCTTGGTCTTTTCCTTTACTTTGAGGGGTTTTTTCATGTCCTCACGGATGGGCAGATGCCCGTTTGTGAGGTGGCGGATACATTTCATGACAGACTGCACGTCTCGCCATCCTATCGTGAGGATCTGGAGGAGGGTTACTGTGTGGACACGGTACTCCAAAGCGATGCGGATACGAAAGAGACCGCGCAGATGCTCGCGTCCCTCGGTAATTCCATCGTGATAACCCGCAAGGATGCCTACCTTAAGGTCCATTTTCACACTCGAAATCGGGAAGACGCCCGCCAAAAGCTCTTGCATCTTGGCCGGGTAGTCGACTGGGCAGAAGATGATCTCTATGCGCAGACATCGGCGTTCGGCACTTCGGGCCGGGAACCGGTCATCCATATCATGACCGATGCGGCAGGATCGGTGACACGTCAGGAAGCAAAGTCCCTCGGGATCAGTCTTCTGGACAGTTACATCACCGTCGGTGATCATTGCCTTCCGGAAACCTATTTCAGTCCCGACGAACTTTATGGCGCTATGCGCGCGGGAGAGAGGGTGACAACTTCCCAGGCCTCCGTATTCGAGCGGCATCAGATCTATGCGAGCGTTATGAGCCGCTACAGACAGGTTCTCTATATGTGTGTCGGGTCGGCTTTCACGGGAAACTTTCGTGTAGCTATGGACTGGAAACGGGAGCACGATCCGGAAGACCGCTTTACTGTCATCGATACCGGTGCGGCTTCAGGACGTCTCGGGGTGCTCGCGCTGGCCACAGCCACCTATGCCTTTGAGGCGGGGGAGTCCGGGGACGTCATGGCGTTTGCCCGAAAGGCCATTGACCGATGCGAAGAGTATGTGTTTCTTGACCGTCTCGAATACCTGGCCGCCGGGGGCCGCTTGTCGAAAACGGGAGCGTTCTTCGGTGATATGCTCCGCATGAAGCCCATCGTGAGTCCCATGGCTGAAGGGGCCAACAAAGTCGGCGTCGTGAGGAACCGTGATGAACAGGTGCGTTTCGCGTTGGCGGCCCTTGAACGATCCTTGCAACAGGGAGAGAAGGCCTTCATCATGCTCGAATATTCGGACAACAAGTCCTGGGTGGAGGAGGTCAAGAGTGAACTCGCGCAACGTTATGAAGAAGCACGAATCATCGTACATCCTCTGTCTCTGACCTCAGGCGCACATATGGGGCCTGGCACATGGGCCGTGGCCTTCCTGCCGGATATTCAATAAGCACCCTTGCAATGAAAGGAATTCTGTACTTGATAAATTTCCCGGAAAAATGCAGATTAGTCGGTGTGTGAAATAAACCAGGAAAGCACTCACATCGGCTGAGAAAGTGAGAGATGAAACCCACGCGAACGATAGATAACCTGAGCACCGGTACCCCCATCACCATTGTGGCGCTCGGTGATTCCTTAACGCAGGGATGGATGGTCTCGAAAGGATACATCGATTATCTGAAGGAAATGTTACATGTAAAATTCCCCCAGAACAGATTGAACCTCATAAACAGCGGCATACCGGGTGATACGGCAGATTCCGGCCTGTACCGCATGAAGTGGGATGTTCTGCGTTACAATCCCGATTGCGTCTTCATTCAATACGCGTTAAATGACGCCTTTTCCGGTTTTACAGAGCAGCAGTTCAAAAGAAGCATCAAGGGCATTATCGATAATATCAGGGATAATGGTGATGCCGAGATTGTCCTCATCACCTCAGTGTATATTGGGGATAATGATGATAACAGGCTCGTCGAAGGGTATTATCATCAGCTGGAAATACTGGGAAGAGATTACCGTATCCCCGTTGTGCTGACGCATGAGTACTGGAAAAAGAAGATCCGGGAAGGGATACTATTCGGAACCCTGGTGCAGTTTGACGGGGTGCACCCCACGGAGGAAGGCTACAGACTCATGGCGGAAGCAATCATGAATATTTTTTAGAGCGATAAAAAGATTATGAGATCGAGGTGATAAATATGAGAGTAGCCTTTATTCAACTCAATCCTGTATTTGGTGAGATAGAAGGCAATATCGAAAAAGCGGTAATGCTCATTCAAAGGACAGATGCTGAGATCATTGTTCTCCCGGAGTTATTTAATACGGGTTATCTCATAACCTCGAAGAAGGAAGCCTTTGACCTCTCAGAGCCTTTGCCTGGCGGGAAGACCACAGAAGCATTGAGCGCGATAGCCCGCAAGAAAAACGTGCACATTGTTGCCGGCCTGATTGAAAGGCATGCTGAAGATCTTTTCAATTCGGCGGTAGTTATATCCCCTTCGGGGTATTTGGGGAAGTACAGGAAGATTCATCTTTTTAATGAAGAAAAACTCTGGTTTCAGCCGGGTGACATGGGATTTCATGTCTTTGATCTTGGGGCATGCAAAATAGGAGTTATAGTGTGCTTTGACTGGTTTTTCCCTGAATCCATGCGCACCCTCGCTCTCCAAGGGGCGGATGTGATCTGCCATTGTGCAAATCTGGTGCTTCCCTTCTGCCAGGATGCGATGATTACCCGGTGTCTCGAAAACCGCGTTTATGCCATAACGGCGAACAGGACAGGCGAGGAGAAGAGAAACGGAAAAAGCTTTCGTTATACGGGCAGAAGCCAGATAACAGGCCCAAATGCAAAAATTCTGTACCGCGCGGGTGCTGAAACTGAAGAAATCGGTATCGCTGAGATAGAGGTGAGTTTGTCAAGGGACAAGAATTTGAACCCTTATAATCATATTTTTCTCGATAGAAGGGAGCATTTTTATCGTTGATCAGCCTTCTGAAATTTGTCATTCCCGTGAAAACGGGAATCCAGTGTTTTTATGTGCTTATCTATTCACTGAGTCCCGCCTACATGGAATGAAAGACTTTTTGTGATTTCGACAATTCTATCGATTAGGAGGAGATTCCTATTGTTAATCAATAAAATCAAACCATAGAAAAAGGCAGGGTCGACTTCCCTGCCTTTCCGCTGAAAGTGAAATATTAGTTTACCCCTTACGCCATTTCATGCTCCTGCAATTCCTGTAAAATCCTCTTCAATACTTACCTTGCGTAAATATTAAGAGCCATAACAGTGCTCAACATTCATGCACAGGTGCACTATTTCTCTTAACTTCTTTTCCGGCAACGGCGGCAGATGAGGAACTTTCTCGCGACAGGGTGAATTTTTCATATTGCGGCAGTTGATAGCTCCCGCCCCTATGATTTTAGTGATCGCATCGTCATCATTGTGTGCATCAACCATTATTACTCTACTGCAAGGGGCAGGACATGCGAATGTGTAGACCATACCTCTCACTCCTCACATAATTGGTGCTGCGTTTCCAGTGCCTGCCAAAGTTCAGAAATTAAAAAAGGCCTTTGCAAATATACATCCGCGTGTAAGTTCTGAGCTTGAATATGTGAATCTGTAATGCCGATAATGAAAACAGAAGAAGATTTTAACCATGCATGATGATCGTTGCTGAGTGTGTGATATTTGCCATTCGTGAGAACTACGTTATACTGACCGTTCAAGAGCATGGCAATAATTTCGGCAGGGTTCTTTGCAAAGCCTGTCTTGTAACCGCGATGTGCTAAGAGTTTAAGCAAAAACTCTGGTGTGTCCGACCTTTCATCATGAATCAGGATCTTTGTTGAGCGTAACATATGTTTTCATCCTGAATGGTGTTTCTGTTATGGTAAATGCCCTGTGTAAAGAAATAAGTGTCCACCCTTTGGGAGGTATTTTTTACCAAGTTAAAATATTCTTCAAGAGTGAAAGATTTTTACGAGTAGAATAATTTTACAGTGAAAAATATTGGAGAGAACCACATGCGTGACACGCCCTTTTCTTAATCTAATTCCGGATCAGATGCTGAGCGCTGAGAATATTGTGGAGGAAATCATCCCGATCATCTCGATTCCCTGAATGCCTCGGCAATACGCAGCATTCGGGAACGGTTGACTCCGAAGTCGTAGTAACCCGAACACGCCCCCGAGCGAAAGTGCACAAGGCTGGTGTTTTCATGCAATGAGAATTCCGCCTCATCTATAAAGCCGAATATTCTTGAGCGGAAGGACACAGCCAAGTAGCCTGGCTCTTCCGCTGTTATCTTCGAACGTGGTATGGCCTGAATGACCTCACGAAGCCGTGCCTGAGCCAATTCAATCGGCCCGGTAAACGGGATCGGCTCCATCCGGTGCTTCATGGCGTTCGTCTGTGATGAAACACAATTTGGACTGGAAGGACATGGTTTCAGCGTCTTCTCGTGCTGGCCTAACCTGATACCTTCTCTGCTTTCACCGCTGAAGGCGATACCGACACAGAGGGCGACGATGATGTAAACAACAATAGACGGTGTTTGCATAGGTTTCTCAATGTATTATAGTGTTCTGAGGCAAAGTATGTCAAGACAATCTCAATCCTATTGATTATTGACACACAGGGCTACTTGTCTTATACTGTTCTCACGAACAAGCAAGTGCCTATCAAAGTGAGAGCTGAAGGCAGAGGAGGCGTCTATGAATTTCATCGTCGCAGAGGAGGAAAGATTCTGGAGGGTCATCAAGCTTGCCCCGTTCCGTCGAACGCCGGGCGTGTATTTCGACATCGTTCCCATGGAATTCCTTCCGCGCATAGACGGCATTGACCGAGTCGTCCATGAGCACAGCGCCGTATCGCCCGGGCCGGTCGGCGAGGTGGCGCGGACCTGGTACTACCATCCCTTCCAGGAGGATAATCTCCTCGTCCTCCGCGGACAACGCACCGCTGAGATCTATAGTCTTGAACATAAGCGTGTTGAAACCTTTTTGGTAACGCCGGACACAGTGACTCACAATAGCGAGGTTATCTATGAGGGGCCATGCATGCTCGTTTGGCCGACCAAGGTCTTCCACCGGATAATCTCTGGAGAGCAGGGATCAGTCTCCCTGAACTTCGCCGTCAGGTACCCTGGTTTCGATATTGATACAAACTTTAGTATCTACGATCTCGATGCAGCAACGGGCACGTTCACGCTGCTCAGGCCCGGCAAGGTGGACCAAGGACGTAGTTTTTAACGACCGGCCCACCGCCCGACCTTGTTTTTTCTCTCACAACGTACACCGTATTTGCTCATACCTATTCCCTCACAGCTGACCGCGAGCCTCTCCAAATCACCCCTTCTGGCTGATTGCTGTCTGATATATTTCGAGAAGAGCCTGAGCTTCGTCTGCGGGATGCGGCCAAGTCGCCGCCCTCAGGCGACCATTCGCGGCAAGGGATTTTCGGAGCGCTGCATCGTTGACGAGTTGCAGGGCTTTCCGGACGAAATCCGTGTCATTGTGAAAACTGAAAAGACAGCCGCAGGGACCGATCCCCTTCTCATCGTGGATCAGCCATCGGTTCCCCGGAACGTCAGAAGCAAGAATTGGCCGCCCTGTTGCCATGGCCTCGAGGAGCGCATTGGAAAGCCCCTCTGAACGCGAATAGTTCAGTACCACATCAGCGCCCTCATAGGCAGCACGCATTGCCTTCGGAGGGATCTGCAAAATCCATTTGACGAAAGACTGCAGGCGATTTATTTCCTCCTCAAACCGGGCGGCATACTCAGCGTCAAGAGCCGGCCCGGCAAATAATACCCGGATGTTCGGACTGGCTTCGTGCACCTTTTCCATTG
>PDVJ01000607.1_pt1 | contig 11650 bp, 8 predicted proteins | sample 1369811 | NCBI WGS metagenome assembly PDVJ01 (sample SAMN07795376, study PRJNA414565) | Alkali sediment metagenome, whole genome shotgun sequencing project. | reverse complement strand
TTTATCATAAGTTTTTCTTATGGCATTATAAGAATAATTGAGTTGACTTGTCAATGCTGAAAAATGTAGGTTTATTACGCCCTACCTTTTTAGATACGGAAAATCACCAGAGGAAAGGAGAGAGAATTATGCCCCAATATGATGGCATTATCATTGGTGGTGGGCCGAACGGACTCACTTTAGGTTGCTACCTGGCCAAAGCAGGGCTCAAGATTCTAATCTTAGAGAAGAGATACGAAATGGGAGGAGGCCTCTGCTCAGAGATGATCACGATCCCGGGCTTCATCCACAATACCCATGCGATCTATCACCCCATGGTGGATTATGCTCCGGTATTTCCTGATCTCGAACTGGATAAGACCTACGATCTCCAATATATTCATCCTGATCTTGTCATGGCCATGCCTTTCGCGGATGGTAGAAGTCTCTGTATCTACTCGGATCTTGAAAAAACCTGTGCTTCATTTGCCCAATTCTCAAAGAAAGATGCAGACGCTTACCGGGATACCTATAAACGGTTTAAAGAGTATGTAGACACCTTTCTCGGCCCAGCCACCTATGACATGGCGAAACCCGCTATTGAGCAGGTGATTAAACTCCACTCCAAACCATTAGGGCAAGAGATCAGTGCACTTTCTGAAAAGAAACCGATCGATATCATCCATGGGATTTTTGAAAACAATCAAGTCAGAACATTGATGCTATATGTCACATGTATGTGGGGATTGGATTACGATCTCGAAGGACTGGGTTATCTCGTTCCCCTCATGGTCAATCGAGCCTCCAATTACAGGCTCTGTATGGGGGGCTCCCACCACATGGCCAATTTGATGTCAAAATTTCTCTACCGACACGGAGGAATGATCTTAGGGAGCCAGATCATCAAGAGAATTATTGTCGAAAGCGGGACTGCAAAAGGTGTTGAATTAGACGACGGAACGGTTTATGAGGCCACGAAATTTGTCGCCTCCAGCATCGATCCTTATCAAACCTTCCTCAAATATATCGGGGAGAAGGACCTCCCAAAAGATCTTGTCACGCGGACGAAGGACTGGAAATGGGAAAAATGGTCTCTCTTTGATGTCCACCTTGCACTTTTTAACGTACCCCAATTTACCGCGGCTGCTTCAAATCCCGATCTCACTAAAGCCTTTATTTATGTTCTCGGATTTGAGACAGAAGAGAATCTGGTCGATCATTTTAAAGCCTTAAAAAATGGAGACCTCAAGCCATCCGGATTCAACTGCTGCTTTCCAACCGTTTTCGATCCCTCAGAAGCACCTCCAGGGAGACACACCGGTTTAATATCAGAACATGCACCTTACCGTCTAAAGGAGGGAGGCCCTGAGAGATGGTATAAAATCCGTCAAGAACATGCCAAAGAACTCATCGACAAGCTGAAAAAATATGCACCCAACATGAGTGAGGATAACATCCTCTGGACCTACATCGCCTCCCCCCTCGATATCGAAAATAAATTCGCAGATATGGTGGAGGGATCGATTAAACAAGGAGGTTACTATCCTCTCCAGATGGGATATCTCAGACCGAATGAACTCTGTTCTCAATACGCAACGCCCATTAAAAATCTCTACCTTTGTGGTGCTTCCACCTTCCCTGGAGGCCTGGTCACCTATGGCGCAGGATATAATGCGGCCAATCGAATCGCCCAGGATTTCGCCATTAAAAAATGGTGGAAAGAACCTGAGATCGTGACGAAGGCAAAGGCAAACGGTTTGTTATGAGATTTCTGAAAAAGTCTCGAAATCTCTGATTACATTGATTATGGAAAGATTACAGAGATATGAAATGTTTTAAGAATAAAGGAAATCTGTTTAATCTTCTTTGAAATCTGTGTAATCAAGAGGGCGTAAAGTATTTTTTCAGCGCTCTCTTTATAGGAGGCAAAAGATGAAAGTCAATTCGACAGGTTTGGGCCAGACAACGATGGTCGCGGCCTTTACTCAGCTTTTTAAAGATCCAGAGGGGGGGGAAGCTTTGAAATTGAAGATCGAGTCTTCAGAACCTATCCATTGGGTCATTACAGCTACCCTGGAAGGAGCGGATCTGAGGAACTTCATCAAGCTCCTCTTAAAACCCTCTATCCTCTATTATGCCATTTCGCTGATGTTGAAAAAGAAGGAGTTGGTCATGACGGGTATGACACCCACTAATGATGAAAAACATTAATTTCCCCTTACCCCCCCTTAATAAAGAGGGGATGGGGGGATTTGAATTTTCTGAACAATAGAAAAGGAGGAAACCCCATGCCAGATACAAGTTATGATGCGATTGTCATTGGCGGAGGACACCACGGGACGATCATTGCCTGTTACTTACAACATGCCGGTCTCAAAACATTGGTCTGCGAACGTCAACATGAAGCCTGTGGCGAAGAGCTTCCCCTACCCGGATTTATCCAGAATACATGCGCCCACTTCACCCGCGTCTGGACCCACCCTGTTTATACCGACTTCAACCTGAGGGAATATGGTCTCAAATATATTTTTCCGGATCAGAATGAAGGGATGGTCTATCCGGACGGGACCTGCTTTGTCGGCTATTCAGCCTGGAAGGTCATCGATCCTTTGACGGGAAAAGAGGAGCTCTCAAATGAAAATGTGAAGAAGACCTATAACGAGATTGCCCGTTTCTCCAAAACGGATGCGGAGACCTATCTCGAGATCCTTGGAAAATATCAGAGAAAGTGGAGGGCTGCATTTCGGGAATATCGTTATAGTCCCCCCTCTCCCTGGGGAGTCAAAAATGCCCTGGAAAGGCTCTGCGATGATCCCGTGGATGGAATTGATCCCGTTTATCAATTCATGACAGGCTCCCAGATCGCCAAAGACCTTTTTGAAAGCCCTGAGCTTCAGTGCCTCTTTATGAGGGCTATTGAAACTTCCACAGGCTGCTTCCCCGGCGATGTGATTGGCCTCTATGTCTTTGTTCATGTGATCGCCCTGACCCTTTCTCTTGAATCTGTCTCCATCGTCATTGGTGGAACTCACACCATTACCCATGCCCTCCAGAGAGCCTTTAGTGCCATGGGAGGAGAGTTCTGCGTGGAGACAGAGGTTGATAAAGTTCTGGTTGAGAACGGAAGGGCCAAAGGGGTCCGGCTTTCAAATGGAACAGAAGTGGAAGCAAAACAGGTCGTGGTGAGCGATTTAGGGGTTCCCCAGACGATCTTCAGACTGTTGGGAGAGAATTTTGTGACTCCAAAGGTGGCCCGACGCATTCGTAACATCCGTTATGACCGCTCTCAGATATACTGGGGTAATATGGCCATGCATGAACTTCCCAAATATAAAGCGGTCTCCTTCAATCCCGACATCGGCAGCCAACCCCGGCTCTACATGGGAGAAAAAGACCCCGAATATATCTCCTGGAAATATCAGGCTGACATCTTTACCAAGGGATTTCCTGAAAAGTGGTATATGCTTGCTGCTCCAGACTCGATCTGGGATAAGACCCGGGCCCCTGCGGGAAAACACACCATTTTGGTTGAGGAATTCGCTCCTCCCTTACATCTTTTTTCAGAAAGACAATGGCTCAAAATGAAGAAAGAGGTAGAGGATTTGATGTTGAAACAGTGGCAGATCTATGCCCCCAATATGACCCGTGACAATGTCATTGAAGCCTTCATTACTACCCCCTATGATACGGTCATGCGAAACATCGACATGTTGGAAGGTGGGTGGGCAGAGGGAGCCATGTTTGCCTCCCAGGCCGACCGATTCAGACCCATTCCCGACCTCTCCAATTATCGTCTCCCCTTTCTCAAAAATATGTATATCTGTTCTTCCAACATGCATTCCGGAGGTGGCATTGCTCGAGGCTCCAGTTATAACTGCTTCAAGGTCATTGCAGAAGACTTCAAGTTGGAGAAGCTCTGGGAGATAAAAGGAAGAGCTTATTAAAGAAACAATGCAAAATGATCAATTAGCAATTAGCAATGATCAATGAAGATCCACAGAAGAGGAAACACCCATTAACTGACCAATGCAAACTGAGCGATGAGCAATGCTCAATTGGAACTCATAGAAAGGGAGACAGATGAGACTCAAGGATAAAGTGGCCATTGTGACAGGGGCTGCCAAGGGTTTAGGGAGGGAATTCTCTATCGGTATGGCAAAGGAAGGGGCAAAGATCATGGCAGTAACCCGTAAGGACCTTGCCAACCTGGAGAAAACCGTTAAGGAGATTGAGGCCTCTGGCGGCGTAGCGAAAACTTTCCAGGCAGATGTTTCCATTGAAAAAGACGCTATCAAAATAGCTGAGGAAACCATTAAGGTCTTTGGCAAGATAGACATCCTAGTTAATTGCGCAGCCATCTACGATGGATTGGTTCGAAAATCCTTCACGGAGATAGACCCCAACGAATGGGATCAGGTGATGGCTGTGAACGTCAAAGGCCCCTGGCTATGCGCGAGGGCTGTATTCCCTTATATGAAACAACAAGGGAAAGGTAAGATTGTCAACCTCTCTTCTGAAGTATTCTTCACAGGGTCCCATGGTTTTATCCACTATGTTTCCTCCAAAGGAGGGGTGATCGGATTGACCCGGGCCCTGGCCATTGAATTGGGACCTCATAATATCAACATCAATGCCGTGGCACCAGGATTTACAGATACGGAAGCAAGCCGCCATCTTGCCGATGTGAATAAATACGATGTGAGTAAAACTCCTTTGAGACGACTGGAACAACCCAATGATCTTCTGGGCGCTGTCATTTTTCTCGCATCGGATGAAAGCAATTTCATCACCGGCCAGACCATCTTAGTGGATGGCGGAAGGGCCATGCATTAACCTATTCATCGCTTTCGCTCGCTTAAAACGAAATGGTGAGCAAAGTGGTGATAAAATCATTTCTCAACGGCGGATTCTAAATCCCAAGCACCTGCCTACCGCAGACAGGAATACAGGGTTTTATAACACTTTAGCGCTTTGAAAAAGACCGTCTAATCCCCCTCCATCCCCCTTTGTCAAAAGGGGGAAGCATTTCTCCTCCCTTTAGTAAAGGGAGGCGCCGCCGTCCAGAGCCGTACTGCTCACGCCAAACTAGGCATTGGGACTTTGGCGCCGGACGGTGGGGAGGGATTTTAGAGTGCGATTTCAAACAGCTAAATTGATAAAGGATTTTTGTTAACAGGAGGTCTTAAATTATGCACGAGATAAATTTCATCTTAAACGGTGCCCCTCGAAGAGTCATTGTAGATCCACAAAAAAGTCTATTGAAAGTCATCCGGGAAGACCTTAAATTAACAGGTACCAAAGACGGTTGCTCTGCGGGTCACTGCGGTACCTGCGCGGTATTCATGGGAGATGAAGTGGTTCTTTCATGTAGAGTTCCCGTGGGCAAAGCCGAGGGCAAAGAAATCACGACCATAGAGGGGATCGGCACCCTCAAAAATCCCCATCCCCTTCAACTCGCCTTTGCAAAAGCAGGAGCCATCCAGTGCGGCTTCTGCACACCGGGTATGATCATTCGAGCCAAATCCATTTTAGACAAAAATCTTGATCCTTCAAGAGACGAAATAAAGAAGGCCCTTCAACCTCACATCTGCCGTTGCACCGGTTATCAAAAGATCTTTGAAGCGATTGAATTGGCAGCCTCTTATCTGCGGGGAAAAACAAAATCCATCGAATTAAAACTGACCGGAAAGGGGACGATTGGCCAACCTGTAACCCGACCGGATGCTCTCGAAAAAGCAACAGGAACAACTCTCTATGCTGCTGACCTCGCTGTGGATGGATGTGCTCACATGAAGGTTCTGAGAAGTCCTCATCGCCACGCTAAAATCATCCATATTGAAAAGGCAGAAGCGGAAGCGATTCCTGGAGTCTTCGCTGTGCTCACTGCAACGGATGTTAAAGGGACCAATGTCCTGAACATGGCTGGGGATGACCAGCCTATCTTATGTGGGAATAAGGTCCGTTTCATGGGTGATCCTGTAGCCGCTGTGGTAGCGACTTCTGAAGAAGTAGCCTCCTATGCCCTTGAAAAGATTGACGTGACCTATGATCCACTGGAGGCTGTTCTTACTCCAGAGGAGGCATTGAAGGAAGGGGCTGTCAAAGTCCATGACGATCGGTCCAACCTCTTTTTCGAACAACCTATTATCCATGGTGATATGAAGAAAGGCTTTTCAGAGTCAGAGATGATTGTTGAGAAAACCTTTGCGACACAATCCGTTGAACATGCTTACCTCGAAAATGACGCCGGTGTGGCCTATATCCATGAGAATGGGCAATTGATCATTATGTCCGCGAGTCAAAACATCCACGCCCATCGAAAGACTATCGCAGAGGCCTTGGGACTCAGTCTGGACAAAGTACGGGTCATTCAAGCCCCCACAGGAGGAGCCTTTGGAGGAAAACTGGATGTCTCCGTAGGCGGAATTCTCGGCCTGGCTGCCTTAAAGCTGAAAAGGCCGGTGAAGCTTGTCTATACAAGGGATGAAACCTTTGCCGCTACCCCAAAACGCCACCCCTTCTCGATGAAGTTGAAAGTGGGAGCTAAAAAAGACGGAACCTTGATGGCATTGGATTTTGATCTCACGGCAGATGGCGGGGCCTATAAATCATTCAGCAATAGTGTGACCCAACGGGGCTTGATCCATTCTCAGGGGCCCTATCGCTTTCCAAATGCAAATGTATATGGAAAAGCGGTCTACACCCATACGGCTTTTAAGGGAGCCATGAGAGGTTTTGGCGTTCCCCAAGTAGCCTTTGCCATTGAGTCAATCCTCGATGAACTGGCCGTGGAATTAAAAATGGACCCCTTAGCCCTCAGGATGAAAAACGGTTTTGTGAGAGGGGATACGACGATCTGCGGTCAAGTATTGGATCACGCGATTGGTTTCCAAGATTGTATGGAAACCCTTAAACCCCTTTATGAGAAAGCGCTCAAAGAAGCAAAAGCAAACACAACCCGCGAAATCAAAAGGGGCATAGGTTTAGGTGGGGTCTGGTTCGGTCCAGGACGGAGTGCTCCAGATCAATCAGAGGCGTGGGCAGAACTTCTTCCTGATGACACCTTGCAAGTTTGGATCGCAGCATCGGATATGGGCCAAGGGACAGACACGATGTTTTGGCAGATTGCCGCAGAAACCATGGGATTTTCACTGGAAAAAGTTAAAGTCTTTACAACCGACACCGAGATCACACCGGACGGAAACTTCTCTGCTGGAAGCCGACAAACCTACGTTTCAGGAAGAGCCGTCCAAATGGCTGTCGCAGAGTTGAAAAAGGCCATGGATGAAAATGGGGTAAAGACATACGGCGAGATGGAGGCAAAAGACTTACCCACTCTTTATAAAGCCGTCAATAAGCCTGTGACTTCAAGGCCTGATCCCAAGACCGGCCAGGGGGTCCCATGGGAAACCTATTCCTTTGGGATCCAGATGGCTGAAGTGGCTGTCGAAATCAAGACAGGCAAGGTCGATGTCCTTAAGATCACCTCCGTCCATGATCTTGGAACGGTGATCAATATCCAAAATGTGGAGGGCCAACTCCATGGTGGAATCTATATGGGGCTTGGATATGCCCTCATGGAAGAGTTCGTGTATACGAAGACCGATAGCTTCGCTAAATTCAAAGTCCCAAGAGCCAAAGATATGCCAAAGATGGAAGTCATTACTCTCAATATTCCAAGAAAAAAGGGACCCTTCGGAGCTTCGGGTACTGCGGAATACGCTGATGTCCCCACTGCACCCGCCATCGCTAATGCCATCTATAATGCATGCGGTGCTCGTATTCGAGATTTACCCATTACCCCAGAAAAGATCAAAAAAGCTCTGTAACGTTTCAAAAAAGAAGAGTTTTATAGAGCTTGAAAAATAACTTGATTTCTATTTCTCCTATCAGTAGTATAGTCGTACTTCCAATAGTGTGCATATAAAAATGGTGAAAGGGGGTGGGGATAGAATTTAGATGAAGCTTTAATGCAGTCTGACTGTGGGGAAACGGAATATTTCTTTAGAATTGCAAGACTTTAAAAGGAGGTGGGGATATGAAATTTTACGATGTGGTACCCGGACTTGATTTTATGGAGGAGTATGATTTAGAGCAATCACCAGCCTGGTTTCTTGACGCCACTCACTCTGTCCCACCCTGGACACCTATGTTCGGGTGGTTCTGGATCAATTTTTGCCGGCACGGAATGCAGTATGGCGCTGAAACCCTCTCCCTTCCCACGGTGAAGGGATGGGACTGGCGCTTTAAAGATGGAGGTGGCTATTTAACCCTTCTCATGGTCGATTCCGATAAAGAGAAGGCAGAAAGAGAGAAGAAATTTAAAGAAGCGATCCGTCCCTTTGTGGAGAATTATGATGGTCTTTGGGGGGGTTATGTTAAGGAAATACTAAAGAGATACGAGAATCTAAAAGCCCTTGATGTCAACACGGCTTCCAATATCAAACTTCTTGAGAATTTCGAGGAGACGATTGATACCTGCCGAAGGATGTGGGAAATCCACATGCATATGATGTATGGGACTTATACTCCCTATGTCCTCTTTGAGCAACTCTGCATGCAGTTGCTCAAAATCGACGATACCCACCCCACTTTCCACAAGTTAGTGGCCGGCTTTGACAACGAAAGTTTTCGTGTCGATCGTAGACTCTGGGAGTTCTCAAAGAAAGCAAAGGATATGGGGCTCGAGGGTCTCTTTAAGGAGACACCATCGAAACAGATGACAGCTAAATTAGGGACCAGCGACAAAGGAAAAACCTACCTAAAGGAATTTAATGAATTCCTTGATAAAGAAGCCGGTTGGCGGATGGAACGAATGGCTGAGATTAATGTCCCCACTTGGCAAGAGGATCCTACACCCGGTTTTGAAACGGTAAAAATGTACCTTAAGAAAGGTGGAGAATTCGACTTAGATCAAGACCGGAAGAAGATTGAAAAGGAAAGGAAAGATGCAGAAAAAGAGGTCTTGGCTAAGATTGCTCCCGAGCAGAAGGGCTGGTTCTCCATGCTGATGGGAGTGGCTCAGAATTGCAGCCGTTTCAGTGAGGAGCACAATCATTATCTCGATCTTTACACCCACGCGTTGATGAGAAGATCCTGTATGGCGTTGGGAAATCGATTCGCTAATAGCGGTGCGATCAATCAACCTGAAGATATTTTCTTCCTCATGCCTGATGAAGTGAGAAAGGCTGGGATTAATCCTGATAAACTCAATCTTAAACCCATCGTCCAACGTCGACGGAAAGAATGGGAAGAATGGAACCAGAAGGGTAATCCCCCTGCTATTTTTAAAGAGGGGTTTACTTTGGAAATGGCGATCGGAGGATTAGTCCAGTCTCTTGATCCAATCGCCCTGAAGGTGGTGGTGGGAAGCATGCCTGTGCCGAAGCCTGAACTCAAGGCAGATCTCTTGGGGACATGCGGCTCTTCCGGTGTGGCAGAAGGGATTGCTCGGGTGGTCCTCAGGGATGAAGACTTACCGACCATTCAAAAAGGAGATATTCTTGTAGCGATGAGCACCTCTCCGGCCTGGACGCCCGTTTTTAGTATGATCAGCGGGGTCGTGGTGGATCGAGGGGCAAGTCTCTCCCATGCCGCTATTGTTGGAAGAGAGTATGGTATCCCTGTTGTCATGAATGTTTTTACAGGAACGCAAGTGATCAAGTCCGGCCAGAGGATTCGGGTAGACGGAAACTTGGGGGCCGTTTACGTTCTGGATAAATAATATGCCTCCAAAAAAAACGACACAAAATATCATCTGGTTCAAAAACTGTTCGAGTAAAGACTTTCCCCAAGTGGGCGGTAAAAATGCCAATTTAGGGGAGATGTTTCAACTCGGCCTTCGAGTTCCTCCTGGATTTGCTGTGACCACGCACGCCTTTGACACTTTTATTGATAGAGGGAGGGTTCGAAACAAGATTGTGAGAACCCTCTCTCAAATTCCTCCTGAGGATATTCCTGCCCTTGAGGGAGCCGGGCGTCAGATTCGAGATCTCATCGAATCCACCCCGATTCCTGAAAACATTAAAAAAGAGATCAAAGAAGCATATCAAACATTAGGGGACCTCTGCGGGATCCCAGATCTCCCCGTGGCTGTTCGGTCCAGCGCTACTTCCGAAGACCTCAAAACAGCCAGTTTCGCCGGACAGCATGAATCCTACCTCTGGGTCAGAGGTAAAGAGGAAGTGATTCAACACCTATTGAAATGCTGGGCAAGCCTGTTTACAGATCGCGCCATTGCTTATCGAAATCAGATCGGGTGGCCTCATGATAAAGTGACCATCAGTGTTGGAGTTCAGAAAATGGTCAACGCCAAATGTGCGGGAGTGATGTTCACGATTGATCCGGTCATCGGAGATGAGAATAAGATTGTTGTGGAAGCCAATTGGGGATTAGGCGAAAGCGTCGTCAAAGGAGAGGTCTCCCCGGATCACTTTCTCGTGGACAAGCAATCGTCCGAGATTTTGGAGAAGAGTGTTGCTCTGAAATTAGTCTGTTATCAGTTGGAGGGGGATAAGGTAGTTTGCGCTCCACCCTCCCCTGAAAAGCAGAATCAGCTCTGTTTAAATGACGAGGAGTTGATCGAAATCGTTCGGCTGGGAAAAATTTCAGAAACCCATTATCAATCGGCTCAGGATTTGGAGTGGGCCATCGATGTCGACCTCCCCTTCCCTGAGAATGTTTTTCTTGTCCAGACCCGACCCGTGACCAGTGCGGGGAAACCAAAACAGAGCAATACAGATATTATTATCGATATGATGTCTTCCCTTTTCAGAAGATAAGCGAGCTTTTCTTCCTCTCCGCTCATGAGAGGGAATTGGAGGTAACCGATGTACGTCCGAATGACCTTTTTCAAATTAAAAATAGGTAAGATGCAGGGATTGCGCGAGACTTACAATAAGGAGGTCGTTTTAGCTCATAAAGGGCATAAGGGAATTCGTTTCGTCCATCTCCTTGAGTCTTTAGACAATAAAGACGAAGGGATTTCTATCACCGCATGGGATACCAAGGCAGATGTCGAGGCCTATGAGAAGAGCGGAGACTACGAAAAACTGGTTGCGAAATTCAAGGACATGTATGCCGAAGAACCGTTGCTTAAATCCTATGAGGTGACTGCCAGCTCTGATCCCATCATTCTTCGTATATTTTAATGGTTCGACAGGCCTGCCCTGAGCAAGCCGTTCATCCTTCGAGAACCTCAGGACGAACGGCAAGTCGAAGGGCTCACCATGGTTTTATAAGGAATGAAGAGATGACCATCTTTCGATAACCTCAGAGTATCATCCTGAGCTCGTCGAAGGACCGTTGGGAGGGAAAGATGATCTTTTTATTTAATCAACACTGGGATATTATCCCCGGGAAAGAAGAAGAATACACAAAATTTGTCATCAATCATTACATTCCTACCATGAAAAAGATTGGCATCAATCCGGTAGGAGGATTTTATGTGGTCGTGGGGGAAGGTCCCGGGGTCATCTCAGTGGGGACAGTGGATTCGTTACAAAAACTCCAAAAGGCCATGGAAACAGAAGAGTATGAGAAGGTAACGGCTCAGGTCCAGTTTTATGTCTTCAACTATTACAGCAGAATTCTTAAGCCCACAGGCAGGGTAAAAACAGATAAATATACGATTCAATTAAGGGTATGGAAATTTAACCAATATTTTAATATT
>PDVJ01000414.1_pt2 | contig 11660 bp, 7 predicted proteins | sample 1369811 | NCBI WGS metagenome assembly PDVJ01 (sample SAMN07795376, study PRJNA414565) | Alkali sediment metagenome, whole genome shotgun sequencing project. | reverse complement strand
TTTGCAGTTATCATTTATTCACCTCATGGTAAGGAATAATTAATCTTACATTAATTGTAAGGAATTAACGACTCTTTGTCAAGAATTAAAAAGGCGAGGTTTATGGTTTCGTAAAAATCGTCACACCGGTGAAAACCAGTGTCTAGTGGTTAAAGGACTGGATCCCCACATGCGTGGGGACGATGTCTGGATACCGGCTTTCGCCGGTATGACAAACATGGTGTTTTTGAGATTTTTTACGAGTTCATTATTATTATCATGAGAGAGACATGCGGCAGCATGTCTCTCTCATGATAAGGGCTTAGGAGCTGATTAAGAGAGTTAGGAGCAGAATTGATCCCTAATGTGCAGATTCTATATACTCGACGGTTTTTTCGGCGAGTGTTTTCATTATATATTCAAATTTATCCGCGTCTCTATCGAGCAAGGTCATCCTGAAGCCGGGTATGGAGGTAAAGAAAGATGTGAGCGGTACTACACAGATCCCTGTTGCACCTAACAGGTAATAGACAAACCGTTTGTCGAACTCTATCCTCTCAGACGTCAGCTTTTCAACATACCTCTTGATCTCGGGATTTTCAATCGGTAGCGTCTGCCTGTCATTGAGAGAGGCCTCGTTAAAAACTACCGACATATAGAACGCACCGTTACTTCTGTTTACAATCAGATAGGGTACGTCTCTAAGGCTGTTGTACGCAATGTTGGACAGTCTTTCATAATGACGGATACGATCATTCAGGTATTTCTGATACTCTGGATGGTTCATGATCTTTGGTATCGCCATCTGCGGCAGCGTCGTGGAACAAACCTCTGACATCTTCTGGTTCACTATGGTATCGATGTAGTTTTGGAATTTCTCATCCTTATGATAGTTATACACTTCCATCCATCCACACCGTGAACCGGGCCAGGGAAACTCCTTTGAAATGCCTTTCATGCTTATGCCAGGCACGTCTCCGATAATATCCGCCAGGTGCACCGTTTTTTTCCCGTTATAGACAATATTGATATAGGTCTCATCAAAAATCAGAAAGAGGTTATATTCTCTCGCAATCTCCACAATCTGTTTGAGTGTCTCCGCAGAATGAACAAAGCCCGTAGGATTGTCCGGATTGATCACCAGAATACCGACGATTGCTTTGTGGCTTCTCACTTTCTGCTCGAGTTCACGGATATCGGGAGACCAGTCCCGATAAGGATTCATCCTGTAGGTGTTGGGTGGAAAGGACGCATGGAGCACTTCCGCCAAGAGATGAGTAGAATACGTCGGCTCCGGCATGATGATACGCGCATCCACGCGGATGGAACTGTACGCACGGGCTATCGCATCGCCCAGGCCGTTGAAAAATATGATATCGTGATGGTTTATCTGCACATTACCTCTTTTGTTCACGAGCTCTGCAAGGAACTCCCGGGTTTCATCCACACCCTTCGTGGGACTATATCCATAGGAGAGGTCATCTCTGAGAATTTCGATAAGGACTTCTTTCATCCAGTCAGGGATTTTCTCACCTTTATGGATAGGGTCACCGATATTTTCCCACGTTACTTCTACACCATACTCTGTCAGTTTGTTGGCCACATTGACGATCTGTCGTATTTCATACGTCAGGCCGCTGCCGCCTTTCGCAATATCAAATCTCATACACACCTCATAGGTACATTATAAAAATTATTGTAGACTTTCTTTATAATACAACTCCCTTAAAATATCCAATACTTTTTGATTGAGAGGTGCTCATTGCCGTGGGATGATTACTCATACCTCAGGGCATCGATGGGATTGAGAAGAGATGCTTTGTAGGCAGGATAAAATCCGAAGAATATACCGACCAGTCCGGAAAATCCGAATGCCAGAAATATGGAGAGAACTGAAACGATCGTGGACCACCCGGCAAACGCTGAAATTATCTGCGAGCCGGAAATACCTGCGATAATGCCAGCGACACCTCCGATCAGAGAAAGGGTCAGGGCCTCAATGATAAATTGCAATCTGATATCCCATGTTTTGGCGCCGACGGCCATTCTGATGCCGATCTCCCTTGTCCTCTCCGTCACCGAAACCAGCATGATGTTCATGATCCCGATGCCGCCTACCAGAAGCGAGACCGAGGCAATGGCCCCCAGAAGCAGGGTCATTACTTTTGTCGACTGTTCCGCCACCTGCATAATCTGAGTCAGGTTGCGCACTGTAAAGTCATTTTCCTTCCTCGGGCCGATACGGTGCCTCTGTCGGAGCAATTCAGTGATCTGTTTTTCTGCCGTATCCAGATCTTCCGTGCTTTTTGCCTTCACCATAATAGTCCGGACCATGCCGGGAAAAGTAGTTCCGAATATCTTTTTCTGTGCCGTCGTAACGGGAACATACACCGTATCATCCTGATCCTGGCCCTGGGGGGACTGTCCCTTCTTATCCAGAACTCCGATTACCGTAAAGGGGATTTTTTTTATTCTCACGCCCTGGCCGATGGGGTCGATGCTGCCAAAGAGATTCTCCACAACAGTCTGACCCAGGAGACATACTTTCGTGGCGCTCCTTACATCCTGCTCCGTGAAGGACCTGCCTGAAGCGAGGGGCCAATCCCTGATGTTCAGCATACTGGGGGTTGTGCCGTAAACGCCTGTGGACCAGTTCTGATTGCCATAGACAATCTGGGCAGCGCCGTTAAGGACAGGCGCCACATCTTGCACGGCTGAGCACTCCTTCTGAATGGCATCGGCATCATCCTTGGTAAGGGTAGGCTGGGAACCCATGCCCATCCGCAGACCGCCCGATGTCGTACTTCCCGGCAAAATAATAATGAGATTACTCCCGATGCTTGCAATCTGCTGCGATATTCTCTCACTCGCCCCCGTACCCACGGCGAGCATGGCGATAACAGCACCCACCCCGATGATAATGCCGAGCATGGTGAGGGCCGAGCGCATTTTGTTGACCCTGAGCGCCCGGAGAGATATTTTCAATGTCGATGGAATGTTGATCATATCGTTTACCCGCTCATAGTGTTTTTTGTTTCAACAGGCCCTTTTCTCTCATCACTGACAACCCGGCCATCAAGGAAACGGATGATGCGCCTGCTGTAAGTAGCAATATCCGGTTCATGAGTAACGAGAACGATCGTGATATGTGATTCCCTGTTGAGCCTCACCAGAAGTTCCATAATCTCGATGCTTGTTTTTGTATCCAGGTTCCCCGTTGGTTCATCGGCAAGGATAAGGGGCGCCTTATTTACTAAAGCCCTGGCAATAGCAACCCGCTGCTGCTGCCCGCCGGAAAGCTGGCTCGGATTATGATGTTCCCGCCCTTCCAGCCCAAGGGTTCTCAGGGCTTCCACGGCGCGTCTTTTCCTTTCGTCAGATGAAATATTCTTGTACAGCATGGGGAGTTCCACATTTTCCAACGCTGAGGTCCGCGGAAGAAGGTTAAACATCTGAAAGATGAACCCTATCTTCTCGTTTCTGATGGATGCCAGCTCATCACGATTCAGACTGCTGACATCAGTTCCATCCAACAGGTAGTGACCCTTCGTCGGCTGGTCCAGGCAACCTAGCACGTTCATAAAGGTCGATTTGCCCGAACCCGACGGGCCCATAATTGCGACAAATTCACCTTGTTCAATAATCACGGAGACCCCATCAATGGCATGGACGGCTGTCTCGCCTAATTCGTATATTTTAGCTATGTTTGCCGTCTCAATCAGTGCCATATTATCTCAAAAGCTTTGAAAAATTTTATAAAACACCTACCTTATAAATCCTGGACCAACGGGTGGCGTATTACTCTTTTTCCCGCCGCCTGCTGCTTCGACGATTATCTCATCACCCTCCTTCACATCACCGGTAAGGATTTCGGTATAATTCCCGTCACTGATGCCTAAGGCCACACTGATGCGTTTCGGTTTTCTATTTTCCAAAACCCACACACCCGGCCCTTTCTGGGGAGACACTTCTTTGCGACTCTCAGCCTCCTTTTCAGCGGGTTTGAATCTCAGGGCCGCATTAGGTATCCTGAGAACGCCTTTTTTATCAGACAGGATAATCGAAACATTGGCCGTCATGCCTGGTTTGAGTTTAAGTTCGGGATTTTCTACCTTTACCACAACGTTGTAGGTGACCACATTTTGAATGGTGGTAGGAGCATTTCTCACCTCGGAAACCTTACCCATGAAAGTAGTATCTGAATAGGCATCAACCGTGAACTCCACAGGCTGATCTACCTTGATCTTTCCAATATCCGCTTCGTCGACATTGGTATCGATCTGCATCTTTGTCAGATCCTGGGCAATATTGAAGAGGGTCGGCGTCTGGAAACTTGCGGCCACTGTCTGGCCGACATCCACGTTTCTCGATATGACTATCCCGTTCACAGGTGATACGATTTTCGTGTATATCAGGTTAGTCTGCGAATAGGTGAGAGCCGCTCTGGCCTGTTCCACCTGGGCATTCGAGGCCGACAGCTGGGCTGTAGCCGATTGATAATTTGTTTCCGATGTGTCGAGGTCGCTCCTCGCGATGAAATTCCTGGCAAAAAGCACCTTGTTTCTTTCCATGGTCCTTTTCGCATCGACGAGGGCCGCCTCAGTTTTTTCCACGTTCGCTTTCGCAAGCATCAGATTGGCCTTTGCCTGTTCCACCTGAGCCTGAAACGTGGCCGGGTCTATCTGGGCCAGAATCTGACCTTTTTTTACAGGAGAGTTGAAATCGACATAAAGCGTCTTTATCGTTCCTGAAACCTGTGTCCCTACGAGGACATTGACAACGGCATTCATCGTCCCTGTAGCTGTCACCGTTGCTTTAATGTCTCCTTTTGTTGCCCTGTCCACTTTGAATTTCGGGCCGCTCTCCCGATTTTTAAATAACATAAATGCCCCTGTGGTCAGGAGTATTACAATGACAATGATGCTCACGATGATAATGTTCTTTTTCATTCTCCGGTCATTCACACCCTTCCTTATTTGATACCCATGGCCTTCTCCATGCTTGCCTGGGTGACCTTGTAATCATAGAGCGCCGCAATATACGCTGTTTTTGCATTCGCAAGAGACACAAGGGCATCGGTAATCTCTATAGGACTCCCCACGCCGGAAGTATATCTGCCGTTTGCAAGCTCAAAATTTTCAGTCGCCTGCCTTACCGTGAGTTCGGTCGTGGCAATGCTATCACGTGCCTGCTGCAAGTTGAGGTATGCCTGCTCCACATCAAGATGAATTGATTGCCTTAGGGCCTCTTCATTGGCCTTCAGCACCTGTAAATTCGCCCTCGCTTCCTCCACCTGATATTTTGTGGAGTGACCGCTAAAGAGGGGGAAATTCAGCGTCGCTCCGACGGTCCACCCTTTCTCAAGGGGAAACTCCTCCCCGCTGAAAGCATAGTTCGCATTGCCCGAAAGAGTCGGGTAGTATCCCTTTTTTTGGAGTTCAATCGTTCTTTCCGCGGCTTCCCTCTTCGCGCTGAGAGACTGAAGATCCGGTCTGGATGTATAGGCCCGTTTCAGGGCATCTCCCAGGGATATTGCATACAGCTGGAATCCAAAGTCGTCCACAATAGTGAACTCCGGTGCCTCCGGCATACCGATGGCGTTGTTCAGGGATACTCGTGTGATGCGGAATGCATTCTCTCCTTTAATGAGATTCAGTTTCGCATTGCTAAGATCGACCTCTGCTTTCGTCACATCAAATTTCGGTTTTGTTCCCACTTCAAAAAAGCCCTTTGCCCGTTCAAGGTGCTGTTGGAACAGTTGTACCGTCTCTGCCGCAACGTCCCGGTTCCTTTTTGCCTGTAAAAGGCCAAAATAGGCCTGTTTCACGCCGAATACAATCTGGCTCGCAACGTTATCGAGGTCTGAACGGGAGGAATCAAGATTCAGATTCTGAATCTTCACCTGTGTTGATGTCTTTTCAAAATCATAGATGGTCTGGCTAAGATTCACATTGCTGAGATACTCGTCATAGGCACTGCCGCCTTTTAAAAGAACACCAGTAGCAGGACTAATTCTGCTGTAACCGGATGTCCAGTTGATCTGTGGGTAATAGTTTGACTTCGCTTGACCCACCCTGCTCTGGTTGATATTTACGTTACCCATTGCGGCAACGATATTTGGCTGTTTCTTGAGAGCTATTTCTATGCACTGGTTAAGGTCGAGGGTATCACCTCTTTTAATAAGCACTTCTGCACCTGCATCGAGAGGTGAGATCATAATGGCTGATATAATTAGTAAAATAATTTTTTGCATGTCAATGAGTGCTACATCCTTTTTTACCTATGAATTGTATTGTTCTCCATAATCTTGTTTGCACATTACCATTAAAACGTCAAAAATTTAATCTATTTCTGTTTTGCTGTTCATAGTGAGACCTTTGAAAAACTGCATAAAACCAGATGTCTTGTCATTACTGCGAAAGCATGAATCAAGTATTTGTTCATGGTTCCCCGTTGTTACGGGGACGACGCCTGGATTCCCACCTACGCGGGAATGACAGGAGTGATAGTTTTTCAAGCTCTCAGTATGAAGATTCCATTCTCATCGGATTCGCAATTGTCGTGCCTGTTTCGAGAATATCATGTAACAAATTGATATACTACGGTTATCTAAGTGCACACAGCGCTCTCTTAATCGCGAATATTTCATTCTTGACAACAAAGCGGGTAATAAGTATCCAGAGCAGGTATCCAGATGACTAAAAAATATCCATCAATGCCTTCTCCTTCTCGTTGACACAAGAATATATTTTCCCTTATACTCATTTTCTTTTCATGAAATAATGGAGCATCCGAGATGAATTATTCTATGGATTATGGTCGCAAGGTAGTCCTTATCGACGGCTGCCGGACTCCTTTCCTCCGGGCCGGGACCGGTTACCGGGAGCTCATGTCCTATGATCTGGCAAGGCTTGCCATCAAGGCCCTCGTGACGAGAACCAGGATCGAGACAAAAAAGATTGATCGGGTCATCATGGGATGCGTCATTGCCAATCTGGCGACAACCAATGTGGCACGGGAGGCTTCGCTGGGCGCCGGTCTTCCTGTCAGCATTCCCGCCTTTACGGTTACCCTTGCCTGTGTTTCCGCCAATGTGGCGATCACCACCGGTGCGGACCTTATCCGGACCGGTCAGGCGGATGTGGTAATCGCCGGAGGAACGGAAAGCATGTCCGATATTCCAATCTGTTACCGTAAACCCTTAAGGCAAAAACTCATGGAGTCCCAGAAATACAAAGGAATGTCGGATTACTTAAAGTTTCCGGAAGGCCTCGGTCTGAGGGACCTTCTCCCGGAAATCCCCGCCATTGCCGAATTTTCTACGGGGCGTTCAATGGGAGAAGATTGCGACCGTCTGGCAGCGCGATTACACATTAGTCGGGAAGAACAGGACCGTTACGCCGTACGTTCACATCTGGCAGCGGCACAGGCAACAGCTGACGGCATCCTGAGCGGTGAAATAGAAACCGTCCTGGTACCTCCGGATTTCAATCCTGTCAATCAAGACAATGGCTTCCGGGGCGACACCTCCTTCGAAAAAATGAGCAGCCTAAAACCGGCTTTTGTAAAAAAGTACGGAACTGTGACACCTGGAAATGCTTCTTTTCTTACCGACGGAGCCGCTGCCGTTCTTCTCATGGCGGAAGAGGTAGCCGTATCGCTCGGATACACCGTGAAGGCATTGATCCGGGCCTATGCATACACGGCCCAGGATCCTTACGAAGAACTTCTCCTGGGACCTGCCTACGCAACACCAAGGGTCCTCGATATGATGGGGCTTGCGCTCTCGAACATAGATGTTTTTGAATTTCATGAGGCCTTTGCCGGACAGATCCTCGCGAATCTGAAATGTCTGGCATCAAATGAATTTGCCCGGGAAAAGCTCGGACGATCCCAAAAAGTGGGGGATGTGCCCCTTGAAAAATTCAACACCCTGGGCGGCTCCCTCTCTCTGGGACACCCCTTTGGAGCGACAGGAGCAAGGCTCGTTACTACGGCCGCCAACCGTCTTGCCAGGGAAGACGGGCAATTCGCCCTCATTGCCTCCTGCGCTGCGGGAGCCACGGGAAACGCGATTATCCTGGAACGGACAAAGTAACATTTGGAGGCTTCAATGCCGTACGCACAGATCGAAAAAGAAAACGGAGTGGCGGTAGTCTGGCTGGACCAGCCGGGTGAAAAGATCAATAAAATATCCATCGACCTCGTAGATAAATTCACAGAAATTCTCGACAGCCTTGAAAAAGACGAGACCGTAAAGGGGATCGTTCTCATCAGCCGGAAACCCGACAACTTTATCGCCGGCGCTGATATTGATAAATTCAAAGACATAGCGAGCTCCGATGAAGCTAAAGCACTGAGCCGCCGTGGACATGCCCTTCTGAACAGGATGGCGGCTTTCCCCAAACCCATTGTAGCCGCCGTCCACGGCGCCGCATTAGGGGGTGGTCTCGAAGTAGCCCTGGCCTGCCATTACCGTATCGCCAGTGATGATCCCAAGACTGTTTTCGCATTACCGGAAGTGAAGCTGGGGCTTCTTCCCGGTGGCGGGGGCACCCAGCGCCTGCCCCGTCTCGTGGGTCTCCAGACCGCATTAGATATGATGCTCACGGGGAAAAATATCTATCCCCGCCAGGCTAAGAAAATCGGGCTTGTGGACGACCTTATCCACCCCTACGGTCTCCTTCAGGCAGCGAAGAAAGCTGCTCTTGAGATAGCCGACAGGCCTCCGGAGCGCAAGAAAAAGCAGCCTTTCGTGGCTAAATTGATAGAAAGCAATGCTTTAAGCCGAAGCATTGTGTATAAGAAGGCAGAGGAACTGGTCAAGAGACAGACCTGGGGAAATTATCCGGCTCCCCTTAAGATTATTGAATGCGTCAAGGCGGGACTGGAAAAGGAAGGGGGGATGGAAGCGGAAATAAAAAATTTCGGTGAGCTTATGATGAGCCCCCAGTCACGGGAACTCATACAGATATTCCTCAGCATGACAGCCCTGAAAAAGAATCCCCGGAAAGAGCTCGTGCGCCCTGTTTATAAAATCGGCATTCTCGGAGCAGGACTCATGGGAGCAGGAATCGCCCAGGTGAGCGCCGCGCAGGGCATGGAGGTGCTTCTCAAGGACATTACCTATGAGGCTGTGGGGAAGGGTGAAAAAGCGATATGGAAGGAAATGGACAAAAAGGTGCAAAAGAAGGCCCTTTCGCCCTTCCAGAGGGACCTCACCTTCAGCCGCATAAAGGGATGTATCGATTACGGAGGGTTCGAAAAGGCGGATCTCGTCATTGAGGCCGTATTTGAGGATCTGGATATTAAGAAGAATCTCCTCATGGAAACAGAGTCACTTACAAAGGAAGACGCGATTTTCGCGAGCAATACGTCATCTCTCCCTATCGGGAGCATCGCCGCAGCTTCGCGCCGCCCAGAGCAGGTCATCGGGATGCACTACTTTTCACCTGTTCCAAAAATGCCTCTTTTAGAAATTATCGTAACAGAAAAAACGGCGGATTGGGTAAGGGCCACAGCCCTTGATGTAGGCATCCGGCAGGGAAAAACGGTCATTGTCGTAAACGATGGACCCGGCTTTTACACCACACGCATCCTTGCGCCTCTTTTAAATGAAGCGCTGGAGCTTCTCAATGAAGGAGGAGACATCGTTGAGATCGACAGGGCCATGCGCCAGTTCGGTTACCCCATCGGACCCATTGCCCTCATCGATGAGGTCGGTATTGATGTGGGAGCCCATGTTTCCAATGTTCTGAGACCGCTTTTCTCCTCGCGGAGCGCGACACCGAGCAACACCATGGAAATTCTTTTAACTGCCGGCTACAAGGGTCGGAAAAATAACCGGGGTTTCTATTGTTACGGTGATCCCTCAGGCAAGAAAAAAAAGAAGGAAGTCAATGGAGAAATTTATACCTTCTTTGGAGGATCGAAACGAAAAAAGCTTGACGTGAAGGAAATCCAGAACCGGTTATCCCTCATTATGGTAAATGAGGCAGTCCTCTGCCTTCAGGAAGGCATTCTGCTCGCACCGAGGGATGGTGATATCGGCGCGGTATTCGGCCTGGGCTTTCCCCCTTTCCTCGGGGGTCCTTTCCGTTATATTGACCACCTGGGACTCTCGAAGTTTCTTTCTCTTATGGAGGAGCTCTCAGAGAAGCACGGACCGAGATTTACGCCGGCACAGATCCTCCGCGACCGTGAAGTGAATAATCAGAGGTTCTATACATAACGCTCACAGCCCGGAATGATTGGGAAATTGAAGACATGACGACATATAGAAACTTTAACCAGGTTCTCCTGAACAACTTCTCCCGGTATGCGGAAAAACCGGCGTTTATGTTCAAATCCGGGGGAAGCTACAGGACAATTTCCTATGGTGAGTTCAGAGATATATGCTTCCGCGTTGCTTCCGGCCTGATAGAAAGGGGTATGCAGCCAGGGGACCGTATCGCCATCTTTTCGCAGAACAGACCGGAGTGGGCGGAAGCCGACACGGGAGCGATTTTAGCCGGAGCCATAGGTTCTGCCATTTACGCGTCCTCTCTCCCCGCGGAAGCGGCCTTCATAATCCAAAATCTGGACGCATCATTCCTTTTTGTAGAGGATAGTCTCCAGCTTGAAAAAATCCTCGCTATCAGGGACAAAATCCCCAGTGTCAAAATGGTCTTCGTCTTCAACGATCCCTTCATGAGAAGTGATCCCTCCTGGATTTTCCCCTTTTCAGAGCTTCTACAGGAAGAGGCAACACCTGCGTCGGTCACGAAAATCCACGAACTTGCGGAACAGATTCACGGCGAAGACACCATGTGCGTTATCTACACCAGCGGGACCACGGGAAACCCCAAAGGCGTCGTCCTCACGCACAATAACTATACCAGAACAATCGAAATGCTCATCGAGCATGTGAAAGATATCAGCAAACTGAAACGGAACATCAGCTTTCTTCCCCTTGCACACGCCTTTGAGCGTTTTGCAGGTTATTACATGCTCCTCTACATGGGAAGCTGTATCGCCTACGCGGAGAGTCTCGATACCCTCACCCAGAATTTCCGGGAAGTGAAACCTAATTTCCTCGTCGCTGTTCCCCGCGTGTTTGAAAAGATGCATGCTCGGATCACCCAGGGCGTCCGATCCGCTTCGATTCTCAAAAAAGCCATCTTCTTCCAGGCTCTGAGTATCGGGAAAGAGGCGGGACGCTATAAGAGTTCTGGTCAGCCTCTTCCCTGGCACCTCACGCTTCGCCACAAACTGGCCGATGTCCTCCTCTTCAAAAAGGTGAAAGAGGCCTTTGGCGGTCAGCTGGAATTCTGCTGTTCCGGCGGCGCGCCTCTCAGTAAAGAGATCGCAGAGTTTTTCGATGCAATGGATATTTTGATCCTGGAAGGCTGGGGCGCCACAGAGGCCACGACACCTTCTACATTCAACAGCCCCCATGACTATCGATTCGGCACAGTGGGAAAGCCTCTTCCCGGTGTGGAGGTGCGTGTTGCCCCGGACGGTGAGTTGGAAGTAAAGGGTCCGAATGTCTTCAAGGAATACTGGCGGAATCCGGAGGAAACACGTGCCACTTTCACGAGCGACGGATTCTACCGGACGGGCGACATTGGGGAAATTAACGAAGAGGGCCGGGTAATCATTACTGACAGAAAAAAGCAGCTTATCATAACCTCAGGCGGAAA
>PDVJ01000209.1_pt3 | contig 11663 bp, 15 predicted proteins | sample 1369811 | NCBI WGS metagenome assembly PDVJ01 (sample SAMN07795376, study PRJNA414565) | Alkali sediment metagenome, whole genome shotgun sequencing project. | reverse complement strand
GTCTGAAGAATTCTCGCGTCCCATCCTAAAACACTAAAGCAAAAAGGCCCATGCCAAAAGCATGGGCCTTTTTGTTTGCTGGCTCCCCGAGTAGGACTCGAACCTACAACCTAGTGGTTAACAGCCACCCGCTCTGCCGGTTGAGCTATCGGGGAATCTCCGTTAAATTTCAAATTTCAGATTTTTGAATACTCAGTCAGCGAAATGACAGTCAAGAAGTCACTCATCCGCGGATGACTAAATCCTCCTCTGGGACAGGTTCCATCTTTCTCAGGACTCTCTTCTTATGCCAGGCCATGACCACGCTCACTGGACCTGAGAAGATGTAGAGGAGAATGAAACCGAAGAGCACGAGAACAGGCTCCATAACGATCACAATCATTGAAAGCACAATAAACATGAAGATGCTAAAAGGCTTTCGTTTGGCCAGATCGAGTTCCTTAAAACTGGAGTACCGGATGCTTGACACCATCAAAAAGGCCAGGACGTAGATCATCACCAGAATGACAATATCTTTCACCCAGCCTGTCTCGATCAATCGGAGGTAGAGGAGGATCGTCAGAGCAATCATCGAAGCGGCTGCAGGAATGGGGAGCCCCTTAAAATATTTTACCTCTCCAGCGGAGGACATGACATTGAATCGAGCCAACCTCAAAGCTCCGCAGACAACGAAGAGAAAGGCAGCGAGCCAGCCAAATCGTCCATAAGGCCGAAGGGCCCAGCTGTACGCAAGAAGGGCCGGAGCGACTCCAAACGAGACGAGGTCCGACAGGGAATCGTACTGGACTCCAAATTTGCTCGTGGCTCCGGATAGCCTTGCCACCTTTCCATCCAGAACATCGAAAACGCACGCCAGGAGGATAGCAATTGCTGCAAAGAAAAATTTTTCTTGAAAGACAGAGACGATCGCCCAAAATCCACAGAAGAGGTTCCCTGTGGTAAAGAGATTGGGAAGGATGTAAACGCCCTTCCTCATTCGACTGGGTGTTTTTTTCTTTCTCATACCCGATACCCGATGATCGACTCCCCTCCCTTCACATGCTGTCCAATTCTCACGATGGCTTTCACCTCTGTGGGAAGGTAGAGATCGACCCTCGATCCGAAACGGATCAAGCCAAAGATTTCTCCTCTCCTCAAGGTATCGTCTGCCTTGGCATAGCAGACAATCCTTCTCGCGACAAAACCTGCGATCTGGATTAAGAGGATTTTTAGCCGGTCCTCGGTCTCCAAGATCATGGCATTCTGCTCATTGAGGAGGGACGATTTCTCCACGTTGGCCACCAGAAATCGGCCCGGGAGATAACTTCTCTGGAGAACCTTTCCAGAAGCAGGAGCTCGGTTCAGGTGGACATCAAATATGGACATGAAGATACTCACCTTTAAAACCTTCTTCTTTAGGAACCGATCTTCTTCGCACTCTCCCACATGGATGATCTTCCCGTCGGCGGGAGAGAGGATAATGTTCTCAAGAGATGGAATCTTTCTCTTAGGATTCCTGAAAAAGAAACCAATAAACAGTGTAATGAAAATCCCCAAAAAAGTCAACAAATTCCAGTCCATCGCAAGAAAGAACACTGTGATCAGAGCAAAGGGGATCAAAAAGGGGAACCCTTCTTTGGCGATAGGCCAGCGCCTTTGATTTATCAATCTTTTTTCTCCTTAAGCCACCTCATCATAGAACGCAATTTATCCCCAACCGGTACAATCGGGTGTTGAGCTTCCTTCTCTCTCAGAGCCTTGAAGACGGGACGCCCAACGCGATTCTCCAAGATCCATTCCTTTGCAAAGGTCCCATTCTGAACCTCTTCCAGCAGTGATAATCCGTTTGCCACGGGTGAGATCACCGTATTCCGCCGTATCGCTTACGGAATAACGCATAAAAGGAATCCCCTTCTCGTAGATCAGATCCACAATCAGTTTCAATTCGTGAAGACATTCGAAATAGGCGATCTCAGGTTGGTAACCTGCCTCCACCAGGGTGTCGAAACCTGCTTTGATCAGTTCCGTCACGCCACCGCAAAGGACGGCCTGTTCTCCGAAAAGATCCGTCTCCGTCTCCTCCCTGAAGGTGGTCTCGATCACCCCAGCCCGTGTGGCCCCCAGTCCCTTGGCATAGGCGAGGCCGGTCATTTTGGCGTGCTTTGAGGCATCCTGATAGATGGCCAGAAGAGATGGAACTCCCGCTCCCTTCTGAAATTCCCTCCGCACAAGATGCCCTGGCCCCTTCGGAGCGATCATCACAACATCGATCTCCTTTGAAGGAAGGACCTGTCCGAAATGGATATTGAATCCATGGGAAAAGAGAAGCGTCTTCCCCTTATGCAGATGGGGTTTGACTTCTTCCTCATAAATCTTGGGCTGGATATGGTCTTGGGTGAGGATCTGAATGAGGTCCGCCTGTTTGGACGCCTCGGAGGCCGTCGTAGGTTTAAACCCGTCGCGAACGGCAAATTGATAATTTTCAGATCCCTTTCGCTGAGCAACGATAACGGCAAGGCCACTATCCCGCAGGTTTAAGGCGTGAGCATGGCCTTGGCTTCCATAGCCGATGATGGCAATCTTTTTCCCTCTCAAATGTTTGAGATCCGCATCCTTGTCATAATAGATCTTCATACCATGCTCCTTTAGATAGAAAATCACTCCAAAAATCCCGCGGCCCCCCTTCCTGCCTGCCCTGTACCATGCTAGGTTCAGGGCCTGCCCGATAGTCAGGTACGAAAGGGGGAGAGGAAGGATGATGTCTTAAGCTCCAGGCTCCGTTGTGATCTTACTTCCTCGGATCATGGCCACATGGCCTGTCCTGACTAATTCTTTTATCCCGAGGGGTTTGAGCAGAGCGAGAAGAGCGTCTATCTTCTTCTCATCTCCCGTGACCTCGATGGTATAGGTTTTCGAACCCACATCGATCACCTTTCCCCGGAAGATGTCGGCGATCCTCAAAATCTCTTCCCGTGTCTCGGCGGTCGCTGAAACCTTTACCAGGACCATTTCCCTCTCCACAAAGTCTTTTTCGACGAGGTCCACCACTTTAATGACGCAGACTAATTTATTAAGTTGCTTGGTGACTTGTTCGATGATCTGGTCATCTCCTCGGGTGACAATAGTCATCGTGGAGACTGTGGGATCGAGAGTTTCAGCCACGCTGAGGCTTTCGATATTAAACCCTCTGCCACTGAAGAGTCCCGCCACTCGGGCCAGAACTCCAAACTCATTTTCAACTAAAAGGGTGATGACATGACGCATCGAAACCTCAAAAACTGGAATACTGGAATAATGGAATTTTGGAATATTGGGTTTAAAACTGTAAAGAAAGTGTTTTCCCTTTCATTCCATTATTTTAGTTTTCCAATGTTTTTTTCTTCTTCCCATTACTCCATTGTTCCATCATTCCATCTTTCCTTTTATACGAGCCTCATCTGGTTAAGAGGTTCTCCAGCGGCAACCATCGGATAAACATTCTCTTCCGGATCGACCACGAAATCGATGATGACGGGCTTCTTGGTGGAGAAGGCCTGCTGCAAGATGGGGACCACTTCCTCGGGTCTGGTGGCCCTCAACCCGACGGCCCCATAGGCCTCGGCCAGTTTAACGAAGTCAGGTGAGATCCCTTCCAAAGATACAGAGGCATAGCGTTTCCCGTAGAAGAATTCTTGCCATTGCCTCACCATTCCTAGATACCCATTGTTCAGGATGGCCACCTTGACTGGTAATTGATATTGGACGACTACGGCCAATTCCTGAGAATTCATCTGAAAACTTCCGTCCCCGGCAATGTCGATGACTAATTTGTCCGGAAAAGCCACCTGGGCCCCCATGGCCGCGGGAAAACCGTAACCCATAGTTCCCAATCCTCCTGAGGTAAGGAGCGTTCTGGGTTTGATGAAATGATAATACTGGGCTGTCCACATCTGGTTTTGGCCCACCTCGGTGGTGATGATCGCCTCGCCTTTAGTCAGCTCATAGATCTTTTCCACGACATATTGAGGTTTGATGATCTCCCCTTGTTGGTAATTCATATCATGAATATTTTTCCATCGTTCTATGGATTGATACCATTTGCCGAGACTCAATCTAAAAGAATCTGTATCCTCCTCTTCGAAAAGGGAAAGGATCTTGGAAAGAACATTTTTGCAATCCCCCACGATGGGCAAATCGACCTTCACATTTTTGCTGATGGAAGTGGGGTCGATATCGATGTGAATGACCTTCGCGTGGGGAGCAAAGGATTCGATCTTCCCGGTCACCCGATCGTCGAAACGAGCTCCAATAGCGAGGAGGAGATCCGACTCCATCACGGCCATATTCGCCCGATAAGTTCCGTGCATTCCCAACATGCCCAAAGAGAGAGGATGATTCCCCGGAAAACAGCCCAGACCCATCAAGGTCATCGTCACAGGGATGCCCAGTTTTTCGGCAAAAAGGGTGAGTTCCTTCGCGGCATTGGATAAGATGATTCCACCCCCTGCGTAGAGAACAGGCCTTTTGGACTTCAGGATCAAGTCGACGGCCCTCTTGATTTGCCCGGGATGCCCCTCATAAGTGGGCTGGTATCCACGAATGAAGACCTTATCAGGGTATTTAAACTCCGCAGAGCTGGCCATGACATCTTTAGGGAGGTCGACCAAGACAGGTCCTGGTCTTCCGCTTCGGGCGACATAAAAAGCCTTTTTCAGGGTTGGTCCCAAATCTTTAATATCCTTTACCAGATAGTTATGCTTGGTGCAGGGACGAGTAATGCCGATGATATCGGCCTCTTGAAAAGCATCGTTTCCAATGAGAAGGGTAGGGATTTGACCGGTAAGGACGAGGATGGGGATGGAATCCATATAGGCAGTGGCAATTCCGGTAACCGTATTCGTGGCACCCGGCCCGGAGGTCACCACGGCCACCCCTACTTTCCCTGTAGCCCTTGCATATCCGTCTGCGGCATGGACAGCAGCCTGCTCATGACGAACCAATATTTGTCTGAAGGGGGCATTGATAAACTCATCAAAAAGGGGAAGAACGGCACCCCCCGGATAATAGAAGAGGGTATCGACTCCTTCCTTCTTCAAGCATTCAATAATGATCTGAGAGCCGGTCTTCTTCATAGAAATCCGAAATCCGAATATCGAAATCCGAAACAAATCCGAATTTCCAAATTTCGAAACTCTTATTGTTTACTCATTCGGATTTTGAACATTTGTGCTTGTTTCGAGTTTCGTGCTTCGAGTTTAGTATTTCCCCTTTAGGGGCGGTATTTCATCAAAATCTTTTCCATCTGGTCTTTGGCGGCCAACTTCTTCTTCTTGAGAATTTTGATCTCTATCTCATCCTGAGGAGTGAGATAGGGTTTATTTTCCAGCTCTTCCAATTGCTTTGCGAGCTGAGTATGGGTCTGTTTCACCTTTAAAAATTCCTCATCCTCTTTCATCACCCTTTCAATCAATGCTTCTTCCTTAATCCCCATCTCCGCTCCCCCTTATTTACGGAAATCAGAAACCCCAATTCCTAAATTCTAAACAAATCCAAAATCCCCGGTCTCCTTCTCTTCCTATCGGATAGAAAATTCGGCCGACTCTTTGCAAGGAGTTGAAATTGCAATTAATTTCTAAAGAATAATATATTGAGCCGTGATTTGTCAATCAGGATACTTTTGAAGCCCCCTCACACCAAAGGGCTTCCCGGGAATGAATTGTCATTTTTGATTGTGCCCCTTAATCCAGCCCATCCCGAGATGGTCAGGACGGGGCACTTGCCGGTCTCGCCACTTTATTTCAGCTTCTGAAAGCCGGACATAGAGGGGGGTAAATGTAGCCAGATCTAAAACCTCTCTCCGCAGGAGGAGCTCACCCCCCAGTCTGGCCACAGCAGACCCATGGGGGATATGGAGAGCGGTGGGCGAAAAAATGGCGAAGGATTTGAGTGAGTTCCGGAGATCCTCTCCATAAGTTTTTACTCCGTCACCCAAAAAAATCGTTCGTTCTTTTAACATTTCGAAAAGAACTTCTGGTCTAATGGCCTGATATTCTGATAGCCTCTTCAGACAGTTTGACTCCTCATACCGGTAAAAGGCTGAATAGACCTCTCCCTTTCTGGCATCGATGATCGGGCAGATGAGATAAGGGGTGGGAGAGACCTGAGAAGCCAACACATCGAGAGTGGAGACGCCAGCCACTGGTTTTTGGACAGCATAGGCTAACCCTTTCACCGTACTCACCCCGATTCTCACTCCTGTGAAGGAACCCGGGCCGAGGGAAATGGAAAAACCATCCAGGTCACCTAAGGCATAGCGGGCTTTTCTGAGAACAAGATCGATGGCATCAAGGAGTCTTTCAGAATGGGTGACTGAAAGGTTGAGGATATATTCCGAAATGACCCTTTCATCGTGGATCAGCCCGATGCTGCCGCTGGTTGTCGATGTATCAATTCCCAGAACCTTCATTCTAAAATCTGACCCTTCATTGAAAAAAATAACGCATCACATCATTGCGGAGTGCAAAAAGCATCAGGAGGATGATGAAGCCCAACCCTACCTGCTGGGCTATTTCCATCTTCTTGATGCTGATGGGCCTCCGTAACACTGCCTCCAGAGCCAGGAAGAGGAAGTGGCCTCCGTCGAGGATGGGAATGGGGAAGAGATTGATGATTCCGAGATTGATGCTAATGATGGCCGTAAAGAGGGCCAGACTCAAAATCCCTTTCTTGGCCTGCTCCCCAGCCAATTTGGCAATCATGATGGGGCTCCCGATCTCTTTGGCGGGAATCACCCGCTGGATCAGTTTCACAATCCCTAAGACGGTCAACTTGATCCCATTCCAGGTCTGAGCGAATCCAGTCCCAATGGCTAAAAAAGGGTTCACTCTCTTAAGAATCACTTCTTCCGCAGGTGTGATTCCGATGACATGGGTTTGAATCTCTTCCCCAAAGATATTCTTTTGTGTGGTCGGCTTCGGGGTGACCCTGATCTCGGAAATCTCACTCTCCCTTTTCACCTTGAGGTGGAGTTCTTTCCCTTTGCTGCCTCGTATGATCTTAGAGAGGTCCTCCCATTTGGAGACTTCTTCTCCATTAATGGAGAGGACGAGATCCCCTTTTTTCAAGCCTGCCTCTTCGGCCGGGAAGCCAGCAGAGACTTCTCCGATCTTAGGGGTGGGGGAAGAAGGAATGCCAATCAATAGATTGACAAGGGAGAAAAGAACAGCGGCAAGAAAGAAATTGAAGAAGGGACCTGCACTGATGATCAAAGCCCGCTTCCATATCGGCTGAAATGAGAAGGAGCGGCTGCGATCTTCCTCTTTCACTTCCTCTTCAGGGTTTTCTCCAATGAGTTTTACATACCCTCCTAAGGGGATAGCGCAGACCTTATATTCCGTTTCTCCGATCTTTTTTCCGATGAGTTTTGCGCCGAATCCCAAAGCGAAGGTGAGGACCCCCACGCCCAATCTCTTGGCCAGTAAAAAATGGCCGAGCTCGTGGACGAAGACGAGAATTCCCAAAACAATGATGGTTGACAAAATGGTGACTAACACAATTTTCTCCCTTCTGAAAGAATAGCCCTTGCCCTTTCCCTAGCCCAATGGTCAGCTTTCAAAATATCCTCAATGGTATGAATCTTTTTAACCTCATGTTGCTCCATCACTCGTCGGAGGAGCAGAGGAATATCCGTAAATTTGATCGACCCTTCCAAAAAGGCATTCACGGCCACTTCATTGGTGGCATTGAGAATGGTAGGCATCGTTTCTCCGATTTGAATCGATTGATAGGCCAATTGAAGACAAGGAAATCTCTCCGGATCGGGAGGATAGAAAGTGAGACCTCCCGACTGAGGGAGATCAAGAGGAGGCAGGTTCAAAGGTAACCGTTGCGGAAAGGAGAGCGCGTAGGAGATGGGTATCCTCATATCGGTGATACCCATCTGGGCAACGATGGAACCATCAATGTATTCCACCATGGAGTGAACCACACTCTGGGGATGGATCTGGACAACGATCTTTTCGACCGGGATATCAAAAAGCCAGTGAGCCTCGATGACCTCGAGCCCCTTGTTCATGAGGGAGGCGGAATCGATCGTGATCTTCTTTCCCATCTCCCAGTGAGGATGGTTGAGGGCTTCCTTCACCGTCACCTCCTGGAGTTTAGAGAGGGGGACATTGAGGAAAGGACCTCCCGAGGCAGTAAGGATAAGCCGAGAAACGTCCTCCTTCTGATGGCCGAGCAGGGCCTGGAAAATGGCACTGTGCTCACTGTCCACGGGGAGGATCTGGGCATTGTTCTTTTTCGCCTCTTCGATCACAATCTTTCCAGCCATGACTAAAGGTTCCTTGTTTGCAAGGGCAATGGCCTTTCCGGTTTTGACCGCCGAGAGGGTTGGGATAAGACCGACGGCCCCGACGATGGCGGAAACGACCTGATCGACCTCTGGATGAGTGGCCACTTGGATGAGCCCCTCTACTTGAGCTTGGATGTGCGGGAGGTCTCTTCGAAGGGCGTCTGACAATTCTTTATTGAGAACTGAGACAAGCTTTGGTCGAAACTGTAGGATCTGTTCTTTGAGAAGTTGGATATTGACCCCGGCTGAAAGGCCGACCACTTCAAATCGTTCAGGGAATTGACGAACGATATGGAGGGTATTGACTCCAATCGAACCTGTGGACCCCAAAACGGCCAAGCGCTTCATCGAGTCTCCTTCAAGAAATAGAGGAGGAAGTAATGGAGAAAGGGAGCGGAGAACAGGAAGCTGTCCATTCGATCCAACATCCCACCATGACCGGGAATGAGGGATCCTGAATCCTTCACCTGAGCACTTCGCTTCAACATGGACTCCGTGAAATCTCCCAACTGGCCCAAGATCGTGAGGCCGATGGCAAGGAGAATACAGAGTACCACGCCCATCCGGGGAATGTAAAAACGGGAATAGACCAAGGCCACCAGGATCGATCCCACAATGGCGCCGCCCAGTCCTTCGTAAGTTTTATTCGGGCTGATCCTGGGATAGAGCTTATGTTTTCCGAAGAGAGAACCACTGAGAAAAGCAAAGATATCTCCAGCCCAGACCGTTACAATTAAGAAAAGGACCCATTCCTTTCCTTTGGCCATGTTCCTAATGAGAGAGACATGAGGAAAAAGAAACCCAATATAGAGAATTCCAAAGAGGAGAATGCCCATACTGGAGATGGTCGATGGAAGGTTTTGTGAAATAGCCAGGAAGAGCAGAGAGAGCAACAGGAGGAGAAGAACGAAGAAGGGTAAAATGGCCTTGAAGTCTCCGTAGATGATGAGGAAGGAGAGGATCAAGCCGAGTCCGACGCCTGTAAGGCGTTCGATCCCTCTGGAGTTTGGAAGGGCAAGGGCATAGAATTCACGGAGCCCGAAGAACGTGGCCACAAGAACCATCAAAGAGAGAACATCGGGAGGACCGATAATGATCAGAAAGAGGATGGGTGGGACGAGAAGGCTTCCCACGAGTATCTTCTTTTTTGAGATTTCTTTCAAAGTTACCTCTTTGATTTCGGAATTCAGTCCTGAAGGACTGAATTCCGTAACTCAGGGCTTTAGCCCTGATGATTCCACACCCCGCAATCCGCATTCCGCATTCTGTTCATTCCTACAGCCCGTTCAGTTGCTCGCTGGTGAGGCCGAACCTCCTCTCCCTCGATTGATAATCGGCAATCGCCTTTAGAAGTTCCTCCCGATTGAAGTCCGGCCAAAGGGTTTCCGTCACATACAACTCCGTGTAAGCAATCTGCCAGAGAAGGAAATTGGAAATCCGAAATTCCCCGCTGGTCCGTATGAGAAGATCTGGATCCGGAAGTCCCCACGTCCAAAGATATTGGGAGAAGCGTTGCTCGGTAAGCTCCTCTGGCTTCATTTTCTCTTCCCGGAGATCGGAGATGATCCCCTTGGCTGCATGGAGTATTTCTGCCCGACCACCATAGCTCAGCGCCAGGTTAAGGATCATCCCATGGCAATGTTCCGTCTTCTTAATCATCTCTTGAAGGGTAACCCTGACATCGGAGGGAAGGTCTTCTAATCTGCCGATTGCACAAAGACGGATATTGTTTTCAATCATCTCCTCACGCTCTTTGAGAAGATATTCCTTCAGCAGTCCCATTAAGGCGGTGACTTCATCCTTTGGCCTCCTCAAATTTTCCGTGGAGAGGGCGTAAAGGGTTAGAACCTTGATTCCCAATTCCCGGCACGCGGTGACGACTTCCCTGACCGCGTCAACCCCTCTGATGTGACCGCTGATTCGGTTGAGTAACTTCTTCTTGGCCCAACGGCCATTTCCATCCATGATGATGGCAATATGTTTGGGTAGTTTATCCTTGTCGATCTCTTCCATAGGTATTTCCCAACCCCCAGAAATCGTCAATCAAAAGGTCGGGGCAGCGATGCCTGCCGCGGATCTTCTTAATTTTTAACGAATTTCCTATCTGTGTAATCTTTTTGTAATCGGTGTAATCAGAGATTCCTAAACTTTCTTAGGAATCTCATTAATTTAAGTTACCATATTCAATAGTGATTTTCAATCAACAAGGGTGGGGAAAACAGGAAATCGAGGAAGGCATAGATAAAGATGAGGGGAGGAAGTGAAAGTTAAATCCTCCCTTCCACCTTTATTTTTCAACAATTGCCTCTACGGGGCAGACCTCGGAACAACTGCCACATTCTGTACATTTCTCTTCATTAATCACATAGGGTTCCCCCTCTTCAATGGCTTCCGCAGGACATTCCTCGGCACAGGTTCCACAAGCGACACACTCTTCCGTAATGACGTAGGCCACCACCATCACCCCCTTTATGTTTAAATTTCCAGAATCTCTTTCTCCTTGGCCGCGAGGACTTCATCCACCTTCTTAATGTATTTATCAGTAGAGACCTGGACCTTCTCCATCCACTGGTGGAGCTGATCCTGAGAGATCTTCTTATCCTTTTCCAACACCTTCAACTCGTCGTTTGCCTCCCGCCGGATATTGCGAACGGACACCTTCGCTCCTTCGGACATCTTTTTGACCACCTTAACCAATTCCTTCCGGCGTTCCTCGGTCAATCTTGGAATGGTGATACGAATGATCTTCCCATCACTGGCAGGAGTCACCCCGAGCTCCGATTTGAGGATGGCCTTTTCAATCTCCCCGATGACCGAGGTATCCCAGGGTTGAATGGTGATGAGCCTGGGTTCCGGGACGGCCAAAGTGGCCATCTGGTTTAAAGGAGTGGGTGTGCCATAATAATCGACCCGGATATCGTCGAAGAGCGCCAGGGAAGCCCTGCCTGTCCTTACCTTATTGAGGTCTGCCTTGAAGGACGAAAGGGTCTTCTCCATTTTGGCCTCACCCTCTTTCACCACTTTCTCATCCATGGCTCATCCCCTCACTTTCGTTCCCACCTTATCTCCCAAAACGACTCGTTTGATGTTGCCTTTCTTTTTCAAACTGAAGACGATGATCGGGATTCGATGATCCATGCAGAGGGAGATCGCAGTGGTATCCATGACTTTGAGCTGTTTCTTCAGGACATCGAGATAGGAGAGTTCGTCAAATTTTTTGGCCCGCTTATTGATGAGCGGGTCCGAATCATAGACGCCATCGACCTTGGTAGCCTTCAGGATCACCTCGGCCCCGATTTCCATGGCCCGAAGGGAAGCTGTCGTATCCGTGGTGAAATAGGGATTTCCGGTC
>PDVJ01000664.1_pt1 | contig 11682 bp, 11 predicted proteins | sample 1369811 | NCBI WGS metagenome assembly PDVJ01 (sample SAMN07795376, study PRJNA414565) | Alkali sediment metagenome, whole genome shotgun sequencing project. | reverse complement strand
CCGAGTTCCCGGCCGATCTGCCGGACGTCGACTTCCTTGTCCTTGTAGGCGAACGACGAAGTGCGTGACGCCACCTGCAGGCCCGGTACGCGCGCCAGCAGGTTCAGCAGTTCCTCTGACATGCCGTCGCTGAAATAATCCTTGGCGGGATCGCCGCTCAGGTTGGCAAACGGCATGACGGCGATCGAGTCGCGCGGCTCCCCCGCGTGCGCACGGCCGAGCCCGCGCTCGTAGAGGACAAAGCCCAGCGCGCCCATGGAGACGATCACGACGGCCGCGTAGGCGACACGAAGCTTGACCTGTGCGGCCGGAGGCGCTTGCGGCTCGGTGCGGCTTATTCCTTCGGGGCCAACGTCGAATATCCACGCGAGCGACATGGCGATCGGGAAACCGACCAGCAGGAAGACGACGACCGCGGTCAGCACCCACTCGGGCACGTGCAGCGCCGGCAGCACCACGGAAGACGCCTCGGTGGCAGCCCAGGCGATGGCTCCGTACGCGATGGCGACCTTGCCGACGCGCCGGCGTTGCAGTTCTGCGAAAAATGCCATGACGTTTGCGGCCGGGTCACCTCAACGCGGTCTATTGTCCACGATTCGGGCGCGCATGCGAGGTCCCGATGTCACTTGCGGCAGACGCTGATGTCGCCATTCATCGTCTTGATGCGCACCAGCGCGGTACCCTGGCCCTCACGGAAGCGCAGTTCCTTGCCCGGCGCGTACTCGCTGGTCGAGACCGCCTTGGGACCGAAACAGTTACGGATCTCGCCGTTGAAGCTCGACAGGTCGAATTCCGCATTCACGGCGCCGACGAGGTCCAGCCGGACGTCGCCGCTGATGCTTTCGGCGTCCAGCTTTCCGTCGGCCGCGAGCAGCGATGCCAGCGTCAGGTCGCCGCTGGTCGAGCGCGCACGCGAGCGGTTCGTTTCACCGAGGCCCAGCGTGACGTCCCCGCTCACCGTATTCGCGTTGACCTCGCCGGCCACCCTCAATGCGGTCAAGTCCCCGCTGACCGTCGTCATCGTGAGCAGCCCCTTCTTGAACGAACCGTTGACGACGACGTCGCCGCTCACCGTCTTGCATTCGACATCCTCGCCGGCCGCTGCGGTACGAAGGTCCGCGCTCACGGACTGCAGGCGCTGCGCGCCGAGCAACCCCTGCACGTCGATGTCGGCGCTCACGGTCTTGACCGAAAGACGGCTCGCGGCCGGGACCTGGATCACGAGATCCGTGTCCTCGACGTCATGGGCCTTGCGCGGCAGGATCACGTTGATCCTCGTCACCTTGTCCGCCACCGCGAACTCGAGTTTTTCGACACCTTCGCCAAGCTCACCAGTGACCGCGACCTCGTTGCGGTCCCAGCCGGTCACGCGGACGGTGCCTGCGGTGTTGGACACCTCGACGGAGCACGCCGGGTCGGCGGCCGCGCGCTCGTCGATCGGCGTACCGGCGCGAACTGCCGGACTCGCCGCAAGCAGCGCAGCGGCGGCGAAGAGCGTCATGGACCGCCCGAAGACAAAGATCGAGGAAGTGGTCATAGCTTTACGTTCTCCTGGCGTGCCGTTGCGGCGGACACGCTGATTCCAGTCAACTGGTTGACGCTCGCGAGGACGCCGAGTTCGTCCTGGTAGGTATTCAGCAGCAGTTCCTCGAGCAGCGGGTCGCCCGGCTGGCGAGCAAGCGCCGCATTGATCTCGGCCGCCGCCCGGTGCATCTCCGCGAGGTTGGCTTCGAGCTTCTGCCGCGCAGACGGCGGCATTCCCGCAAGGCGCTGCTCCAGGTCCGTCGCGAGCTGCCGGCGTGCGGTGTCGTACTCGGCGTTCAACGAATACGACGGACCGAATGCGGCTTTCGTCACCCGGGCCTGCGGATCCGGAGCGTCCGTGCGCGCAACGGTCGTATCCGCGCGCCGCACGAGGCTCGCGGTGATCAGCGACGACACGGCCACCAGCGCGATCGCAGCGGCCGCCTGCCAGGCCCATGTGCCGCGCCGGTGCCGCGGCTCGAGGCGCGACTCGATGTCGGGCCAGAGGTCACGCGCCGGCTGCAGTTCGTGTGGCAACGACGCCAGGGCCGCGTCGATACGCTTGTCCGGGCGCTCACCATGTCTTTCGCCGTTCATCGATCACCCTCCTCCGTCCCGAGCCGCTGCCCGAGCAGCTGGCGTGCGCGATGCAGCTGCGCCTTGCAGGCCTCGTGCGAGTAACCGTAGACTCCGGCCAGCACGAGCACCTGGCGTGCACCGGGCGGGAGGCTCGCAATGGCCGCCTCGACGTCCAGGCCATCCCCGGTATCGCCGATCTCGCCGTCCGCCAGCGTCGTCATCAGGCCGTCCTCGACCGAAGCATCCGCCCCGACACGCTCGGTGCGCCGTCGCCCCTGAGCCAGCACCGTGTTGACGGCGATCCGATGCATCCACGTGCCGAAGCTGCTGCGCGCTTCGAACCGCGGCAGGCTCCGCCAGGCCTGCACGAATGCCTCCTGGGTGCAGTCCTCCGCCGTTTCACGTTTGCCTGTCATGCGTAGACACAATCCGTAGACCTTGCCCGCGTGCAGCCGGTAGAGCCGCTCGAACGCCTCGGACGAGCCTTTGACCGCCGCCTCGACCAGCCGCCGCTCTTCGGCCGCCAGCCGTGCCCGCTCCAGCTCGTTCTCGTTCGCCGCCACCGACAACACGCACCTCGTGGCTGCTCCAGCCTGGCCCCTCCGGCCATCCTACACAGACCGTGGTCGGGTCCCGCCGGAAACGCCACCTCTTGACGACTAAGATGCACCGGTCGTCGAAAAGGTTTGCAGGAGAGACCATGCCAGACGCAGTAAGCATCGAGAGGGAGGGCCGGACGGCCACCGTGATCCTGGACCGGCCCAGGGTTCGCAACGCGATCGATCCACCGACCGCCGCCGCGCTGGCCGCCGCCTTTGCGGAACTCGACGCCGATACGGGCGTGAACGCCATCGTGCTCTGGGGGGCGGGGGGAAGTTTCTGCGCGGGCGCCGATCTCGCGGCGGTTGCGGCCGGCTGGGACCCTTCGCGACTCAGCGCTCCGACCGGTGAACCGGGCGACCCGCTCGGCCCGATGGGGCCGACTCGCATGGAACTCGGCAAGCCGGTGATCGCCGCGGTCGCCGGCCACGCCGTCGCGGGCGGACTCGAACTCGCGTTGTGGTGCGACCTGCGGGTGGTCGAGCAGGACGCGGTGTTCGGCGTCTTCTGCCGGCGCTGGGGCGTGCCGCTCATCGACGGTGGGACCGTGCGGCTGCCGCGCCTGGTCGGCGAAAGCCGGGCGCTGGACATGATCCTGACGGGACGGCCGGTCGGCGCCGACGAAGCACTCGCGATCGGGCTCGCCAATCGCGTCGTGCCCTCCGGGCAGTCACGCGCGGCGGCGGAAGCCCTGGCCCGCGAACTCGCCGCGCTGCCGCAGCGTTGCCTCCGGTCGGATCGGCGGAGCACGCGGCAACAGTGGGGGCAATCGCAGGCACAGGCGCTGCTGGCCGAATTCGAATCCGGCCTCGCGGTGCTCACGAGTGGCGAGTCGGCCGCCGGCGCCGCGCGGTTCGTCGGCGGCGCCGGGCGTGGCGGGGAGCCTGCCTAACTCCCGGCGCCCTGCAGAAAGTCCACGGCGACCCCAAGCATCGCGCGCAGGCCGAGTTCGAGCCCGCTCTCGTCGATGAAGAATTTCGGCGAGTGGTTGGCCGGCGCCTTTGCCGCGTCCTTCCCCGGCGGCGTGATACCGACGAAGAAGAACAGGCTCGGCACGCGCTGGCCGAAGTACGAGAAATCCTCTGCGCCCGTGACGAACGGGAGCTCGACGACATTGCCCGGTCCCGCGGCGCGTTCGAGCGACGGCAGCATGCGCTCGGTCAGCTTCACATCGTTGAAGGTGACCGGGTTCGCGTCCGCTCCGATCTCGACCTCCGCGGTCGCGCCGCTCGACGAGGCGATGTCCTTCGCCGTCCGGGTCATGCCGTCGATGATCTGCTGGCGCACCGCCGGCTCGAACGTGCGGAACGTGCCGATCATCTCGACCTCGTCCGGAATGATGTTGTTGCGGATTCCACCCTTGATCGCGCCGACCGACACCACGGCCGGGTGCGCGCTGATGTCGATCTGCCGGCTGACCAGCGTCTGCAGGCCCATCACGATCTGCGCCGACGCGACGATCGGATCGACACCGCTCCACGGGCGCGAGCCGTGCGTCTGCTCGCCCTTGACGAGGATGCGAAAGCGATCGGCGGCGGCCATGAACGGACCGGAGCGATAACCGATCTTGCCGGCGTTGAGCGCCGACCACACGTGAAGGCCAAAGGCAGCCTCCGGCTTCAGGACGTCGAAGACGCCTTCCTCGAGCATCAGCGGGGCGCCGCCCTTCTCGCCTTCGGGCGCGCCTTCCTCGGCGGGCTGGAAGATGAACATCACCGTGCCGGGCAGCTCGTTGCGCATCGACGCGAGCGCCTTGGCGGCACCCATCAGGATCGCAGTGTGCGCGTCGTGGCCGCAGGCATGCATCACGCCGACCTTCTCGCCGCGATACTCGGACGTCACGGTGGACTTGAAAGGCACGTCCACCTGCTCCTTCACCGGCAGCGCGTCCATGTCTGCACGCAGCGCGATCACGGGGCCGGGCTTGCCGCCCTTCAGCACGCCGACCACGCCCGTGTGCGCGATGCCGGTCTTTACCTCCAGCCCGAGCGATTTCAGGTGCGCGGCGACCGCCGCTGCCGTCCGTGTCTCGCGATTCCCGAGTTCCGGGTTCTGGTGGAAATCGCGGCGCCAGTCGATGACCTGCGGCGCGAGCGACCGCGCCACCTGGTCGAGTTGGCTCTCGGTGATCCCGGCACGCGCGGGGCCGGAAGCAAGGACCAGCATTGCGGTAACGGAGCAGGCAAGGCGTCGGGTCATGGCGCGGTTCCACTGGGCGGCGAGGCGCGCAGGATAACTTGATCGGCCGGCAGGCGCTCGCGGGCCGGTCGCGCCAGAGCGGGGCGGCCTTATACTGCTGCGGGCCGGTCTCCCGCAACGGCCCGCAGGCACGCATGAAATCAAGCAACTTCGCCATCGCCATCCTCATCGCGGCAGTCACGCTCATGACACAAGCACCGGAAGCGCTCGGCCAGTCGGTCTCGCCGATCTCGATCAGCTCGGTCCCGAAGACGCAGAAGCCGCCGTTGCACGGCTCTCACTGGATGGCGATCACGGGCAAGCCGCTCGCCGCCACGGCCGGGGCGATGGCCTTCCAGCGGGGCGGAAATGCCGTGGATGCCGCCTGCGCGATGATCGCGGCCACGTCGACCATGTGGGACGTGCTGTCGTGGGGCGGCGAGACACAGGCGCTCGTCTACGACCCGCGGTCGAAGAAGGTCATCGCCATCAACGGGCTCGGCATCGCGCCGTCGGGTGCTACGCCGGAGTTCTTCCGGTCGAAAGGCCTCGAGTATCCACCCGCCTACGGACCACTCGCAGCGCTCACGCCGGGCACACCGGGAGGCCTGATGCTGATGCTGGCCGAGTACGGCCGGCTTTCGCTCGGCGAGGTGCTCGCTCCCGCGATCGAGCTCGCCGACGGCTATGCGATCGACGCCGAGACCGCGAACCAGATCGAGCGGTGGAAGGACAAGCTGAAGGAGTGGCCGTACTCGATCAAGGTGATGCTGCCGCACGCCGGCCAGGAGCGCGAAGCACCCCGGGCGGGCGAGATCTTCCGGCAGCCGGACCTCGCCGCGACTTTGCGCAAGCTCGTCGAAGCGGAAAAGCAGGCACTCGCCACCGGCAAGTCGCGCAAGGACGCGATCCAGGCGGCGTACGATCGCTTCTACAAGGGAGACGTCGCACAGGAATTCGTGCGCGGCGTGCAGGAACAGGGCGGCCTGATCACGCTCGACGACCTCGCCCGGTGGCGGCCGCTGATCGAGGAGCCGCTGCGCACCAGCTATCGCGGCGTCGAGGTCTACAAGCTCGACACGTGGACGCAGGGACCGGCGCTGCTGCAGTCCCTCAACATCCTCGAGAATTTCGACCTGCGCGCGATGGGCTACAACAGCGCGCATTACATCCACACCGTGTACCAGGCGATGAACCTCGCCTTCGCGGATCGCGACTTCTACTACGGCGACCCGAACTTTCCGCCCGTCGAACCAACCCGCGGACTGCTGTCGAAGGACTACGCGAAGGCCCGCGCCGCGACGATCCGTCCCGACCGCAACGACCCTCACGCCGGCCCCGGCGATCCCTATCCGTTCCAGGGCGAAAAGAATCCCTACCGCGACCTGCTCGACAAGGCGCGCGGGGCGAGCAACGGCACGGCGACCGCGAGCGAGCTTACCGCCCGGCAGCTCGAGGAGTTCGCGGCCGGTTTCCGCTCGGGCACCACCAGCGTCGTGTCCGCGGACGCCGAGGGCTGGCTGGTGTCGGTCACACCGAGCGGCGGCTGGATTCCCGCCACCATCGCCGGCCGTACCGGCGTCGGCCTCACGCAGCGCATGCAGTCGTTCGTGCTGGATCCGGCCCGGAACCCGTTCAACGTGCTCGAGCCCGGCAAGCGGCCCCGCGTCACGCTGACGCCGAGCATGGCATTCCGGGACGGCAAGCCATGGCTCGCGTTCGCCGTGCAGGGCGGCGACTCGCAGGACCAGAACCTGCTGCAGTTCTTCCTGAACGTGCTCGAGTTCGACATGACGCCGCAGGAGGCGAGCGAGGCGGCGAACTTCAACAGCTTCCAGATGCGATCGTCGTTCGACAAGCACGAATCGCAGCCCGGTCACATGCTGTTGAGCGATCAGGTTCCGCAGTGGGTGCGCAGGGAACTCGTGCAGCGCGGCTACAAGCTCGAGTTCCAGTCGCGGACTTCGGGACCGATCAACGCGATCCTGCTCGACCACGCTCATGGCACGATCTGGGGCGGATCGAGCAACCACGGCGAGGACTACGGCATCGGCTGGTGATCGTGCCGACACGACTGCTGCTTCCGGTCGCGCTTGCGCAGGGTCTCTGGGTTCGCCGGACCACACCTCGACTGTCGCCGGCCCGCGGTCACCGCGGTCGATTTGGCGAGGGATCCAACCCGATCGGTGTCGCAGGCGTGGGCGACTCGATCATCGCCGGAGTCGGCGTCGAGGAGCAGCGCCATGCGCTGGTCGGCCAGTTCGCGCGCAGGCTGCACGAGCGCACGCGGCGCCCGGTCGAGTGGAAGACCGCCGGCTTCAACGGCGCGACATCCGCCGAGGTCGCACGGAGCATCGCGCGCCGGGCGCCGGGTGCCGACGTCTATCTGGTTTCCGTCGGCGTCAACGACGTGACGCAGGCCGTCGCGGTGAAGAAGTTTGCCGGCAATGTCGCGAGCCTCGTGGCGACGCTGCGCAATCGCTCACCCGCAGCGACGATCATTTTCGTCGGAATCCCGCCGCTGCAGGTCTTTCCCGCGCTGCCCTGGCCGCTCGGCGCGCTGCTTGGCGAGCGGGCACTGCGCCTGCAGGCTGCGGCACGCGAGGCCCTGCCCGGCGAGAACGCGCTCTGCTTCGACTTCCCGGAATCGCTGCCGACCGGTGGTTTCGCACGCGACGGATTTCACCCGGCGGCGGACGCCTGCGGCGAATGGGCCGAGTGGCTCCTCGAGCTGTGGCTCAAGCCGCGTCGGATGGCGGGGACTTCGACTGGTTGCGGACCAGCATCGCCACCAGCGTGACGATCGTGATCGGCAGGACGAATCCGAGCATGATCGCCGAGAACTTCGGCAGCAGGTCGTGGCCACGCGCGTCGAGCACCAGGTATGCGACGTACGCAACGTAGTACGCGAGGAACAGCAGTCCCTTGCCGCGGCCGATTTCGCGTCCGGCGACGAAGACCGGCAGGCACGCGATCGCCACCGCGATCATTACCCAGATGTCGAAATTCATCAGGGCCGGAGCGACCGCGAGGCCCTGCCCGCCGACCAGGCCCGACGCCCCCAGACACCCGAGGATATTGAACGTGTTGCTCCCTATGACGTTGCCCACCGCGATGTCGCGCTCGCCGCGGATCGCAGCCATGATTGACGTCGCCACCTCGGGCATCGAAGTACCCGCGGCGATGATGGTGAGACCGATGACGAGGTCGCTCACGCCAAACGCGCGTGCGAACGCTACCGATGCGTCCACCAGCCACTTCGAGCCGAGCACGAGCAGCGCGAGGCCGACGGCGATCAGGAGCGCCTGCACCGCCCAGTGGCTGTCCCAGCCGGACGGTCGACTCACGCCCGCGTCGTACTCGTCGCGGATCTCTTTCGTCTCGGCACGGGACTGCCGGATCAGGAACACCGTGTAGCCGATCAGCAGCGCGAGCAGCAGTCCTGCATCGGCTCTCCCGAGCGTGCCGTCGAGCACGACGACCAGCAGCAGTAGCGAGGCGCCGATCATGATCGGCACTTCCTGCCGGATCAGCTGCGAATGGACCACCAGCGGCGCAATCAGCGCGCTCACGCCCAGGATGAACAGCACGTTGAAGATGTTGCTGCCGACGACGTTTCCGATGGCGATGTCCGTTGCGCCGTTCAGCACTGCGCCGACCGAGACCGCCACCTCCGGCGCACTGGTGCCGAAGGCTACGATCGTGAGCCCGACCACCAGTGACGACACGCCCAGCGACAGCGCGATCTTCGACGCCCCGCGCACCAGCGCCTCGGCGCCTGCGACGAGCGCCACGAGGCCAAGGACGAAGAACAGCACGTGACTTGCCATGACGGAAGCGTATCGCATTCAGGGCCGTGTTGGATTCGCGGACCCGGATCGGCCGGCAGGTCCGCCGGCCGCATGGGCGGCAGGTCTGGCCAGCTGTTTTCGGCTACGATGGCGCGGCCATGAATCGCATCCCACCCGTCACCCGCGCGCTGCTGATTGCCAACGTCGTCGTGTACTTCGTGCAGGCCCTGACCGGGGACCTGCTGGTCGGCCCCTTCGCGCTCTGGCCCACTGCGTCGGCCCAGTATCCCGGGGCGCCGTCGTTCGAGATCTGGCAGTTGCTGACCTACGGCTTCCTGCACGGCAGCCTGACCCACCTGATGTTCAACATGCTGGCGCTGTACATGTTCGGCGGCGAGGTCGAGCGGCTGCTGGGGTCTTCGCACTATCTCCAGTACTACCTGGTCTGTGTCGTGGGAGCGGCGGTCGCACAACTGGTGGTGATGGGCAACATGAACCAGCCACCGCTGCCGACGGTGGGCGCCTCGGGCGGCGTCTTCGGCCTGCTGCTCGCCTTCGGCATGGCTTATCCACAGCGCAAGATCATGCTGCTGTTCCCGCCGATCCCGATGCCCGCGTGGCTGTTCGTCACGCTGTATGGCGCGCTGGAACTGTACCTTGGCGTCACAGGCTCGGGGGCCGGCGTGGCGCATTTCGCACACCTCGGCGGCATGGCCGCGGGCTATGCGCTGCTGGTCTACTGGCGCGGGCGGGCCCGCCGCTGAGAGGGAACTGACATGGCGAGCAGGCGCAAGACCGTCACGAAGAGCGCGGCCGAGGACGCGATCCGGACCCTGCTCCGCTGGGCAGGCGAAGATCCGGCCCGGGAAGGCCTCCGCGACACGCCCAAGCGGGTCGTCGAAGCCTACAAGGACTGGTATTCCGGATACACCATCGACCCGCGCGACTACCTGCGCCGCACCTTCGAGGAAATGGCCGGCTACGACGAGATGATCGTGCTGCGCGACATCGAGTTCGAGTCGCACTGCGAGCACCACATGGCGCCGATCATCGGCCGGGCCCACGTCGGCTACCTGCCGACGACCAAGGTGGTCGGCATCTCGAAGCTCGCGCGCGTCGTCGACGTGTTCGCGCGCCGCTTCCAGGTTCAGGAGAAGATGACGGCCGAGATCGCCCGCTGCATCAATGAGGTGCTCCAGCCACGCGGCGTCGGCGTCGTGATCGAGGCAGTGCACGAGTGCATGACCACCCGCGGCATCCACAAGCGCGGAGTGTCCATGATCACGAGCAAGATGCTCGGCACGTTCCGGAGCGACGCCCGCACGCGGTCGGAGTTCCTGACGTTCATCGACATCCGCGACAGGAAGTAAGGGCCATGGCACGCAAGCGACCTTTGCGCGACGCAGGCACAGTGGTCGTGCTGGAGCACCGCTCGCGGATCCTCGCCGACAATCCGTTGGGCGACCCGTATGTCCGGAAGCTGGGTGTCTGGTTGCCACGGGAATACGAGGATCGGGCTGGCGGTCCCGGCCGGCGCTTCCCCGTGCTCTACGACCTGGTCGGATTCACCGGCTCGGGCCTCGCGCACCTGAGCTGGAAGCCGTTCAGCGAGAACCTGGCGGAGCGCGCAGCCCGACTGGTTCGCGATGGCAGGATGGGCCCGGTGATCCTGGTGTTCCCGGACTGCTTCACCGCGCTGGGCGGCAACCAGTACGTGAATTCGTCCGCCATCGGCCGCTACGCCGACTACCTCGTGGACGAGATCGTTCCGTTCGTCGACCGGGAGTTCCGCACGCTTGCGCGGCGCGAGCACCGGGGCTGCTTCGGCAAGTCGTCGGGAGGCTATGGCGCCATGATGCATGGCATGAAATACACGGCGCACTGGGGCGCGATCGCCAACCATTCGGGCGATGCGTACTTCGACTTCGTGTACCGGGCCGACTGGCCGAGCACGCTGAACGAGCTCGCAAAGTATCGCAGACCCGCGCTCAAGGCCGGCGCAGTATCGCCGCCGCGCGATACCGCTGCCGAGCGTGCGCTGCGGGCAGGGCGCGACGACGGCCGTGTGCGCCGTTTCCTCGAGTCCGTCTGGAGCCGGCCGAAGCTCACGCACGCGGAAACCCACGCCATCATGAACGTGTGCATGGCAGCCACCTACGACCCCGATCCCGCCGCACCGCTTGGCTTCCGGCTGCCCTTCCACCTCGACACAGGTGAGTTGCTGGAGCAACGCTGGCGGCGCTGGCTCGCGCACGATCCGGCACTGCTGGTGAAGCGTTACGCCCGGAACCTGAGACGGCTCAAGGGCATCTACATCGACTGTGGGTGGCGCGATCAATACCACATCCACTTCGGCACACGTCAGTTGTCGCGCCGCCTGGCCGAGGCCGGCATCGGGCATCGCTACGAGGAATTCGACGATACCCACTCGGACGTGGACTACCGCATGGACGTCAGCCTTCCATTTCTCTATCGCGCACTGCGGCCGTGACGCGCGCGCGGCTCGGACTCGCTCTCGGCGTCGGCTCGGCGCGAGGCTGGGCCCACATCGGCGTCATCCGCGCGCTCGAGGAGCGCGGACTCCGGCCGGACATCCTGGTCGGCGCGTCGGTCGGCGCGCTGGTCGCTGCGTCGTATGCGGGCGGCCGGATCGACGCGCTCGAGAAGTGGGTCCGAACGCTCACGCAGCGCGAGGTATGGCGGCTCGTGGACCCGCGCCTGCGCGGCGGCGGGGTAATGACCGGCAACCGGCTCATGGACGCGATTGCGACGAGCGTCGGCGATCCGCTTATCGAACAGCTGGAGAAGGGCTTCGCCGCGGTGGCCACCGACCTGCACACCGGCGAAGAGGTGTGGATCCGGGAAGGTCCGGCGATGACCGCGGTGCGCGCCTCGAGTGGCTTGCCGGGGCTGTTCACACCCACCTGGTACCTCGATCGCTGGCTCATCGACGGAGGTGTCGTGAACCCGCTGCCCGTGTCCGTCTGTCGGGCGCTCGGTGCCGACCTGG
>PDVJ01000663.1_pt1 | contig 11690 bp, 12 predicted proteins | sample 1369811 | NCBI WGS metagenome assembly PDVJ01 (sample SAMN07795376, study PRJNA414565) | Alkali sediment metagenome, whole genome shotgun sequencing project. | reverse complement strand
TCCGGTAATGCGTGGCAATTTCAAGGGCTTTTGCTTTGTCCTGTTCAATGATAACAATATCATGGTCAGATATTGCGAGGCTGTCAATTACCGAACCGGTAAGCTCGTTATATCCCATGACTATGGTATGTCCTGACAGGCGGTGCGGAGTTCTTCGTGGCGGTGCAGGAGCAAGCAGGGTGGTGAGGAACGGGGCAAGGAGCAGTGGGATAACAACGAAGATCATGATCACTCCTGACAGCATTATCTGGATAGCCAGCAGTCGGGTAATCTCGCTGGAGAAGGGTAACAACTCACCATAACCGACCGTTGTCATGGATTCGACGACAAACAGCAGTGATTCAGACCATGAAAGGGGCTTTCTCTCAAGCAATGGATAGTAGGAGTAAAATAAATAGGTATTGAGACCTATCAGCAGGGCAAACGCGAAGAAATAGATGGAGATTTGTATACCGGGAGAATTCCGGATTGACCTCCAGACTCGTCCCCGCCTAAGTGCCATGGGCAGTCACCTCATTGATTATCCGGCAGACCTGGCATGTCCCGTCTGTTGGTACACCGCACTGCTGACAGAAAGGAACTGAATCTGCCAGGGTAACCCATGCACCGGCCAGGTTTTTTTCCAGGCTCAGGAGTGCATATTTTGTTGCCGGGTGACGAATGGTGAACTCATTCAGCATCATCTGCACATCCTCCTCAAATGGCTTGTTATTATAAGGACAACGGAATTGATTATATCCTTTGACATGAAGACCTGCATAGAGTGCCACTTCTTTATGAGGAACAGAGATGAACGGTCGGATCCGGGGAATTATTCCTCTGACAGCTCGCTCTGAACTAACCAGAATCTCAGGGACCCCCTGGAGTACATTCTTCAGCACTGATGCCGCCCCCTCGTCCAGAGTATGGCCCACAGCAAGTTTTGTTATTCCGTGTTCGATGGCAATCCGGTTCAGCAGGAAATTCCGGAGCACGCGACAATAGGTGCAGGAAAGGGTGGTACCTTTTATGTGTGAGATCTCATCTACGGTAGTCCCAAAGCTTTCCTGAAATGATCCCATGATGCATTCCGTGTCCAGCAGTTCAGCGATCCGCATCGCATATGCCATGTCACGATATCCGGCGATTCCTTCATCGATTGAGATCGCAGAAATCCTTATGTCACGGCGATCTGATGTAAGTTTTTTCAAAAAATACAGGAGTGCGCTGCTCCTTTGGTCCCCGGAGAGGGCAACCGCGATATGATCGCCGGGTATCAACCACTGGTGCCTGCGAATTTCATGCTTTGCTTTTGCCTCAACATCAGCTTCAAAATGTTGTTTGCAAAGGTGCTGCCCGGAGTATTCCTGGAAAAGTACCGCGTTCCTCCTGCACTTGTTGCACTGCATTCGTCAAATCCATTTTTTATCTGGACGATAAAAGATGTTTAAGGTTGCGTTGATTGTTTTTTTTACATGACATTTAAAGATGTGATTTTATAGTCTTACACATAACCACTCTAACGATTATGGTCGTCGCCGCGGAGCATATCCGCACCCTGAATAAATATGAAAAATCCATCCTCAACGCGCTTGAACGTGGGATGAAACGCTACGCATGGGTGCCGCTGGACCAGATCAAAACAGCAACCAAGCTTTCAGAATCCGAAGTTAACTACCGCCTCGCCCGTCTGATCGAATGGGGTATGGTACGGTTCAATCCTGTGCCCTATGATGGATATGCCCTTGTTTTTGGCGGTTATGACACGCTTGCGCTCACAACCCTCACCCGGAACGGGACAATATCTGCCCTCGGATCAAAGATTGGCGAGGGAAAGGAGTCTGTAGTATATGAAGCTCTGGGGCTGGGCCCGGTAGCTATCAAATTTCACCGGGTCGGGCAGCGTTCATTCTCATCAGCACGGCTCAACCGCGATTACATGCCTGAGGAAGGGCACTGTCCCTGGCTGATTGCATCCCGGAGATCAGCTGAACGGGAATACCAGGCCCTTACCGCCCTGCACCCGAAAGTCAGTGTCCCGCTGCCCATCGGACAGAACCGTCACACGGTTGTGATGGCATTGATTACCGGTCCGAATCTCAATCATTGCCGCGTTGAAGAGCCAGAAGACGTGCTTGATGAGATCCTCACCAATGCAGGTATTGCATATCACGAAGGAATTATCCACGCTGACCTTTCAGAATATAACATCCTCATGGAGGAGGGAAGGTGCGTTATCATTGACTGGCCCCAGTGGGTAGGCACCACTCACCCGAATGCTGCGTCAATGCTGGAGCGTGACATTGATAATATCCTCACGTTTTTTAAACGGAAATACAACGTGCAGTATGATCGCGGGGATGCGATGCAATGCGTGATCGATTAAGGGTCTTTGGTATTGATATCATCAAAGGTTCGGTGAGGTCACGGTCCCGGCGACCGATGTATGCCCTTGTGCGGATGGAGGGACAGACCATCGAGAGTGAGTCTGAGGTCTCGATGTTCCGGCTTTTCCGGATGCTCAATGAGGAACAACCGGACATCCTTGCGGTGGACAGCCTCCAGGAGATCGCCGCTGACCAGCATGAACTTTTCTTCTTCTTACAAAAACTGCCCCCGCAAACAAGGCTTGTCCAGGTAACGGGTGGGGAACGCAAGGAGACGCTTGGTAAGGTTGCTGCCCGGTACAACATCAGCTTCAACCGGTTTGATCCGTTTGCCGAAGCCCGCACCGCTGCACATGTGGCCTCTCTTGGTGCAGGAGCAGAGGTCATCGCGTTTGAGAATGAAAGCGAGGTTGTGGTAAGCAGGCACCGGTCCCTGGGAAAAGGCGGGTGGAGCCAGAACCGCTACGTGCGAAAGATCCATGGGGCTGTGCAGTTGAAAGGGAGAGAGATCGAGATGGCTCTTGTTGCAGCAGGGCTCCGATACGAAAAGAAAGAGACCCGGGCCTTTGGCGGGTGCAGCAGGGTGGCATTCCGGGTCTTTGCGACACGAGATCAGGTCCCGGTCTCAACGTACCGTGGTGCCGATGTTCAGGTTCGGATCAGTGGCAAACGCCTTGAGCGGATCCGGTTCCGTCCACTCTCGGGTAAACCGCGGTACCTGATTGTTGGTATTGATCCCGGTACGACAACAGCAGTCGCAGCGCTCGATCTCGATGGTAACCTGCTTCATTGTGCAAGTTCCCGGCAGATGAACATGGGAGATGTTGTTGAATCCCTCTACCGTGTAGGAAAACCCCTCATAATTGCATCAGATGTGCAGGAAATGCCCTACTCTGTAGAGAAGATCCGTCGGGCGTTTTCTGCTGTTGCTTATACCCCGAAACAGGATGTGAGTGTTGAAACAAAGGTAGAACTTACCGAAGCTTTTCCCTATGGAAACGATCATGAACGTGATGCACTTTCTGCCGCACTTGACGCATATCGCCAGTACCGGCATAAGTTCCAGAACTTACTGAAGCGAATTCCCCCGGGTCATGATCTTGACGAAGTCCGGGCACGGGTTATCAGAGGGCAGTCATTGGATCAGGTTATTGGTGATATGAATTCTGTAACACCGGCACGGGCAATCGATGCACCCACTGTTCCTGTGGAAGTAAAACACGATGAGAAAGTAAGGGTACTTGACGGGATGGTCAAGCGCCTGCGTACGTTTGTTGGAGAGCTGCAGGAAGAAGTCAAGGAAAAGGATTATGAAATCCAGAGGCTCCAGGCTCGTATACGGAAGATCCACACATCACAGGATGCACAGCTTGCAAAGGATTCAGAAGTGATAAAAAAAGATGCCATTGTCCAGAGCTTAAAAAAACGGCTGCGCAAGGAAGAGCGGCATAACCGGAATCTTTCCAAACGCCTCGTGCGCATCAAACAGTTTGCCGAGCTTTCAATGGATGGTGACGTGCTGCCGGTCAAAGTGATGGAAGCTCTGACAAAAGAGGGGCTTCGCCGGTTGACTGAGGATGTTGGGATAGAAGAAGGAGACATTATCTTTGTGACCCGGCTTGATGGCTGGGGAAGGAGTGTGGTTAAGGATCTCGCGGGAATCCGGATAAAAGCGGTTGTTACCGGTGCCGCGGTGCTTGCAGAAAGTGATCCCCAGATGCTTCCGGTGTTCCGGGAATGGGGGCTCCCTCTTATTTCAGATAAGGACGCCGGTGTTCAGGTACGAGGAAAGCGAGGGCTCTGTGGGAAGGAAACGCTTGAAGCTGCTCTTATACACTGGCAGGAAAAGCAGGCTCAGCATGAACGGGAGAAGAAATCTGAAATGATCGAGCACATCTTCAAAGAGTATAAGAGCGAACGGGGTAAGGAGGTGCGCAAGAGTGGATGACCGTGAACTCTTAAAAGTCGTGATGGGAATTGTCGGAAAAGAGAAATGCCTGGATGATTGTGCTGAAGTGCCCTGTGGTGATCAGATTATGGTGGTGACAACGGACATGCTCCACCGTACTACTGACTTTGTTGAAGGTATGAGCGACTGGCAGATAGGCTGGATGAGTGCAGCGGTCACGCTCTCCGATATTGCGAGCATGGGCGCAGAGCCAAAATATCTCCTCATTGCCGTCGGGCTTGATATATGGCAGAATCTGGCCGGAGTCATGCAGGGTGCACAGGATTGTTGCACAAGGTTCGGTGCTGCGATTATTGGCGGGGATATAGACCGGCATGGCGAGCTCACCGTCGTGACTACCGGACTCGGGCTTGTCGACAAGTCTCATATTGTGCGTCGTACCGGTGCACAACCGGGAGACTGTGTCTGTATCACCGGGATCCCTGGTCAGGCACAGGCGTACCTGGATGGGCATCACCAGTATCAGAAAGCACTCTTTGAACCACAACCCCGGGTGGAGACAGGTCAGCTTCTTGGCAGGGCAGGTGTTAGTGCGATGATGGATGACAGTGACGGGATTGCGCTTTCACTCTATGATCTGCTCAGTGTTAATGAATGTGGATTTTCCCTTGATTCAACAAAACTACCCGTCCCTGCAGGAATTCCGGCAAAGCAGGCTCGAGAACTTGCTCTCTATGGCGGAGGGGACTATGAACTGATTTTTACCCTGCCCCCACAACGGCATCCGGTTGATGGCGTTTCCTATACTGTTATCGGTACAACAATTAAAGAAAAAATCGTCATAATTGATGATCAACCGGTAGAGAAACGCGGGTACCAGCACCGGTGGGAATAATTCCTTTTAATACACAGGTACATCTTTTTGATTTTATCACATGAATCCGAAAAACCGGAGTGCACAATAGACCAGAAGTGAGATACCGGCAACTTTTATTGTCCGGGTATTCATCTCCTCGACGAATATTGTCCTGTAGCCCGCATCATTCATCGCCCTGAACACCGGTTTAATGAGGATTAGCCCGAAGGGGAATAACGGGAGCAACCAGAAATAACCCATTTCTACTGAGACGAGGAAGGCGCAGAGTATCAACGCAAGAACCATGAGTGCAATAGTCCACTTGAATGCTGCCCGTTCTCCTATAATCATGACCGAATTTCTGCGTTTATTCCGATCCTTTTCAATATCCCGGATTTCATTGAGGAGTTCACTGATGATACCAAATATTGCCAGGAGAGAAAAAAAGATGATGCCCATTCGATCGAACGGGTGGTACAGGAGGTACCCGAGCATTCCGCAGAGCATTGGGAGGATTGCATGGTAGACAAGGTCAAGTCCGGCAATGTTTTTTGTCTCAATAAGAAATGAGTACGTGACAAACATAAAAAGGATCAGGACTTCTATCCAGAGCAGCTTTGCCGGCAGGAGCGCCATACTCACAAGGGTGATAAGAAGAAGTACAGCGCTCACAAGAATCGCGAAGCTCATCGACATTGAACCGTCTGCAAGCGGATTTCTGGGAAAAGGCGTTTGTGCGTCCAGTTCACGGTCTGAAATATCGTTTACCACAAATCCGAACGCAGATGAGGCTATGATAAAAACGACAAGCCAGACAAGAGAGATATCTACAGTGGAGGATCCAAGAAAAGCGCCGAACAATCCGACAATGATGGACAATAACCCATATTCCCCGAACCGTAGAAGTCTGACCAGCGGGTTGATACGAACCCTCCTGAATGATTAACACTCATTTGATAGAATAATTAATAAAATAATGGTGACACAGCCGGGTATTTGTGGCGCACTCCCGGTAATTTCAAATCCGAATCATTCAATACTAAAAGCAGGAATACAGCTAAGAATAATTAATGGGATGATAGATGGCTCGCGTACTGCTCTCTCCGCTCAGCTGGGGTCTAGGTCATGCCACGAGGGATATCCCTATTATCAGAACCCTTCTTGATCATCATCACGATGTCACCATCGCGGCGTGCGGCAACGCACTCACCGTGCTCCGGCATGAATTCCCTGAATGCAGCTTCATCGAGTTTAACGATTACCCCTCACCTTACAGCACGAGTCGTTTCTTTATCCCGAAGTTCATCGCATCCCTGCCAAGAATGTCAAGAGCCCTGGCAGAGGAACGCCGGAACCTGCAACGCATTCTTGAAAAAAACCATTATGATCTTATCATCAGTGATAACCGTGTCGGGGTGTATTCGTTAAAAATTCCCACGATCTTTATCACTCACCAGCTCCACTATCACTTCCCTCTCCTGTTCTGGCCTATAGAACTTTCCGCAATCCTTGCAAATCACTTCCTGTTTGAAAATTTTTCCCGGGTCATCGTTCCCGATAACCCGCCGGGGGCGACATCTATTGCGGGAAAACTGTCCCGTCCGGTACATGGGCTGACCGATTCAAAGGTATTTTTTTCAGGAATTCTCTCAAGCACCCCGAAAATGGATGTTGAACAGGATCTTGACTACCTTGTCCTGATATCCGGCCCGGAACCTCAGAGAACACGTCTTGAGGAGATCCTCACCCCCATGCTGTCTGATCTTGATGGATCCACGATAGCATTGCTGGGCAGCCCGCAAAAAACAACGACACGATCAGTTTCTGACAGATGCACGCTTATTTCCTATGCAACTACGGAGGAAAAAATACGCCTCATGAACCGGGCGAAGTTTGTCATCTGCCGCTCGGGTTATTCTTCAATGATGGAACTTGCGGAACTCAATAAGCGTCATGGGCTCTTTATTCCGACACCGGGACAACCTGAACAGGAATACCTTTCCTATTATTACGAAAAGATGGGCTGGTTTTATTCGAAAAGTCAGTACCAGCTCAACCTGATGCAGGATATCCCTCTTGCTATGAAGTATAAGGGATTTCCGTCAGTTCCCCCGACCAAAGATAATGCCGTACGCCTTTATGACGAGCTGTTGGCAGAGTATCTTGAATAAGATGCTAAAAGCCGATCGTATCGGAACGGCGGAGTTCATATAGACTGATTACCCACTAGTGAATATGGACGCTATGGTCGCTCAGGGCTTCGGCGCGATCGTCATTATTTATGGTGGATTGATCGTCATAACCCTCGGGATAGCGTTATTTATCACGAAATTCTGGAATGCGCTGGTTTCAGGGGATACCGGTTTTATCCTCTGGTGGTGTGCAATCATTCTGGTATTGGTATCCCTGTATGCAGGGAGTGGTCTGTTACTCCGAAAATATGAAATAGTCTGAAACGGTCGCATTGACGGGCAGAACATAGGGATAAAACCGGTTATCGACTATAAATATGTGTAAAGAAAGATATTTCATTATCAGATACCTCTTTGGAACATCGCATGGAATCTTTTGAGAGTAAACTGGACAGATTGTCTCCTGAACAGCGAAAAGAAGTTGAAGAGTTCGTAGACTTCCTTTTGTACCGGTCAGGAAATTCACATGAGGCTCCTGGTACCACACCAGCTTCTCTGGAGTTCAGGAAAGTTGCTCCGCCCCCCCTGATCTTACAGGAGCCGGTTCATGTGCCGGAAAATCCCTCCCCGAAAGAATATGATTCACATCAGGCTGAGAGTTCGTCATTATCCGTAAAAATTGAAGAGCAGGTAACACCAATCAAGGAGATTATCATCGGTAATGAAGACCGGATCTCTCGTGATTATATGGACTACGGGCAGTTTGAGAAAAATCCGTCGCCGGCAACAGTTGCAGTAAAAAAAGTAAAAGAGAAGCTACAGCACAAAGAAGAGCAGGAAAAACCCCGGGTATCGCTCGACTGGATCGATTGATTTTTTTTTAAAACGGTAAAAACGAGTGGACTCGACGGGATTTGAACCCGTGGCCTTCACGTTGCAAACGTGACGATCTACCCCTGATCTACGAGCCCTTCGAATAAAAGGTTGCGGTATACTGTTTTTCTGCGGATTCCATATAGTTGTTACTGTTCTTTTTTGGAAATTGTCAGGTCAGAATCATAGATGTACATGGGTAAACCGCTTATAAAACACCAAAAATAAATATCACACTGCGATGTAAAAATCGATTGATACAACTGAACTAAAATAAATTGTAATAAAGTATCTCATTTTTTCCGACATACTCGATGCTGTAAAAAAAAGAATACGCAGTTCTATCGCATTATGGGGGTCGCCCAACGGCGGGAGCTGAGGCATTGCCGAATCCCCCAGAAGTGTTATGAGGGACGTATCCTGAGCGAGTTCTAAGAAAAAAGTAGGTACTAAACTGGTAGTTTACCCATATACATTACGTGCGGTCGTTAAAATAAGGGGGGATTTTATTCTTTAGGATACAACGTTCAATCTTTTTTAGCCTTGGATATATGGGAAAAAATCGTAGCGATTGCTCCAATAGTTGCAGTAATAACCCCGATTATGGCCGCTATCACACCCGGGTTTTCAAAAGCACCCTGTTTTGGCGTGGGTTCTGCGGTCACCGGTACCGCAACAACAATCGGCGTTGCTACCGGAGTAACAGTATTTGGTGAGATGACCTGGTTTAAGGGGGGTAGAGTCCCGTATGCATGCGTTGTCTGACCGGCGAGCACATAGATCGTTCCTTCATAGTCGTAATATCCACTCAATGTCAACCTGATGATATGGTTACCCGGCTGGATTTCTGTCAGGTTTGCCGGTGTGGTCCCATAGTATCTCCCATCGATTAAGACACTGGCCCCAAGGGGGGATGAATAAACCGAGACGCTACCTACATTCGATGGTGTAGCAACGGGTGTTATGACAGTTGTTCTGGGCACCTTTTCGTTCACAAGAAACGTTATCAGACGTTGATTGACAAGGTCAGCTTCCGTGCTGTTCAGATATCTGCTGTTTGATACGGGTGTCCATTCAATAACATACCCGTTCCCGAACTGCCAGTAGAGCAGGGCAGGATCGCCGTTATCATAACTCAGAAGGGTAACTGAACCATCTTTTGCTTCGGCAGGTGAACGCTTGGAAAATGGGTCAGTGTTCGTGAAGTTTGTACGTAAACTACTAAAAATTGTTTTCGCAAGCGTTGTATTTGGATTGGTGACGAAAAGGTACTGTCCATCTGGTGCGGAGCCTTTGCTGGTAGCGGGCAGACTGGCATCAAACTTCCGGTAATTTTTATTGCTCACCACGAAGATCTTCCCGGATGCAATGGCTTGTTCGAGCAGTGATGCTGTTGCAGGACTGAACGTATCCTCACCCCCCATAAAGATAACATCAACAGAAGGGTCTGTATATTTCGTAACGTTGGTGTCGAGATCCGTTCCCAGGGAACCCGGGAGAGAATATACAATAGTGAAGGTATCCTTATGGAGATCAGGATTGAAACCTGCGGTGTCACCATAAATGGCAGTGTTGATTGCAGCTGAAGGCATTACGAACAGCAGTGCAGCAAACAGCAAAAGAATGCATGATTTTCTGGTATTATTTAAGCCGACCATAGTCTCCCTTCGATTGTTGAGCTGGGTGATAATATAATTAATATCATCATTATTGTTCAGCCGGGTCTTATATCGGTTTTGGTTGTTGTCGTTGTGAAAAAGACAGCAGGAAAGGGAAAAATTCAGCAGCGGACACAAAAAAATACTCAAAGGAACAAAAATTAATTATTTAATCCCTTACAACCATCGTAGTGGAGTGTATGGCAATGGCAAAACTCATCATTGAATTAAAAAAAGGAAAAGACGGACTTATTGAATATATCGTAACCTACCATGACCCGAAAACCGATAACCAGTTCACCCTGACAACAACAAATGATCTCAATGAGGCGGTGACACGACTCAGAGCCACCCTTGAAAGTGAAGTTGAAATAATGAATAAAAAGTAACTTTTCTTTTTTGATTTTTTAATAACGTAAATGTAAAAAAAAAATTCATGGACCCGGCGGGACGATCTACCCCTGATCTACGAGCCCAAAAATGAAATGATATCAGAGAATAATCTCGATATCTAACTTTTCTGCCAGTTCCTTATATCTGTTCCTTATAGTGACTTCTGTGACTCCTGCCACTTCAGCCACTTCACGCTGGGTGCGCCGTTCACCGCCAAGGATAGATGAGATATAAATTGCTGCTGCAGCAACGCCGGTTGGGCCTCTGCCGCTTGTTAATTCTCGTTCTCCTGCCTGACGCAGGATCTCCACGGCGCGGCTCTGCACCTCACCCTTGAGTGAAAGCCCGGAGCAGAAGCGCGGTACGTAATCAATGGGCGAAGTCGGGAGAAGTTTGAGCCCGAGTTCCCGGGAGATGAACCGGTATGTCCTGCCGATCTCTTTTCTGGATACACGGGATACTTCTGCAATCTCATCAAGAGTACGGGGTACATTGCACTGGCGGCATGCTGCATAGAGTGCTGCTGCTGCAACACCTTCAATGCTCCGTCCGCGGATCAGGTTCTTGTCCACTGCATCACGGTAAACAACCGCTGCAGTCTCACGGACGTTTCTCGGGAGACCGAGTGCAGACGCCATACGATCAAGTTCTGAAAGGGCGAATGCAAGATTGCGCTCAGTGGCATTACTGACCCGGATACGGCGCTGCCATTTGCGGAGCCGGTAGAGCTGTGCACGGTTTTTCGATGAGATTGCCCTGCCATACGAGTCCCGGTTGCGCCAGTCAATCATCGTTGAAAGACCTTTGTCGTGGATTGTAAATGTCATAGGAGCCCCGACACGTGAGCGCTTCATACGCTGGTCATGGTCGAATGCACGCCATTCAGGACCACGGTCAATGAAGTCCCCGTCAATGACAAGTCCGCAACCCTGACAGACCAGTTCTGCCCGTTCATAGTCATGGACAAGCTGTCTGCCCCCGCACTCCGGGCAGACCGTTTCGGTATGATTTTCAGCTTTCTTCTCGGTCTCTTTACCCTTCGTGCGTAATTTGAGAGCTTCCCGTTCACTCTGAAGGACTTTTAATTTTTCAATTTCCTGCATCCACAATCACCTTTACCCTTCGTGCGTAATTTGAGAGCTTCCCGTTCACTCTGAAGGACTTTTAATTTTTCAATTTCCTGCATCCACAATCACCAATTTTTTATTTTTTCTTTTCTTTTTCCAACCGGGGTATCCCGGGTGTTCTGTCATCATTTTGCGAAGAGCTTTTCACTCGGCTTGACAGTGCATTTTTCCCGGCAGAGAACAGCTGCGTAGGGTGCTTTGACATTGCCAAAGAGGTCCAGAATCTTTCCCACAGGTTTCATCCGACGATCGGTCACTTCGCTGTACAATGGAGGAAGCTGTGCGGCATCGCACTGAATAATGAGCATCCGATTGCCAATGGTGCTCATCGCTCGACCAACAACTTTCACACAACACCCACCAGGATACGATGGTA
>PDVJ01000662.1_pt1 | contig 11693 bp, 11 predicted proteins | sample 1369811 | NCBI WGS metagenome assembly PDVJ01 (sample SAMN07795376, study PRJNA414565) | Alkali sediment metagenome, whole genome shotgun sequencing project. | reverse complement strand
TGGTATACATCGCGAATACACCCATCAGCTCTCCCGTATACATCTTCTGATATTTGTGTTTAAGAGAGATAATCGTCATGCCGCCCACAATCAGNCATCCGAGTTGAAAATACGGGAATTCACTTACACTTGTTGCCGTATATTCAGCGACTGCAAAAGTTCCCGTCACCAGCACCACAAATATCGCCAGTCCTACTGTCTTTAGTATCTTTTTCATGATCTGTTTCCTCCTTTGTTCTTCATTTGTTTTGACTTATAGTACCGCATTATTCATGCCACCTTTGCGAGCTTCGCCGATAAAATTTATAACGAACTGATTATACAGAGTTATTATGAATTGACATGATTTTGGGACCGCGCTTCAGACCCCTGAAAGGTGGGAGGTATTGAAAGAAGCGTTAAATGACATCTAATGAAACGAGAAATTGGATGGTGAAGAAGCTGCCATGACCTGCCCCCTGTTTCGAAAATAAAAAAGCCGTCTCACCTGCGACAGCGAGACGGCTCCCGTAAACTACTATGTACTATGTAAATGTGTTATTTGTAATATCCACAGGCAACAATCACGTCGCCTACCTTCTCAAGGATGGAAACCTTTGCTGCCACTTGTTTGGTAACAGGATTATCCCAGTAATACTCAACTTCCCCTTTGCCTGCCGCGTTTGCGAGATCGACCATCTTCTGTATGAAAAGCTGTCCGTTCTTATCCTTTGTTGCCATCATATCCCTGCCAATTAATTTTTCATTCGCGCCATGAGAAAGAATTTTCCCGTTTAAATCCAGGACAAAGATGTAAAGATCCTTATTTACAAAGTCCCCTTTCTTGTTGTTGAATGCCTCAAATGCTTTGTCCTTGCCGTTGGCTTTCAGATAGGCAACCGCTTTTTCCATCAATGTCTTGGCCTCATCCGCGGTTCCAAACTGCCCCTGAGCGTAAGCAAAACTCACTGCCAGGAAAATTGTTAAAATTACTACACATACTTTTTTCATAATACTCCTCCTTTTTATTTTGACCCACTATAAATGAAATCCTACGAAATGGTCAAATGCTTTTTTAAATTAATGTAATTTCTTGACCATATGACGCTTTTTGGCCATAATGCCACTAATTGCGGAATAATCATGGAATTAATGGATTGGCGGTTAACGACAAGAACCCTTGCAAGACTGGGACGCCAGGGTTACCAAAGAGTCTTAAGGCAAGGGTGTGTGGCGGTCAAATTTATACCGGCTGTCCGCAATGTCAGATGAGGTGACTATGGCAACAATTTGCTCAATGATTCAAGGATGCGGCCCTTTCAATCAGTTCAAAGTCGACACCAGCAAATCGAAAGAATTTCCTCCTTCCCAGGAAATGAGAGTCGGTGTGTTGACCTTTACCGCTCCTGCGGTAGGAGTTTCAAAAGAGTCTCCTCATGGTCCGGCAGGTAACTATACCACGCCGGAGAATGTCGGAATTACCGTTGCGGACGCCGTATCATCTGAACTGATGAATGTTCCCAATATAATAGTAATAGCGCGTCCTCAGTTGGAGGAAATATCACAGGAGCATGGATTGTCACTTCGTGGGGAGATAGACAGTCCTGATTTGAATGTGTTCGGGCAAATCCTTCCCGTGGATGCGCTGATATTCGGCGATGTAACGGCTTTCCAGCGCTGGCATGACATGGCGGGACATGGTGGAATCGTTGTCTTCAGTGCCCGGTTAATCAATGTCCACACCGCAGAAGTGTTGTTTTCAATGGGCTGCAACGCGGTGAAGCGTGGAGGTAAACCGGAGAATATTGTCAAAGATCTCTCCAGGGATGCGATCAAAAAATTACTCGTGAAATGAATCTTTGCCCTCCATGGGGAATAGTGTACGGACAGCACTCGCCTATCCTTATTTTTCCAGGAGGTGCGAAGGTCCAAATTCCCTTGACACGTATATACCTTCAAAGTATACTCGCGTGCCAAGAAGGAGCATTCAAGCAGATCTCCAAATCTTTCAGGAGGTGACAATGGGAGCAATTCAGTTCACCCGAAACCACACCGACCATTCCACGGACAAGGGTTTCCAATTTGAGTTCTTCTGCGACCGATGCGGGAACGGTTTCACGAGTGAGTTCAAATCCTCCGCGACCGGTTTCGCTACGAGTGCGCTGCGTGCCGCGGGTGATATGTTTGGCGGTGTCTTTGGCCAGGCAAGCAGAGGAAGTTACGAAATCGAAAGGGTAATTCTGGGCCCGGCACACGATAAGGCTTTTCGAGAAGCAATCGAAGAAATCAAAGGAAATTTCCGCCAGTGCCCGAAATGTGCAAAATGGTCATGCATGAATGCATGCTGGAACCAGAAGCGTGGCCTTTGTTACGAATGCGCGCCGAGTGTGGAAACCGAGTTGGCAGCGGCCCAGGCCCAGGCAACTGTTGAACAGGTGCGCGAGAAAGTACAGAAGCTCGATTTGACCAAGGACATCGATGTCACAAGCGAAGCTGCGGCGTTATGCCCAAGCTGCGGTGCACGAACCCAGGGAGCGAAGTTTTGTCCCGAATGCGGAAAGCCGCTACGCCCGAAAAACGAGTGCTCTCGTTGTGGAACAAAAACAGAATCAGGAACGAAATTCTGCCCTGAATGCGGCAACAAGATGATATAACCCCATGATTTCATTTTCTGGGAAGTTTCAGTACCTGGACCACACAGGGGCCACAGTTCAGGGCGGATCGTGCAGACTCACAATTGAGGATGATAATTTCCGTCTTATCCCTGAAAAGGGACAGCCCCTGGTGCTGGATTTAGGCGATATTGATGTCTTTTCTCCTGGCGATTACGAGCTCTCCCTGCAACTCTATACGGGAAAGACTATCGTCTTACATCAGTTCGGCAAAGCTTTTCAGAACCTCTGTCATGATCTTCTGGAGGCCTTCCGCAACCGTCTGATTCAATGCCTGCTTCTCGAGGATTTGGAGGAGGTCGAACGCTTTGAGGGATTTGTTCAGCTCGACTCAGCGGACTACACCTTCTCAAGCCCCGCAGAACTCAGGCTTTACAAAAGTAATCTCGCGATCCTGCCTGAAAAAGCCACTGGATTGCATTGGAGGTTGAGCGACTTCGATGCCATAGACTTTGATGACGCCGCGTACACATTGGAGCTTCGCTCAGGCACTGAACGCCTCATCATCACAAAGCTGGCAAAGCGCACACGTGAATTCATGGATCGCCTGCGCTCAGCCATAGAAGACCTTTCTGACAACAGCGCCAGAGTCCTTCAGGCCATCTTCCCGTTTCTCTCGCCAGATCAGTTTCAGCTGGTCGCCGGGCTTATGAGGGAGGGCCATGCAACAGCAGTTTCGAAGCTGGCGGCTGTTCACCCCAAAATTTTGCCGGTTCTTGTGGAAAAGACTGTAGACAGCAGTTTTAAGCCTTACTTCGATATTCTTAAGAAACGAATGACAATGGAGAGCGATTTCTTCGCCGGCTTCAAAGTGATCCGGCCAGAGGCAGAAAATGAAACCGAAGGCGAGTCGTCCGGCGCATCACCTGAACGTGAGCATGACGAATCGGTGATTGAAGAGGCCGAGGAAGAAGCCGCTGCAAAATCCGAATCTGATACTGAAGAAAAAGAAGGCGAGCAGGAACAGGTGCTCCACTGGTTCTTTTTTCCTCTTGCAGCAAAACCAGGAGTAAATGCTCCTGCCAACATTGTTGCCTGGGAATCTACGTCCCATTCCGGACGGGCCACCTATTTCTTCCGTATACTCCCCGAAGAGAAAGCCGGAAATTTGCAGGATCCTGCGAAGTCCGGCGGTGTAATAGAATCGGCGATTCAGCGGCTCAATCGCGCCCTGGTTCTTCTCAACTTCCGGCGGGAGCCGATCTATCTGCCTGATGACTCTCTCGAAACTCAGCTCCGCTACCGCCGTTACGCTATCGCGTGCAGGAAGATTCCCGTATTAAGGGAATTGCGGGCTTCGTATATCGGTCGTGCCGTCCACACATCACCGGAAGGATGGCAGAAGCAGCTCGATGCAATCCTCGCGCGAGCGTAAAGAAACTGCCCGCCTGCAGGAAGAGACATTATGGCAGTTTTCGTAAAGGCATAAGTGCACAGTATGGAGGGTCAGGGAAAGCTCATGCCGTCAGTATAAGGGAGCAATCATCCGTTTTTTCATTAAACTTTCTCTTTTGGTTCCGATTTCCGTGCATTTCGCCATTTCATAAGTGAGAACGTCGAATCGTTATCAAAATAAAAAATCCCCCGGCTGCGTCTGCACCCGGGGGATTTGTGTGTTGATATTAGCAGCCTAACTGCCTGTAAAAATCATTTCCCTTGTCATCCACGAGGATAAACGCAGGGAAATCAACAACGTCAATCTTCCATACGGCCTCCATGCCGAGTTCGGGGAAGTCAATACATTCAACCTTCTTGATGTTCTCCTCAGCCAGAAGTGCGGCCGGACCGCCGATGGAACCAAGGTAGAATCCGCCATGCTTCTTGCAGGCATCCGTCACTTGCTGGCTCCGGTTGCCTTTGGCGATCATGATGAGCGAGGCCCCCTTGGACTGGAGGAGATCGACGTATGAATCCATACGACCGGCTGTGGTCGGGCCGAAGGAGCCCGATGGCTTTCCCTTCGGTTGCTTGGCCGGACCGGCATAGTAGATCGGGTGTTTGAGAAGATATTCGGGGACCGGCTTGCCGGCATCGATGATTTCCTTGAACTTTGCGTGGGCGATGTCTCTGCCGACAACGATCGTACCGGTGAGCATGAGCATTGTAGAGACGGGGTACTTGGTCAGATCAGCCAGTAACTCCTTCATCGGTCGGTTAAGGTCGATCTTCACGCCACCTCCGTGCTTGCGGCGGTATGCTTCGGGAATAAGACGACCCGGGTTGCGGTCAAGTTCTTCGATCCAGATACCGTCTTTGTTGATCTTTGCTTTGACGTTACGGTCGGCGGAGCAGGATACTCCCATTCCGATAGGGCAGGAGGCGCCGTGGCGCGGCAGGCGGATCACACGTATGTCGTGGGCTAAGTACTTGCCGCCAAACTGGGCGCCTATACCGAGCTTCTGGGCTTCTTCGGCGAGTTTTTTCTCTAACTCTAAATCACGGAACGCCTGTCCATGCTCGTTCCCTTTGGTGGGGAGGTTGTCGTAGTATTTAGTCGAAGCAAGCTTCACGGTCTTCAGGCATCCTTCGGCGCTCGTACCACCGATAACGAAAGCGATATGGTAAGGCGGGCATGCAGCAGTACCCAGTGACTTTATCTTCTCGACCAGGTACTTAACGAGATTCGCCGGGGTTATGAGAGCCTTTGTCTCCTGATAGAGCATGCTTTTATTTGCGGAGCCGCCGCCTTTGGCGACAAAGAGGAATTTGTACTCCATCCCCTCGGTGGCATAGAGGTCGATCTGGGCCGGCAGGTTGGTGCCGGTGTTGGCCTCCTTATACATGTCTAACGCTACGGTCTGGGAATAGCGGAGATTTTCCTCTGTGTAGGTTTTGTATACCCCCTTAGAGAGGTACTCCTCATCCTTCACGCCGGTCCAGACCTGCTGCCCTTTCTTGCCGACGATGGTAGCCGTTCCGGTGTCCTGACAGAAGGGAAGCTCGAACTTGGCGGAAACTTCGGCATTGCGCAGCATGGCGACGGCAACGCCCTTTTCGTTCATGGATGACTCCGGGTCGGTGAGGATTTTGGCGACGAGTTCATTATGCTCGGGGCGCAGGAGGAACGACACATCACGCATGGCCTGGTTGGCAAGGTTGGCGAGAGCGTCCGGAGTGACTTTTAATATTTCCTTCCCTTCGAATGTGGCGACAGATACGCCTTCCTTTGTGAGGAGGCGATACTTGGTCGTGTCGGGTCCGAGGGGAAACGGATCCTGGTACTTGAATTCGGGTGTAGCCATAACAATATTCTCCTTTCATTGCCGATTTCGGGAATAAGTAAATATTTGGCGTATTTCCCTGTGCCGGTTTTTTGTGGGGCCGAGTGTATGCAAAAAGATCGCCGTGTGTCAAGGAAAAACTGGTAAAATGCGCGCCGCAACAGCTATCCCCTTGCTGTCCGAAGCATTGATTTGTATGGATTTAAAGAAATATAATTCAGACATACACCATAAATTTATGTATAAAAGCCTTGACAGTACGAGAGCGTGAGTTGTATATATATACTAAAGAAGTAAGAGTGAGGGAATCCAACAACCAAAACTGAGAATCCAATTATCCCGGAGGTGACAAAATGACTGTCAAAATTATGATTAGAAGGAAGGTATCCGCGGACAAGGCAGTGAAATTGAAGGATCTAATCATGCAGCTCAGGGCAATTTGTATTAAACAGCCCGGTTATGTATCGGGGGAGTCTTTAAAGAGTGTAGCAAGGCCGGATGAGTATCTGGTTATCAGTACATGGGAAAGCGATAATGCATGGAAAGCCTGGCTCGGAAGTAAAGAAAGGGCCGGGATTCAGAACCAGATTGACGCGTTACTGGGAGGAACAACGGAATATGAGGTGTACGAGTATCGTCCGTAATGAAATATAAAAAATGAGGATGTTTATTGCTGAGACCTTTAAGTAGTGGGTAACATACCGTTATTTAAAGGTCTCAGGTGCGTATGCCAACCTGGTTTTCTCACGCAAGATAACCTAAATCCGTATTCCTCAGCAGGATCATTATCTTATAGAAGATAGATTAGACCAGCATCGGCGCTTCCATTTCCTCTCAAAATTCAAGTAAATATATCATTTTTAACAGACTCAATACTGTGGGCATAGAGAAAGTCGCTATTTATGGAATGGTGAATGGAAAAATTTATAGAAACTCACAGAAAAAAGTTGACAGAAACATTTTTGGGTGATATGAGCCACCACTGATCAAGTAGTCCACAACACTTTCATCAAACTCTTCAATAAAATAAAGGAAGGCAGTAGAAATTTTCGAAGTGGTCAGATATTTCCCAAGAGAAATTAAATCCCGTGAAGGTGTTTAGATAGTATCAAGACGGGGCTGTAATTCTCTGGTTTCTGGCCTTTTTCGGGTATTATTTAGATATTTCAAGAAGTTAATTTATTATACACTAAATAAGGATTGGAGGTTCATAATGAAGATTCACGAATATCAGGCTAAAAGTCTCTTGCGGGCATTCAATGTTCCGGTACCCAATGGTGATGTCGCAGACACACCTGAAAAGGCTCGAGAAATTGCCAAATCCCTGAACAAAACGTCTATTGTAAAGGCCCAGATCCACGCCGGCGGGCGGGGAAAAGGCGGTGGTGTGAAAGTAGCCAAAACACCCGATGAAGCATACGAGGCAGCGAAGAAAATCCTCGGCATGCAGCTCATTACCCATCAGACCGGTCCCGAGGGGATTAAGGTACAGAAAGTCCTGGTTGAGGAAACATCGAATATCAAGAAAGAGCTTTATCTTGGTATGGTGGTAGATCGCGCGCGTGATAAAGAATGTGTCGTTTTCATGGCTTCCGAAGCTGGTGGTATGGATATTGAGGAAGTAGCTAAAAATACTCCTGAGAAGATCATCAAATGTGCTGTTCCCCCCGCAGTGGGATTCAGCCCGTTTGAGGCCAGAAAGCTCGCCTATGGATTAGGGTTAAGCGATAAGGCGCTCAGCGCTCAGTTTGCGAACATCGCAAAGGGGTTGTATGAACTGTTTGTCGGCAAGGATGCGTCTCTCGTAGAGATCAATCCCCTCGTACTTACCGTAGAGGGTAACCTTATCGCCGTCGATGCCAAGATAAATTTTGATGATGACGGTCTTTTCCGCCACGCGGACATAAAAGAACTAAGAGATGAAAATGAAGAAGATCCTCTGGAAGTCATCGCGAAAAATGCCGGCGTAAATTACATCAAGCTCGATGGCAATATTGCGTGTATGGTAAACGGCGCAGGACTGGCCATGACAACAATGGACCTTATTAAAATGGCGGGTGGCGAGCCGGCCAACTTCCTCGATGTCGGCGGTGGGGCCAATCCGGATCAGATCGAAAAAGCATTCCGTATCCTTACAGCCGACCCCAATGTAAAAGCAATTCTTGTCAACATTTTTGGTGGTATCCTCCGGTGTGATCGTGTTGCGAACGGCATCATCCAGGCAGCCAAGAACATCGATATGAAACTGCCCATGGTAATCAGACTCCAGGGAACCAATGTGGAAGAAGGCAAGAAACTCCTTAAGGAATCGGGTTTGAAATTTACCGTCGCTGATGGTCTCTATGAAGCGGCTGAAAAGGTTGTTGGATTGATTAAATAAATAACATTTGAATATAAATATTTAAAGAAAGGGTGAGTTGAACATGGCAATACTTTTAGATAAAAATTCTCGTGTCGTGGTTCAGGGAATTACCGGTTCGGAAGGGACCTTTCATACTCGTGAATCGGTGAAATTTGGAACGAAAGTCGTCGCCGGGGTCACCCCGGGCAAAGGGGGCATGGACGTTGATGGAATCCCCGTATATAACCGGGTGGCCGATGCGGTAGAAAAACAGGGAGCCAATGTTGCTGCTTTGTATACTCCCGCGGCTTTCTCCGCTGATGCAATCATTGAATCGATAGAAGCGGGGATAGGGCTTGTGGTATGTATGACTGAAGGTATCCCCGTGACGGATATGATCAAGGTCAAACAGGTACTGAAAACATCGAAAGCCAGTATGATTGGCTGCAATTGCCCGGGAATCACCACTCCCGGTGTAGGAAAGATCGGTTTTATGCCGAGCTTCATCCACAAAAAGGGGAATGTAGGCGTCATATCCAGAAGTGGAACTCTTACTTACGAAGCGATCTGGCAGCTTACCAATCTTGGGATCGGTCAGACCACCTCAATCGGTATTGGTGGTGATCCCATTCCCGGTTCAGGCTTTGTTGATTTGCTGTCACTGTACGAGAATGATCCCGATACAGTAGCACTCGTTATGATCGGAGAAATCGGTGGAACCGCAGAGGAAGAAGCGGCCGAATTCATTAAATCCAATGTCTCTAAGCCGGTTGTATCTTTCATCGCGGGTCGAACCGCTCCTCCCGGGAGAAGAATGGGCCATGCAGGCGCGATCATCTCCGGTGGAAAAGGCACGGCAGATGAAAAATTCAAGGCTTTGGAAGCGGCGGGTGTTATTGTGGAGAAAAACCCGGCGGAAATAGGGAAGAGGATTCAGGAGATACTTGCCAAGCAGGGGAAGAAGAAATAAGGTATCACTTCGTAACAATTGGTGGATGTGCGGCAGTAGCGTGTAACGTTACGACCTTCAATAATTAAGAAACTTTAAAAAAACAAGACAAGGGAGGTCATTATGAAGATAGTAAAAGTAGACCATATTGGTGTTGCAGTAAACAGTATCGATGTGGCCCTGAAGTTTTTCAGGGACACATTAGGATTAAAACTGGAAGGCAGTGAAACGGTTGCCGAGCAAAAGGTAACAACGGCTTTTCTCCCTGTCGGTGATACGGAAGTAGAGCTTCTGCAGTCCACTGCCCCGGACGGTCCTGTTGCGGGCTTCATTGAGAAGAGGGGTGAAGGTGTTCAGCACATAGCCTTTGTAGTGGATGATATTGAAGGGGCGTTGAAAGAACTGGAAGCCAAAGGTATTCGCCTGATTGATAAAGTACCCCGCATGGGAGCAGGCGGAAAGAAGATCGCCTTCCTCCATCCGAAGGAAACATCCGGTGTTCTCGTGGAACTGTGTCAGAAAATATAACAACTATATAAGAAAAAGAGGAGAGATGTAATGAGTGAAAAACCTCCAAAAATTCAGGAATTAGAAAGACGTGAAGCCATTGCCATGGCCCAGGGAGGGCCGAAGGCAATCGCGAAGCAGCACGAAGGCGGAAAGCTCACGGCACGGGAGAGGATCGGCCTCCTGTTTGATCCGGGCACCTTTGTGGAAACGGATCTGTTCATGCGTCACCGGTGCACCGACTTCGGTATGGACAAAGTAGAAGTGCCGGCGGAAGCCGTCATTACCGGATACGGCAAGGTAAACGGCCGGACGACATTCGCCTTTTCCCAGGATTTTACGGCCCGCGCGGGCTCCCTGGGTGAGATGCATTCAAAAAAGATCTGCAAGGTCATGGATCTGGCGGTAAAGACGGGCGCGCCCTGCGTTGGATTCAATGACTCAGGCGGAGCAAGGATACAGGAAGCGGTCGATTCCCTCGCAGGTTACGGCCAGATTTTCTACCGCAACTCTTGCGCCTCAGGCACCATTCCCCAGATTTCTGCCATTATGGGACCCACCGCGGGAGGCGCGGTGTATTCGCCAGCCATGACGGACTGGATATTCATGACTAAGAACTCCAGCTACATGTTCATTACCGGTCCCGACGTCATCAGAGCCGTCACCGGAGAAGTCATTGATTTCGAAGGTTTGGGTGGAGCGATGACCCACAACACCAAGAGCGGTGTTGCCCACTTTGCCTGTGAGAGCGATGAGGATAACATCAATCAAATCAAAAGGCTTCTCAGTTTTCTGCCCCAGAATAACATGGAAGATCCCCCCTATGTCGATGGGGGAGATGATCCGAACCGGCTTGATTACAGCCTGGACACGCTTGTACCCGATTCCGCAAATAAAAATTACGACATGAAGATACTGATCGGAACACTGTGCGACAACGGCGATTTTATGGAACCCCATATGTACTTTGCCCGGAATATGCTCGTGGCTTTCGGCCGCATGGGCGGTCATACGGTTGGTTTCATCGCCAACCAGCCGGCCTGGCTTGCTGGCTGCCTCGATGTCGATGCCTCGGATAAAGCAACAAAGTTCATCCGTTTCTGCGATGCCTTCAACATTCCCATGATCACGATAGCGGACGTCCCGGGATATCTCCCCGGCACCGACCAGGAATGGAGAGGAATCATCCGTCACGGTGCGAAACTGCTGTGGTGTTACTCGGAAGCAACCGTACCGAAGATCACCCTGGCAACCCGGAAGGACTACGGCGGATCATATCTGGCCATGTGCAGCCGCGACCTCGGTGCGGATCTGGTCATCGCCTGGCCGACAGCGGAAATGGCGGTTATGGGTGCTGCAGGAGCATGCAATATCATCTTCCGGAATGAGATTAAGGCAGCGGCGGATCCCGCAGCCATGCGGGCAGCGAAAATCAAGGAATACGAGGATGCCTTCTGTAATCCTTATGCGGCGGCAGGCAGAGGCTATGTGGATGCGGTGATCAGACCCCATGAGACCCGTCGTTACATCATTCGGGCTCTTGACATGCTGAGGTCCAAGAGGGAAACCCGGCCACCGAAGAAACACGGCAACATTCCAATGTAGGAATGTGATTACTTAAGAAAAGGAAATTACGTATGCAAACAATAGATCCGAAAGTAATGGTGGCCATATCAGCAGCTATAGGCGCTTATCTGGAAGAAGAAGCAGCGGCCGCAATGGCAATGCAGCAGGAAGCAGCAGCTCCGCCATTTGCAACCGTGAATCTTTGGGCGATAGCCGGACGGATGGACATGATGTTGCAGAGACGGTCTTGGCAGATGCGGATGTATTAAATCTTTGTCAGATTGAGCAAAGGAAGTTACAGCCGAATTGCTGATATAGCGGTAAAGAAGTCAAGTTTATTGAAACATTAATATAATAAAGAATAATAATTTCAGGAAAGGGAGTTTATTTATGGCAGAGAAGAAAAAGAAAACAGCAGCAAATCCTCTGAAGATCACGGATACGACATTCCGCGATGG
>PDVJ01000661.1_pt1 | contig 11694 bp, 15 predicted proteins | sample 1369811 | NCBI WGS metagenome assembly PDVJ01 (sample SAMN07795376, study PRJNA414565) | Alkali sediment metagenome, whole genome shotgun sequencing project. | reverse complement strand
TGCAACCCCGCAAACCCACGAATTATTCCTGCACCTCAACGAGGATCTGGATGACCTCATCAATTTGTTGTCGGAGATGAAAAAGAAATAATCCCCGATATCAGGGATTCCACTTCCCAATCTCCCCCCGATAGTCCTCATAGTTACCTTTAAAAGTACTCAGAAAGAATCTAATAAAGCACATTGATAGTGCCTCCCTAACTCAGTTGGTAGAGTGTCGGACTGTTAATCCGAATGTCACAGGTTCGAGCCCTGTGGGGGGCGTTTNTGGGCCCGTAGCTCAGTCCGGTTAGAGCGCCCGGCTCATAACCGGGCGGTCATGGGTTCGAATCCCTTCGGGCCCACTGTGCCGGTAGTTTTCCTGTTGTTTTTCGCTCCGTGCACTTATCTCGGCTGACACCATTTGAAAACCTTTGTATCATGGGACATGCATAGGAAGCAGCATGAAGTGTCCCGTATGCGGCATGGACTGTGTAAAATCCGCAAAAGAGATCCTTGCCACACTTCCTTCAGTTTTTCTTCCGTGTGCTGAGTGCAGCATCCGGATCCTTGACAAACGGGCCCCCCTGCCTTCCCTTGAATACGGACAGCCCTGTTCGTGCGGGAAGCGGTTCATTGATGAAGTATTTGCCCATATGTATGTCATCCTTGTCGAAGAGCAGGACTTAAAACCCACAGATCCCCTCATCGCTGTCGGCTCCCCGCTTGTGCATCCGGGATACGCAATGGACCGCCCCCCGTTTCTTCCCCAAAAATCTCTTACTCTGCTTACCTCGGCTGCTACAAAAAAGACTGCGGAACGATTGATAGAAGAAGTCCCTGAACTGCGTGGTGTAATAAAAAGAGAAAATTTTATCCCGGGAATTGCCAGCCCGGATATCGATTCCGTCCCCCGGGTCTATGAACTCCTGGCTGGCTGCGATGTCCGGGCAGATGTCTTTCCGCTCAGGACCGGCCCGCTTGTGATGTATAAACAACAGTCCCGCATCCATATCGAGTTCCCCCGTGGCGGCTACCCGAAAATCCATGCTGTTGAGCAAAAAGTAGGGACTCCCCCGGCCAAATATTTTGTTGACGCGTGCTCCGGTGTCGGAACACTGGGTCTTACCGCAGCCTGTCTTGGGGTTTCCCATGTCGTTTTGAACGATGCATGGTATGCATCAGCATTCTGGTCGGCATTCAATCTTGAAGTCAACCGGGATTATCTCCGGATAAACCGGGTCCGGATATTTGAACAGGCGTGAAGATCTTTGAACAGTTACAGGATATGCAGAAACATCCGGTTACGCTCGACCCAATAAAAATAGCAGAAACTGAAGGGGAGCAGGTAATCGAGGTATACCAGGGAGATTTCCGCCGGCTGCATACGGTCCTCTCAATAAATCCCCCCCCGGTTACAGTGTTCGACCTGTTCGAAAAGAGTGATACCCCCGCATTGCACCTGATCATGGATGACTGGAAAAAAAATGTGGGCGGGGAGGTTTTTATTCCCTGATCATTTATCTCTCCCCGATAATCATACACTAATCATTTTCCGGGTAAAAAGCCTTTATTGACCAGTGCACAAAGGTATATGGGGACTAGCCCGGGTGGCTCGGCGTCACTTGTAACCCGAAACCGTCGGTACGCGGGGGGCGAAGTTTGACTGAGGCTGCAACGGCCTTCGGGATCCTGTGTGTCCTGACAGTGAAACCTCGTCCCATGAGGTCGATGGCCAGGTATCAATATTCCGGAGGGAATAGCGACCTGTTGCTGCGGGGACCGGTTCAGGCCCGGAAGGGAGCAGACTTACCGTAGACATCCGGCGCCCATGGGGTAACGGGGTGGAGGATGGATGCTTTGGCAAACGTAGTAACGTACAGTCGACCGATAACACGTCCCCATGTTTGATTATCATGTCAAAAGTGACAATCCTTGGTGCAACTGGCAATGTGGGGTTGTTTGCCTCATATGCGATATCAGCAAATCCTCATGTGAGGGAAATCCTTCTCTATGGGCGGGAAGGACGCGAAACACTTCTCCGTGGAATTACTCAGGATTTTGTTGATTCATTTGCTGCACGCGGAACGAATATCAAGATCAACTGGACAACAAACCTAAAAGACGCTGCCGGATCAGATGTTGTTGTTATTACCTCGGGTATCCCGCGCACTCCTGGACAGGACCGTCTCGATCTTGCGCTGGAAAATGCAAAGGTTATCACCCCGCTCGCGCAGACTATCGGCGTCATCGCACCTGAAACCAAGATTCTTGTCGTGACCAATCCGGTAGATGTAATGACCTGCGTTGCTTTGAAATATTCCGGCCTTAATCCCAGTCAGGTATTCGGGCTTGGAACGCATCTCGATTCAATGCGTTTAAAATCCCTTATTGCTGCCTATTTCAAAGTCCATGTAAGTGAAGTCCACACACGGATTATCGGTGAGCATGGCGACAGCATGGTCCCGCTGTGGTCGGCAACGACAATTGGCGGTATCAAGATATCCAACCTGCCAGCGTTTGCCCACCTCCCGGTACAAGAGATTATTGAATCAGTGAAAAACAGCGGTAACCTGATTATCAAAGATAAGGGATCTACGGTCTACGGACCTGGAGAAGCGATTGCCTCGCTAGTTAAGACGGTGCTTGGTGATGAAAACCGGATCCTGACCGTGTCAGCCTATATAAAAAGCGAGATCCATGGTATTGGAGAAGGGGATATCTGTATCGGTGTCCCGGCCCGGATAAATCGCAGCGGGGTGTTCCCGATCACTATCAAGATCGACGAATCCGAAGTGATAGCATTCCGCGAATCTGTTGAAAAAATCCGGACGATTACGAGGAAGGTTTTCACAAATCTTGAAGAATAAGAAAAAAGTGTTATTATAACCTGAATCAGGTTAATGTTACTTCCACAATTTCTGCCCGTTCGACACCCGCTACTTCATTAAGGGACTTCTCGATTGCATCAGTCTCCCCCCCGGAGTCGTTGACGACAGCAACAAGCTTTAGTGCCTTTAAACCAAAACCGATTGGCTCTTCCCGTATTTCATGAATTCCGGGTAGCTTTTGTTTCAATGCCTTTTTCAAGTGTTCAAGGTTCACTTCCGGTGATTCGGGCATGACCCTGACAATAACTGCTACACTACCCATGAATTACGGTCCCCCGAATCCACATTTTGGGCAGATATAAGGGATGCTCTGCTCCCTGCACCGGTAACACCGGTTGATCTCAACACCACATGCGGGGCATCCGAATTCTGTTGCGCCCTCTTCTGCAAGCGGGGCATTGCAGGATGTACATTTTTTATCTGACATTATTGCTCCTCCAAGGATTCCTATAGTATCTCTTTTAGAACCTTTAAAAGGTTGTACCGATCTCAGTACGGGGGACAAAATCTCCCTTCAGGTATTTTTCAACGCGATCTGGATGTGATCCATTGATGATTGTTGTTTTTACTGTATTTTCTATCACAAACGGGATGAAATAGGGATCAATTATATCTGATTCCACAAGACCGGTCACCCGCTCCTGGAGGATCCCGTTGATAAAAATGCCATCAATAGATTTGAGAAGAAGAAGATCGAGATGAAGGGTTCCTGCAACCCAGGCAGCGATAGTATCTGAAGTAACCTCCCACGTGTGGGGCAGGACATCGGTCAATCTGAGGCAACGATAAGGAAGAAAAACTGTTGTTGTCAGGGGCACTGCTATTCTGGCTGTGGTTAACATACCAAACGATGAGATAAACCAACCATACTGTTCCATTGCTGCGATGGCCATCCAGTGTGCCGCATCGTTATTTACCCGGACCTGTCGCACAAGGTCGGCAAATGGCCCTCCGCCAGGGATAATAAATAACGGGCGTTTTGATGCAGTAAGGATCGGTACAAGGTCGGGGATCCGATTATACAGGCTTCCCCCCACTTTCACAATTAATGGCGAGGTTGATTGATCTTTGTATGATTCCCTGCCCTGTTTCATACTCCAGGAGAGTTATATCGCCAGATTATAAAAGGAGCATGGCGAATGAGAGTGATAATGCGTCGGTTCCTTGTGCTTTTTCTCTCTTTGTGGTGTGTGATGCATGCAGGCGCCGCAGTCCAGATTGTTGAGTTCTGTCCTGATCCTCATAGTTATGATGATACGGATGAGTATCTTGTTCTCTCCGGTACCGGCTCGCTTGATGGTATCACTATTTCCGACGGGGAGGGTGGGTTTCGTTTCCCCCCGGGAACAAGGGTTGACGGTTTACTTACCATTGCCCGCAGCGGAACCGCGTTTAAACAAAGTCATGGAGAATACCCGGATTTTGAATGGCTGGATTATTCTCAGCTGGTTCCGAACGTGATCAACGGTGATCAGCTCCGTTTGGCGAATTCAAAAGATGCTCTTATGCTGTATGAAAATGGGATACTTGTTCAGAAAGTTGCATGGCCCGATGATGTGAAATCTCGCGAAGGACAGATACATTATCTCGAAAAAGGGGTATGGGATCCCCGCCCGCTCATGATTGGGCAGTCGCGCTTTTCTCCAGCGGTATTCCGGAATGTATCAATCACAACGTTTGTTTCACCGGATTGTTCCAGTGAGATTTTCTCGTATGCAGTGGATCAGGCATCTGATGAAGTGCTCCTGAATGTGTATGAATTTTCGAGTCCGCTCATGGCAGATACGCTGATTACAGCACAGGCGCGGGAGGTTGATATTAAGATTGTCATTGAAGGCGGTCCTGTTGGGGGAATTAGTCCGGAAGGAAAAGAGGTAATCCGGAAGTTGACCGACAGTGGAATTCCTGTCTTCATGATGGTATCACGTAAAGGAGATCCTGCGCCCTATCGCTATGACCATGCAAAATATATGGTTATCGATCGGCGGGCAATCCTGCTTACCAGTGAGAACTTTAAATTTAGCGGATTCCCTCCTGTGGGATTGACCGGTAATCGTGGCTGGGGAGTATATCTCGAAGATCCCGAACTTGCACAGTATTTTTCAATGGTCTACATGACTGATTATAGTGGAAAATCTTTGACTGCTTATAATGGATCAGCAGGAAATCCTGAATCCCTGCCTTCAGGGAAATATTCGGTGGAGTTCCCGCCCGGATTTTTTACCGGTGCTACGGTTCGGCCTGTTATCGCGCCAGATACCAGCAACCAGATTACCGAGTTGATAAACTCTGCTGAACGGAGTATCGAGATCGAGCAGGCATACATCACCAATGAGACGCCGAATTCCCTGAATCCGTATCTTTCAGCGGCGATAAATGCTTCCCGCCGGGGTGTTCATGTCAGGGTACTGCTTGATTCGTACTGGTATAATATTGAAGATGAAAAGGACAATGACGAGATGGTGGCCCTGATCAACCGCATCGGTGCTTTCGAACACATTCCCCTGGAGGCCCGGTGTGCAGATCTCTCAATGAACGAGATAGAAAAAATCCATAACAAAGGTGTGATCGTGGATGATCGGCATGTACTGGTGAGCAGTATCAACTGGAACAGCAACTCCCCCAACTTTAACCGGGAAGCAGGGGTGATTATTGATCATCCCGGTGTAGCTCATTATTTCCTTGATGTATTTGAAGATGACTGGAATCCGACGGTAAAATCACCCGGAGTTAAGACCGATTACCTGAAAATAGCCGCGGTCGCAGTTGTAATAGTCATTCTCCTCCTCATATATTACCGCCGTCAAAGAGCATGACTCAATGTCACAATTCACTGGATCGCAGAGAGTAAAACAGGATCTAAGAAAAGTATCAAACTTTCAGAACTTTTTTAATGCACACTGGCACACATCACACAAATTGATGTCACTTTCACCGGTAACTACGGCAAGAGCCCAACGGTCTATCAGGGAATCAAGCTCGTTGGAGATATGAACTTCACTTACCCCTCTTTTTTTGTTCATGTACTGCGATACTGCTGCTCTCGTCACTCCGACACGTTTTGCCGCATCACTCTGACTGAGCCCCTGCTTTTGCACCAACCGGGAAACCATCTCGGCTCTCATTGGCGGCAGAAGGTTCCGGACCATGGTGTCACAATGCATCAAAGTGCAGGTGTGTTTCGTCATACACACACGGATTGGGGTTTACTCGTTTGTGCGGTCCGGTTCTGGTATATAATCTGACGGGCATCGCGGAAGTTGAACTTCTCGATGATAAGATGCCTTTCTTTGAGTTTTTTCAATGCATAACGCACGGTACGGGGAGCAAGATGGGTTTTTTGCACGAGATCTTTGTGGGTCATGGCTCCCCCTGCATCCAGTATCTCCATCACCGTTTTTGATGACGGTGGTAAGGTTGTAGAATACATGATAATGATGTTAACACTGTTAACATATGAATCTATCGGTAATTTAAACGAATCTCCTCAATACTCAACTATGTTCGAGCGTCAGGAACGTGTGGCAGTTTTACTTTTGCTGGGTATTGCGTTTACAGTAATTACTGCACACCTGGTTCTCGGAACGCTCGGAAAACAACCATTTGCACGACCCTTCACCAATAATTCAGCAGATGGGGAACTGGTAATTGTTGGTGGCACAATCGATCAGATTACGATTACTAACACCGGTGGGCACATGAATGTGTATCTGGCTAATATCACCATTTTTGTGCCGGCCCAGATTGCACAGGAATTGACCCTCAGGAAAGGTGATGCAATATCCGTCTATGGAGTTATTCAAACATATCGCGGGAAAAAAGAGATTGTGGTAAGTTCTGGAAAAGATATCTCTGTCATTCCTGCGTATACATGAAATATTTCCCAGGCATAGTCCCAATATCAGAAAATCGTAAAAAAAATTAATCGCATAAATGCATGTTATATGCCGGAACTCAAGAGAAGTAACTGCAATCTCGGCACCTATACTTTTACCGGAGAATCTGTACTCTTTCTGGTCTTTTCATTTTGTATCGAATCAAGAGCTTTTTGTGCTGCATCCCGCACTTCCGCATCCTCATCAGTGAGTATCCGGGTCAGCCCTGCAATCGCGCGTTCATCAGCGATTGTGCCAAGAGCCCATGCAGCAGTTTTCCGGACAATTTTCTTTTTATCCGCAAGAAGCGGGAGAAGCGGATCCACCGCGCGTGAATCGTGGAGTTTTCCCAGCCCCCATGCCGCACCGGTACGGAGCCATTTATCATCAGATTTCAAAGCTTCTATCAGAGGTTCAACAGCACGATGATCCCCTAAATTTCCCAGGGATTTTGCAGCAAGCCACTGGACATCCACAAAAGGGTCTTTAAGGGCAGTTATCAGAGGTTCAACCGCCGTTTCGTCCCCTTCATTTCCCAAGGCTTCTGCCGCCCGCCAGCGATAGTTGAGGTTTGGATCCTTCAGCAGGGTGATAAATCCTTTTATGCGCAGTTTTTTACGCTCTTGTATTGCCGCACGCTCAGCGGGGGTCGGTTCAGGGGAGGTTTCAGCACCCTCTGCCCGGGCTTCAGGACTACCCATTGCTGTTCCTCAATAGCCACCCATACGTAATACTGGACTATTAAGGTTTTCAATGATGGAGGACTGCCCGTTTTTTGGAAGGTCATCCAAAATTCAAAACACAATCCCAATGATAATGTGGAGTGTACAGGAAAACGGGGAAGAAAAAAATCACGGAATAATTTGTGGCATAATCTCAAGATTTACTGAGAAATTTCTGACCGAATGGGTCAGTGCACCCAGACTGATTACATCTACATTGAGTGCTGCATACCGTGGGAGGGAACTCTCATCGATGCCTCCTGAAAGTTCGATAATTACTCGGTCCCGCAGACCTTCACTTTTCAGTACACTGATAGTCCGGTTAATCTGACCTGGACTCATATTGTCAAGCATAATGATATCTGCCCCTGCTTTTGCCGCGAACAGGGCATTTTCAGGAGTTTCCACCTCGATTTCAATTTTTTTATAGGAGGTACCCATTTTTGCTGCCTGGATAGCAATACCGGGTGGAACCAGCGCCAGATGGTTGTCTTTGATCAGTATCCCGTCGCTCAAGTTCATACGGTGAGGATCGCCGCCACCAATTTTTACCGCCTTTTTGTCAAGTATCCGGAATCCCGGACTTGTTTTTCTGGTAGCTGCCACCCGGCAGTCTGGATTGATTGCAGATACGATATCTGAAATCTTTCTTGTCTGGGTTGCAATACCACTCATTCTTCCAATAATATTGAGGGCAGTCCGTTCGACAAGCAGTATCTTTTTTGCATTCCCGTTGAGTAAAAGGAGGGAGTCATTCTGACAAACTGCATCCCCGTCTTTTGCGAGATGTGTCACAAACACCCCAAAATGGGAAAAAAGTGTGGATGCCTCTTCGAGTCCCGCGATGATCCCCTCCTGCTCTGCACGTATGACTGCATTACAGGAAATATCCGGTATGATTGCAGCAGATGTTACATCCCCGAATGGGGCATCCTCCTGAATGAACTGCAGCAGATAATCGAGTAGTACCATACTGGGAATCACCTGGTATATCGAATCATGTCCCCACAATGATAGGGTCACTGAGATTATTCAGGAGCGAGAGAATGGACAGCGCAGCAAGGTAGCTGGTGGCGGGGTTGCCAGGACTGGGAACATTCGTCACTTTGATATAGGTTTCACCAAAGTTCCCTTCAATGAATACTTCGTGAACATTGCGGTCGACTGATGGGTCAACCCAGAGCTCCACATCCGTATCATGTCCAGCTGCAAGACTCATTGCAACGGATACATTGACATTTTTCGGGAATGCCTTAATGCACTCGTTGGCTTTCCCGGAAAATATCAGCCTCCGTGTATCAGCGGTAATACCCAGAGATGCAGGACTTTTTGTGGTCCTCAAAAGTAACCTTTTGATCTCTGAAATCTTTCCTATTTTGAGGTTATCGAGGCCAAATATCGCCCCGCTGGGGATGTGAATTTTCTGTCCGTATCTCATGGCCAGTTCCCGGATCTCGTCCCGGAATACCGTATCGGAAAGCGCACCCACGCTCATGATCACCAGAATCTGCGGTAATAAAGGACTCAAAATCTTGATATGCGTGTGCACCGGAAATTCTTGCAATCTCTTGTGCCCGGTCTGATACCTTATCGTAGACCGCTGAGATTTCGAAACCGCCCCCGTGCTGTGCGATGATATGGCCAATATTACCACAGCCAAGCAGCCCGATTCTCATCATGATAAACAGATTATGGGCGCCATTGGTTAAGTGTTGTGCTCACTGTATGAAGTGTGCGGGGAATTCTGTTATCCTGGATAAAGACCTGAATTTTCAGACTTTTTGGTCTGCTCCCGTCTTTTTTGGTTTAACACTATTTATTGAAGTGAGTTCAATGGATCCAGTGGTGCTGGAATAGTGGCAGAAATACCAGAACCCGGGAACGGAACTCGTGCGGGATTTCAAATTCTGGAAAAATTTCGAAACCGGAGCGTTTATATCGAAACGTATGGGTGCCGCTATAATTTCGGTGACACGGCAAAACTTATCGAGATCTTAAAGCGCAAAGGCAGTACCCTTGTCGATTCAGCGGAAGCGGCAGACGCAGTAATCATTAACACATGCACTGTTGTCGGACCAACAGAGAGGCGCATGCTCCGCCGGCTTTCACGGTTCCGGGAGTATGACCTCTATGTGACGGGATGCATGCCGGCAGTGCAGCGCGAGGCAATTTTTGCAGTATGTACTCCAACTGTACTCCCTTCGGAAACTATCCAACAAGCATACCATGGTATCAGAACTGTCGGTGGTGGAGGTGTGGCGATTGTGCAGGTGGCTCAGGGATGTCTGGGCAGGTGCACCTACTGTCTTACCCGGATCGCCCGCGGAAATCTGAAAAGTTTTACAGAAGAGGAGATCCTTGCAGAGATACTGATGCACGCAAATACCGGGACACCGGAGATCCAGATTACTGCACAGGATATAAGTTGCTGGGGACGGGACATCGGAAAATCACTTCCTGGTCTTTTAAACTGCATCGAGGATCTGCCAGGACGGTTTATGATCCGGGTAGGAATGATGAACCCTGCCACAGTGAAAGGAATTCTTGATGATCTGGTCGAGGCTTTTACCAGTGACCGCATCTTCAAATTCATTCATCTTCCCGTCCAGTCTGGATCAGACGCAATACTTGACCGGATGGGCAGAGGATACACCGTCGCAGATTTTGAAGAGATTGTTGCTGCGTTTAAGAAACGATATCCCGAAATTACGTTAGCCACTGATATGATTGTCGGGTTTCCCGGTGAAACAAAAGAAGACTTTTCAGAATCGCTTGAACTGGTAGACAGGGTGCGCCCGAACAAAGTTAATATCACCCGGTATTCACAGCGTCCTTTTACCCCTCTCACATCAAAGGAAGACTTTCCTGACTGGATTAAGAAGGATCGTTCACGTATCATGAATTCCCGCGCTGAAAAGGTCTACGCTTCAATCAACGCCGGTTATCTTGAAAAACAGGTGCCTTTTCTGGTGACAGAAACAATCAGAAAGGGATCAGTAATGGCCAGATCGCCCGAGTATCTGGGAATTGTGATTAATGAGGATCTACCTGTTGGATTCGAGGGTCGGGCAATTCTGAAAAAAGACCGGAAGTATTTTTTTATCGGGCAGCGGGTCACCTGATTTTCAAGAATCCCCGTATCTCATGCTCAAATAGCTGTTCTGAGTGAGGAAATCAATTTTTATTTTCAGAGCTCAAACCAGTTAAAATTTTTTTATGGCTTTTTCATGGTGCTTCTTTCGCCTGAGTGATCCCCTCGCTGATTTTTACAATCAAGTCTGTTGCGAACCTAATGAGAAACGAGCGGTTTTATAGGCATAGTATCAACACTTGTTATCCGTTCGGTACGGGACGGGCCATGGTGAAAATAATGGATGAAATTGAAGCCGGATTAAAAAAGCTGGAGCAGAAGATACAAGAACTGCAGGAAAAAGGCGATTCGCTCTCCCGGGAGATCAGGGATCATGACACGGAACTCCTGGCGCGAATGGCTAAATCCGCGGTTCCGGTTGTCAAGGTTGTCGGCCTCAATATGCTAAGGAAAGGTAAGCAGGATACCAAGGGAGAAATCTACGATCCCGCATATTACCCTGGCAAAATGATCATTTTAGGGAAGTCTGTAACGCCAGCTTCGTCCCGGCCCGACAACCCCCAGATGCCAGTAACCGACCAGTTCTGCGTCATGTCTGAAGAGGGTAAATTTTTCGAGCTTATGTACAGTTTCGACGGGTTCCTTACCGACTCGTACCTTAATCCTGTTGATGCAAAGACCGCAATCGAGCATTATGGCTATGATATTATGTTCATGCTGTACCGTGCGATGCACGATTACCTGAAAGGAGAAGAAGCGCTTGTTGAAGCACTTGAAAAAGTGATGGGGTATATCTTTGCCAAAAAACCATAACCGGTGAAATTCTTTTTTTAAAAATTCCTGAGGTGAGGGGAATTGAGATTGTGGTTGAAGATTGCCAGTCTCCTGGGTAAAAATATTGATAATAAAAGGGAATATCTCATGTACAATATTGAAGAAGCTCGTTGAAAACAGGATCTTGCTGGCTAAAATTCCCTTATCGGGACCAGACCTGTGATCTTGTTAAAAACTGTGTAAGAAAGAAAAATTCTGCCCAAATATTGTGGATGGGCCCGATGTGATTCGAACACATGACCTCCCGGTTATCAGCCGGGCGCACCACCGGGCTATGCTACGGGCCCAAAAGTTTGCCTGAA
>PDVJ01000660.1_pt1 | contig 11707 bp, 8 predicted proteins | sample 1369811 | NCBI WGS metagenome assembly PDVJ01 (sample SAMN07795376, study PRJNA414565) | Alkali sediment metagenome, whole genome shotgun sequencing project. | reverse complement strand
AAGACGTCTCACCTGGCCGAATTGATGGACAATACCGGCATCATCGTTGCCAATGAACTTCATCAGCGCAGGCAGGCTCCTCTTGTTCACACCCTCTCAAGGCTCGGGGTGCTGAATACGGTTTTGACGAGTTATCCGGCTCAGGAATTCCCTCTGAGGGAACGCTTTGATTTCATCATGGCCGATGTCCCTTGCTCAGGGGAGGGGAGGTGGCGGTCTCCAGGGGATGCCTACCAGGGTGACGCTGCGAAGCATCGAGCAAGGATGGTTGAGACACAGAAGAGAATGATCCTGAGAGGCTTTGATCTCTTGAGAAAAGATGGCGTCATGGTTTACTCCACGTGCACCTACAGCCCGGAAGAAAATGAAGGGGTCGTTGACTTTCTCTTAAAAGACAGGGAAGCGGAGCTTCTTCCTTTTAACGGCGCTCCCGGTGTTGAACCAGGGGTTTCCGAGTGGAGAAAGGAGAAATATGATGGAGGAGTCCAGAGGGCCGGGAGATTCTACCCGCACCGGATCGATTCTGTGGGATTCTTCATGGCCAAGATTGGCAGACGAGGATGAGCGACGTGTTCTTTTCTCGTATCTGGAAGAGCGCTTCGGAATCCCTGAAAAAGCCTTTGCCGATTTTCATCTGTTCAGCAGAAGAAAAAGCTGGTGGCTCCTCCGGAAGACCATTGACGTGCTTCCGATGGCAAGACTCAAGGTGTCCCAGGTTGGGTTAAAGGCTTTTGACAAAGTCGGGAAGTACCTGAAACCGACCACCAGAGTGATTCAGATTTTCGGACACCATGCTACGAAAGGAATTCATCGGCTCAGCGATAATAAATTTGAACGGCTGCTGAGGGGTGAACCTGTTGAGGTCGATACTGCGATGGAGGATGGATTTGTAATCCTCCTCCTTCGAGAAAAGGTACTCGGGATCGGGCTCCTGATGCAGGGTAAAATAACTTCCCGCATTCGACAATCCGAGACACATCGAATGGTTACCGCGTGATTTTCATCCAATTTTTTAAGCCTTCGGGACCTACCTCCCCATAAGAAAAACCCTCTGTGCTATGCCTGATGTGTTGTGCAGACATGCACATATTTCTGTGCAATCAGAGAAGAATCTACAGTGCGAGAAAAAGTCTAGGTTGCAGAAAGCCACGGGGAAACGAAGAAGCCTGAAATACGGAGATCTTCGCCAGTCAATGGTTTTCAGCCATTTCCATCGGAAAACCATTGAAATCCCTATGATTCCTTGGGATGCTGGCACGAAAGTTGAAGCAATGTTGCAAAGGGTTAGGGTGGAGAGTCCCCAACAGAAGGCGATCATGATAAACTCAGAGATATGGAGGGTATGATGGAGGCCAACAAGCGGCTGGAATTCCTTTCTCCTGGATCCGATTCGGTCACGCCCATGCCCGGGCATGAAACCTGGCTGCCTCCGTGGATTTTCAAGCATGAAGGGCTTCTGCAGGCTTTGGAGAGCGCCCAGAAACTGGGCCAGGATGCTCTTACAAACACAATAAACCATATCCACTTCACTGAGGGACTTGTCCGGGTCCTTCTTCACCATCCCGATTACAAGGAATCCCTTCTCTTGAACGCTCGCCCTCAGCCTTCAATCGGCAAAGCCGTCACCTGTCACTGGGAAAACAAGGATTTCTCCGGTCTGCATCTGGAAGGGCTTCAGCTTAAGTACCTGATCATTGACGATGGTCGATCCATGATCATGGTGCCCGCAATCTTAACGGAGATTAATAGGGATTTTTTCGTCCTCGAGTTGCCGGAGGAGAGCTATGCGCTCGGTCAAAGGCAGGCGCGAAGGTACACGTGCCGAGAGGTCAAGGCAGAGTTGATTCAGAATGGGTTTCATGCCGAGGGAGAACTCCTGGATTTCAGCCCGGTGGGATTTCGAATCCGGGTCCGCCCTGATCCTTCCTGTTCCTTCCACTGGTTCAACACCGAGGATACGGCGGTCGTCCATTTGAGGAGTGAAAACAAAATTCTTTTTTCAGGACCGTGCCGCATGGTCCGCCAGCGGGGGCAATCCGCGGAAAAGGAAATCGTGTTTGCCCCACTGAATGGTGAAATCAAGCGGTTCAAGAAGAAACACATTCGAAACGTGCGGCAGAAACTTGCACCGACTCCGAGCCTTTCCTTCTTTCACCCCTTTCTCGGGAAAAAAGTCCAGTTTGAAGTGGAGGATATTTCCACCTCCGGGTTCTCTGTTCAGGAAGAGGCGGATGAAAGAGTGCTCCTGCCCGGTATGATTATTCCCGAGGCAACCCTTGGCTTCGCAGGTTTCCTTAAAGTCAACTGTTCCGCTCAGGTGATTTACTGCAAACCCTGCGAGGGAAATGGTGTCCAATGCGGACTGGCCATCCTGGACATGGATATCCAGGCCTACAGCAGCCTGACCCACATCCTCACAAGCGCCATGGACCCTCATGCCTATGTTTCCACAGAGGTGGACATGGATGCGCTGTGGGAGTTCTTCTTTGAAACAGGTTTCCTTTACCCGAAGAAGTATCGGCTCATCCAGCCTCAAAGAGCTCGGTTCAAAGAGACTTACAAGAAACTTTACCAGGACAATCCCGGAATCGCGAGACACTTCACCTACCAAAGAAACGGCCGCATCTTCGGGCACATCTCTATGGTGCGAGCCTATGAGCGGGCCTGGATGATTCATCATCACGCTGCCAAAGTCATGGAAAACAAGAGAACGGGTTTCATGGTCCTGAAACAGATTATGCACTATTTGAATGACATGCATCGCCTGCCCTCTGCCTGCATGGACTACGCGATCTCCTACTTCCGACCGGAGAACAAATTCCCAGACAGAGTCTTCGGCGGATTTGCGAGGGAGCACAACAACCCTCGCGGGTGTTCACTGGATCTCTTCGGTTATCTTCCATACACTCGTCTGTCCCTTGGGACAAAGCTCCCGGACGGCTGGACCCTGAGCTTGAGCTCGGACCGGGATCTGTGGGAATTCGAACACTTTTACATGAACCACTCGGGAGGACTGTTGCTTGATGCAATGGGTCTCAGCCACACGGACGCGGGACAGGACTCGATTGAAGAGGTCTACCGGAACCTTGGTCTAACCAGAACGTGGCAGACTTACTCCCTCAAGTCCAGCGGAAAACTGACCGCCTTGCTCATTGTGAACCATTCGGATCTCGGATTTAATCTTTCAGAACTTTTGAATGGAATCAAAGTGTTAGTGTCAAACAGTAAAGTATTGCCTTGGAGTGTCTTGTCTACGGCTATCTCGCAACTGGCAGGGGAGTACGAAATGGAGCGCGTTCCTGTTCTGTTTTATCCCATGAGTTATGTGGAGGAGAATGAGATCCCATATGAAAAACGCTATCAAATGTGGGTTCTAAACGTGCAGCACGGGAATGAGTACCTGGAGTACATGCAGAAAAAATTCCGAATAAGCTATAAGTAACTGACTCGCAATCCCCGCATTATTCTGCTCGGATTTTCAGTTTTTCCTGATTTTTCCTTTCGCCGTAATGTTTCTTTTAGAACTCATCGACAAATTGAGTTCCTTTTGAAAACATTCAACGGAAGTTTAAAAAAAAAGAATAGAACCCCTTGGGCCTGTTTTTGCGCACTCAGAACGATGGTTATTGACAGAATCTTGCTTTAAGAACTATAATACTAAGCTTTTGCGGTATATTGAATAAGCCAGGATAAGCCTTTTTGCCGAAAGGATGCCTTGCGTGATATCAAAGACGGAAGCATACAGCCAGATACACGCTCCGCTGTACAACAGCAGGCTCATCAAGAATAATGTTGAATATATTAAGAAATTTCATTCCGACCTGGATCTCCAGGACATTCTTCACTATTCCTGGATCCGAACCTATGAATTGGAAGACCAAGGCCACTGGTTCAGCCAGTGGCAGGTTGATCGATTCCACGAACGCCTGACCCAGAAGACAGGGGATTCAAAGATATCGAGAAAAGTCGGACAATTTGCGGCGACCTCGGAGGCGTCCGGCGCCCTGAAACACTATGCACTCGGGTTTATGACCCCGGGCGCCGCTTACTGGGTTTTTGAAAAGATTGCCCCACACCTGACGCGAGCCTCGACGTTCAAAAGCCAAAAACTGGGAGCCAACAAGTACGAGATCCTTTCCAGGCCGAATCCGGGAGTTGTTCTCAAGTCGTACCAATGCGACAACATGCTGGGGCAACTGGAGGCTCTTTCCAAGTTGTTTACGGGCCGCTTTCCCAAGGTGGAGCATCCGGAATGCATTCATGAGGGCGGTGCAGCGTGTCGTTACCTTATTACTCTGGAGTGGACGCCTTCTTTCATGTGGCGCGGGATGAGAAGTCATCTCATCCTGGCCGGCCTCCTAGCATGCTTGGGGCTGCACTTTGCGATTTCCTATTTTTCCTGGGCATTGGTGACATTGCTTTTTGTCATCATTTTCTTAGGAATTTCATACTACTTCGAACAACTCGAGAAAAAAGACCTAAGCAAAACGGTTGAAACCCAGCAGGAGGCTGTCAAGGCTCTGCTGGACCAGATCAACATCCGCTACAACGACGCCCAGTTGGTCAAAGAAATTGGGCAGGCGACATCCATGCTCCTCGATACAGAAAGGCTGTTGAGAGCGGTTGTGGATGCCATGCGGAATCGGTTGGACTTTGACCGGGGAGGGATATGGCTTGCTAACAGAGAGAAGAGCCGCCTTGTTTACCGGGTGGGCTTCGGATACAACGTTGACGTGGAGGAAGTCCTCAAGAAGACGGATTTTAATCTCGACAAACCTCATTCCCGCGGGGTGGCTGTCCAGGCCTTTAGGGAGCAAAGACCCTTTCTTGTTAATGATGTGAGCGAAATAGAGAAGGATATTTCAGAGAAGAGTTACTCTTTCATAAGAAAGCTGAACGCCCACTCCTTCATCTGCATTCCCATTGTTTACGAAAGAGAATCGCTTGGCGTTCTTTTTGTGGACAACCTGAAGTCCAAAAGACCCCTGAGCCAGAGCGACATTTCACTGCTCACTGGCATTGCCACCCAGATTGCCATCAGCATTCACAATGCCCTGTCTTACCAGAAACTGGAAGAGAGCAAAGAGCGAGAGCAAAATCTTCGCCGGCTGTTTGAAAAATATGTGCCTTCTCCAGTGATCAGACGATACGTGAACTCGGAGGAAGTAGATCTTTTCAGGGGAGAAGAGTCAATCATTACGGCTCTCTTTCTGGATATCCGGGGATTTACTTCAAGCTCTGAGAGCATGGAAGCCATTGACGTCGTTTCTTTCCTGAACAACTACTTTGAAAAGTGCTCTCTGATCATTTCCGAAGAAAACGGCCACATTAACAAATACACGGGAGACGGTTTTTTTGCGATTTTTGGAGCCCCTGAGCCCATGCTCAATCACGTGAACTTCGGCTTCAATGCGGCACGCCGGATCCTCGACATGTCAAAGAGCTTCATTCTGGAAGGGCGACCCATGAAGATCGGTATTGGTCTTCACACGGGGCGGGCCATTATGGGGAACATCGGGTGTCACACGAAAATCGAGTTTACTGCAGTGGGGGACACCGTCAACACTGCGGCAAGGCTTCAGGAATTCACAAAGATCTTTCACAATTTCCCGATTATCCTGAGTCGTTTCGTATGGGAACAACTGGCCGGGCACCCTGATCATGAATCAATCATCAATCTGGGAGTACAGAGAATCAGGGGGAAGAAGGACAAGCTGGAAGCCTTCGGCTTTAACCCTCTCATTGACAGCACTTCAAGCGGTTCTCAACGCAAGTTGGGCTTCATTCCCTTGCAAAGGATCAAGGGAGTGTGAGGAGACTGCAACCCGTTCCCACCCCCAGGATAACCCACCCATGCTCCTTTCACCCTGATACGCGTCTCTCCAAAAAACCAAGTATCAAGAGCGACGCTTGACCCTGTGCGACCTTGATATATCTTATTGAATATTATAGAAGAGTGATACACTTGCAAAAAGTTCTCGTAGTCGTCACTCCCGCGCAGCCTGTCCCCGCGAAGGCGGGGAGCGGGAGTCCAGAAAAGCTTGCAAAGACTGGATTCCCGCATTCGCGGGAATGACAGAAAAGGGCGTTTCCGGAGGTTTTACGAGTCCAAGACCACTGGACGAGGAAAAGAGAGGACCAACAGGGATGAGATACATGAGCAGGGAAATCGGTTTTGAGCAGGGGCCCATTCGACCGCCCAGCGAGGCGGCGAGCCTGCTCTTGCGCCTGACCAGGAATTGCCCCTGGAACCAGTGTCTATTTTGCCCGGTTTACAAAGGCCAGAAATTCTCCTTGAGAGAGGTTGAGGAGATCAAGAAGGATATCCAGACCGCAAAGGATATCGCCGACGACATCAAGGCTCTTTGCTGGAGTCTCGGTTTCAGTGGAAAAATGACGGATCAGGTTGTAAGCCATATTTATACAAGCCCCAATTACAGCGAGGGTTACCGGAGCATTGCGGCATGGCTCTACTACGGAACCGGAGCTTGCTTTCTTCAGGATGCGGACAACCTGATCATGGAGACGGATGCCCTTGTGGAGGTCCTCAAATTTCTGAGGGAGAAGTTTCCCGAAATCAAGAGGGTGACCACCTACTCCCGTTCAAGGACCATCGCACGCAAGAGTGCCGAAGCGCTCAAGAGAATCAAGGAAGCAGGCCTGGACCGTGTCCACGTGGGACTGGAGTCAGGATGTGATCCTATCCTGAAGCTGGTCAAAAAGGGAGTCACGGCGGCCCAGCAGGTCGAAGCCGGCCAAAAGGCGGTGGCTGCGGGTCTCGAGCTCTCCGAGTACGTCATGCCCGGCCTGGGAGGGCAGGGCATGTGGAAGGAGAACGCAACAGCCACTGCGGAAGTGCTCAACCGGATTAACCCTCATTTCATAAGAATCCGAAGCCTGAGGATCCCTGACAGGGTCCCTCTTTCCGCTCTCCTGAAAGAGGGAGGTTTCAAGATGCAAACCGATGATATGCTGGCAGAGGAGCTCAAGCTCTTCATTTCGACCCTTTCGGGGATAACGAGCGTGGTGACGAGCGACCACATCATGAACCTCCTGGAAGAAGTGAGCGGGAAATTTCCAGAAGACAAAGAAAAGATGCTCGACGTGATCCGCAGATACCAGGAGCTTCCTGACTCAGAGCGCCTTATCTATCGGGTCGGCAGAAGAGGCGGAGCCTATCGCTCCACGGACGATCTTGAGCGTGATCCTGCCACTTACCGGAAGATTAAGAATCTCATCCAGGAACTGGAAACAAAGGGCGGCCCTGAGGAGATAGAGCGATTCATCAGCGATATGGTGGATCAGCATGTCTAGGTTTTACCCGATCCTCGTTGATCTGCAGGGCAAAAAAGCGTTGGTCGTGGGCGGTGGCAAAGTGGCCCAGAGGAAGATTGAGAGTCTTCTTGAATACGGGGCCTCTGTTCATGTCATCGCGAGGGAGCTGACAGCTGAACTGGAGCAACTGCGAAGCAGGAAGAGGATCGAGTCACTCGGCGGCGAATTTTCTGAAGCTCATCTGGAGGGGGCGTTTCTCGTCATTGCAGCCACGGATGATGCTTTGCTCAATCGCAGGGTGAGTCAGGAAGCCCAGAAGAGGGGTTTGCTGGTAAACGCCGTGGATCAGCCTGCGGACTGCAACTTCATCGTGCCCTCCGTTCTCTCGAGAGGGGATCTTCTGATTGCCGTGTCAACCTCAGGGAAGAGTCCTGCCTTTGCAAGAAAAGTGAGACTTGAACTCGATCAACATTTCGGCAAAGAGTACGGTTTTTTTCTAAACCTCATGGGAAACCTGAGAAAGGAGATCTTGCGTCTCGGTCTTTCTCAGGAAGAAAATAAAAGGGCTTTTGAGAAACTGGTGTACTCCGATCTCCTCCAGGCCATCCGTCAGAAAAAATGGGATCTTGCTTCCCAGATCATCGAGAAGGTCCTGGGGCGGCCGGTCTCGAAAAATCAGATTCTCGATTTTCTCAAGGCAGAATAACCTATGGCTCTTTTCCTGTATGGGTTTGCACTGGTCCTGATCCTCCTGGCCACGGCTGCGTTCATTGCTTACCTGGTGCGCCAGAAAAAATCGACTTATCATTGGGCCTACCGGCTTCTTTTGGCCGGTTTTGTTTTCCTCTCTTTCTTTATCGGCTACGGGTATTACACGCTTGGCGTGGCGCCGGTCTTGACCCTGAAATCCTCCCTTTCCTTTTTTGCCTGGGCCATTCTGCTCGTGTACCTCCTCTTTCATCTGAAATTCCGGCTCATGGTGCTGGGGTCTTTTGTGGCGCCACTTGCCGCATGCCTGCTGATCCTCTCCTCCACCCTTCCGGGCGGCGAAGTGACGGTCAAACCCATTTTCAGGAGCCTCTGGCTCCCGATCCACATAGGGACGGCCTTTGTGGGGAACGGTTTTTTTGCCGTCACCTTTGTGGCCGGGATCATGTACCTGATTCAGGAGTCGCAGATCAAGAAAAAGCGGTTGGGTTCTCTCTACAGCAGGCTCCCGTCTCTCGAAACACTGGACTCCATCAATCACTACGCTCTGATCTGCGGCTTTACCTTCATGACCGCAGGGATGATCACCGGGTCGATCTATGCCCAGGTTGCGCTGGGAAGCTACTGGCGATGGGATCCCAAGGAGGTGTGTTCGCTGATTGGATGGATCTTCTACGCGGTTCTCTTGCACGAGAGATTGACGGTCGGCTGGAGAGGCCGCAGAGCGGCGTTGCTGTCCCTCTTCGGGTTTCTTATTTTGCTCCTCGCTTTTGTCGGCGCCAACCTCTGGCTCAGTGACTACCACAGCTTCAAGAACATGGGGGGCCGGCCTGGGTGATGATCCGCATCGTCAACATCGGCATGAACCATGAGACCGCCCCGGTCGAACTGCGAGAGTGCCTGGCAAAGGATCCGGCCCACGCGGACAGGGCGCTGGCGATGATGCGTGAGCTCGCTTGCGTCAAGGAGGGGATGTTTCTTTCAACCTGCAATCGGGTAGAGGCTCTGTTTACCACAGAGCAGACGGATGAGGCCAAGGGTTCCGTCATTGCCGTTCTTTCGAAGCTGGGAGGAATGCCTTCTGAAAGCCTTTGTTCCAATCTTTTCACCTATGAGGACCGAGACGCCGTCCGCCATATCTTCAGGGTGGCTTCGAGCCTCGACTCCATGGTGATTGGGGAGCCTCAGATTCTCGGGCAGATCAAAGAGGCTTACACCAGCGCCACAAAAGAAAATACAACGGGTGTCATTCTGAACCGTCTCTTGCACCGCGCCTTTCACACGGCCAAGAGAGTCAGGACGGAGACAGGGATCTCGGATGCGGCTGTTTCCGTGAGTTATGCCGCTGTGGAGCTGGCAAAGAAGATCTTCTATGACTTCAAAGGGAAAAAGGTTCTGCTGATCGGCGCCGGTGAAATGGCGGAACTTGCGGCGCGTCATTTGCTGAGTCAGGGGGTCAGTGCCATCACGGTGGCCAACAGGACCTTTCGGAAAGCGGTGGAAGTGGCTCAGGTTTTCAAGGGCGTTCCTGTGTCTTTTGAGGAGATCGGAGCCCAGCTTCTGGAGGCGGACATTGTCATCTCTTCCACAGCGGCTCCGGGCTATGTGATCACCCACGATCAGGTCAAAGGCTCCATGAAAAAAAGAAGAAACCGCCCTCTTTTTTTCATTGATATTGCCGTTCCGAGAGACGTGGAACCTGAAGTGAATGACCTGGAGAATGTGTATGCCTATGACATCGATGATCTCAAAGGCATTATTCAGGTGAACCGCGGCCAAAGGGAGGAGGAAGCAATCAAGGCGGAGCGGATTGTGGAGGAAGAAGTCATAAAGTTTGAACAGTGGTTGAAGACTCTTGAAGTGGTGCCGACCATTGTGTCTCTCAAAGAAAAAGCCGAAACCATTCGCCAGGCTGAGTTAAAGAAAAGTCTTTCGAGCCTGGGAGAGCTGAGCCCGTCGCAGATGAAGAGCCTGGAAGCTCTGACCCTGTCGATCACGGAAAAAATTCTGAACGACCCGATTCTTTTTTTGAAGAAAAAGGCGGATCGCCCCTTGGGCAAGAGCTATTTGGACACAGCCCGGAGACTCTTTCGTCTTGATCGGGAAAACGGAGATGAGGTGGAGCATGGATCTGAACAAGATGATCGAACGAGTGAGGAAAAACACTGATCCGTCTAAGGTGGGCATGATCACGAGCCATTTGGGCGTGGTGCGCCGCACCTCTCGCAATGGCCGTGAGGTTCTGAGCATTGAGGTCGCTTATGACCAGACAGCTCTTCAAGCCATTGTCTGTGATATCAAGAAGATGTCTGGGATTGCTGAAGTGCTGGTGGAGACAAGGGAAGGTCGCTTGAACGTGGGTGAGGAGATCATGGCCGTGGTTGTGGCAGGTGATATACGGGAAAATGTGTTTCCCGCCCTTGTCAGCACCGTGAATCGGATCAAGAAAGAAGCGAGCAAGAAGAAGGAAAACTTCAAATAAGGTGCAAGGCGCACGGTACACGGTGCACGGACAACTGCAAAAAGAAGAAAAAGTCTACGATGCACAGTATGCGGTGCGAGGAAGATCACGGGTTCTATGGCCTTGCCGTGCGCCGTGGGCCTTGAACCGTGTACCTTTCCCCGTGTACCGTGTACCGTGCGCCGTGTACCTTGTACCGAGCTTTCTATTGAGGTGATTTTATGGGCATGGTCGATGTTTCCGAGAAACCGGTGGTGTTGAGGAAGGCGCAGGCTGCAGGGAAAATATTCCTGTCGCCTAAAACGCTCGAAGAGATAAAAGGTGGGAGGATCAAGAAGGGCAATCCGCTTCAGGTGGCGGAAATTGCCGCCATGAACGCAGCCAAGCAGACCCATGTTCTGATCCCTCACTGCCATCAGATCCCGCTGGACACGGTCCGGGTTGATTTTGATGTGCGTCCAGACAGCATTGAGGCTGTCTGCTATGTCAGTGCCCAGGCGCGAACCGGGGTGGAGATGGAGGCGCTTGTCGGCGTCTCTGTGGCACTCAACACCCTTTGGGATATGGTGAAGTATTTGGAAAAGGATGACCAGGGCCAGTACCCGTTCACGAAAATCACGGACATCCGGGTGTTGAAAAAGGAAAAGCTGGCAAGAACCGATTGACTCTTCACAGGGGAGGTCCTTAGATGGGTCTCACAGCGAGCAGAGGAATCATTACCAAACGCAAAGCCGCGTTTTTGTTATTCACCCTGCTCTGTGTCTCTTTCCTTTGGCCGGCCTCCTCCTTTGCAGCAACCGCCATGATCCCCATGCAGTACAGAACGGCGGCCGAGGCTTTGCCTATGGTTCAGCAATTGCTTTCCCCGGAAGGTCGGGCCGTTGCGGATGGCCGCACCAATGCGCTCCTCGTCGTGGACAGCGAGGAGACGATCCAACGGGTCCGGGAGTTCCTGGAAGGTTTTGACAAGCTCGGGAAACAGGCCAGGATCCGGGTCCGGTTTGATGAGTCGGGCGCGAGGGAGAGGACGAGTGTTGAGGGAAGGGCCCGCGCATCAGGGGAGGACTGGTCTGTCAGCGCTGGAAAGCCGATGAGAAAGGATGGGGTGGACGTCCGCCTTCAGGACAGGAGCCGCACCCAGCAGGGGAGTTCCGAATTTTTCGTCACCGTGGTTTCAGGGAGCCTCGCCTATATCATGGTGGGACAGGACATCCTCTACAGCCAGCGCTGGGTTGATCTGACGAGGCGCTATGCCAGGATCAC
>PDVJ01000658.1_pt1 | contig 11716 bp, 10 predicted proteins | sample 1369811 | NCBI WGS metagenome assembly PDVJ01 (sample SAMN07795376, study PRJNA414565) | Alkali sediment metagenome, whole genome shotgun sequencing project. | reverse complement strand
TTAATGCATTGCTGGGAGGGATCACAGATGAGACCCGTATTCCCGCAGATGCTTGATCCCGGCGCCACACAACGGCCGCTCAGGCATTGCTGGCCAGGTTTGCAGATCACATTCGGTGCACAGACGCTCGACCCTTTAAGTAGACACAGGCTCTTCATGGTGTCCATGCACACCTCAGCGGGAGTGCAGATCGCTCGCCCACAGAAGCTCGTCCCCTTAGGGTAACACGCGCCGTTCATGTACACTTCATTGGAATTACAGACTACCGCATTCGCACCACTGGCAAAAAGAAGAAAAAACATTATGACCATGCAGATTATCGAGAAACGCTTCATCGTAATTCTCCCTTCGTTCAAAATGTGTTTTATACACGCGACTATAAGAAATAAGGTACCTTCTGTCAATACACTTTTGTTGTACAATGTAAAAATAGCGAAGCAATTCTCCCACAGGGCAGGTCATTCTGACAGGTTTCGTAAAGGACAAGTATTGTCGCAGTTACTCAAAACTGCGCTAATTCAATAACGGCGTAATTACCCCGCTGGTCTCTGTTTATATGCAGCAGGGTCTTTCCCGGAAAGAGTTTTACAAACATGCTAATGCCGCATGCTGTGGCAGACCCGCAATACCCGTAATCGCTGAGGTAATCAAACTCAGCAGCGGGTTTTAGAATTTTTCGCAGCGCAGCCGCTTCCTCATCACCGATGAAGGCGCCGAAAGATACCACATCCACTGATGATCTTTCCCTCTCGCTGATCCATCTCATGCAGGAAGGCCCGCTCCCGAACGACCTTATTTCGGTGAATGCGCCGCGGGCTCCATCCCTTTCACACTTTACGTAAAACCACCCGCTCCCGTTCACCATTCGCCAGCCGCGGTCTGCGTGATCTTCCATGGATGTTCGGGAAAGAGAGGCTTCGTCGACGCCGCCGATCAGGGCACTCCTTTCAACACCCCCCGCAAAATCCACTTTCAGCAGTTCCAGCCCCCTTTCAAAAGATAAGTGCTGGCTGGACATGGTGATGTTGCGGCCCCGGACACCAAGGTTCTGCGCAAGATAGAACGCCGCTGTATTGCTCATGGTATTGATGAAACCGAAAGGCTTTGGCAGGGAACTGACTGCGTATATCTCGTCGAGGACATCCGCCGTCTCGCCGAGAATGCCATGTTCCGTTGTCAGGTAGATCGCTGTACCACTGTCAAGAGTGTGCGCATTGATACACTGACGAGCGCCAAGCAGGGTAAGGAGGATAAACCTGTTCACCCTGCGGAAATTTTCCTTCGTATAGCGCCTTATCTCTTCCTTGAGATAATTCGTGTCGGTATGTCCTTCCGCGGTGAAGGTTCCTTATTGGAGAGAATCAGGGTTGTGCAGTTGCCGCCGAACCCGAAGTAATTCAGCATAAAAATGCCCTTCCCTACATCCATATTTTCCGTAAGAGGCGTCACATTTAAGTCCGTATCCGCCTCCCGGAAACCTGGTGTTGAGGGGATAAATCCCGCCTTTATCGATTCCGTAAAGAGTATGAGCTCATTCACACCGCAGGCACCTACGGTATGACCGATAAAAGGCTTGACGCATGTTACGGGCGGTATAGTATGCCCGAAGGTCGCCCTCATGGCGGCGCATTCTGTCCTGTCATTGTTCTCTGTTCCCGTAGCGTGTGCCTTGACCGCATCTATGTCATCCGGACGAATACCCGCCTGTCGGAGGGCTCTAAGCATGGTCTCCGCGACAGCAGACCCTTCTTCATCGTGGCTCGCGACGCTGTATGTGTCACAGAGATTCGCACCACCGAGGAACATGAAATCATCGACTTTTCTGCGTTTCCCTTCCAGCACGAGCGCACCGCATGCCTCACCAAGGATGAGGCCGTCCCGTCTCTTGTCAAAAGGCCTGTATTCCGAGGCGGCAAGAGATTTCAGGGCTTCGAATCCATAAAATCCAAGGTTATTGTAGAGATCATAGCCCACTACAAGCGCCCTCTCTATGTGCCGTTCCTCTATCATGGCCGCAGCGTAAAGCAGCGCGTTGGCGCTCGAGGTGCAGGCTGTCGCAAAGGAATAGCAGCTGCCCCGTATATCGAATTTCTCCGCGATGGAGCTTGCAATTTTGCCATATCCATTGGATGACTGGAGGAACATACCCGATACGCTTGATGACGTCTTGCGGTGATTGCCCTCAAACACGGGAACATCCATGGAAGTTGAGCCGAAGAACACATGCATGTCCGCGCTCTCCTCACTGCCTACACCGGCATTGAGAAGAGCACGGGACACCGCGGAAAAGAGAATCTCGTAGAAATACGCCTCGGAGCGGTTGTCCAGAGAATCCCTTTCATCAGCCGGCTGTACCTTCTTATGGCGTGCAGCGTCCACGATCCCTTCCAGGGTATCTCCGAGGGCGCAGATCATCGATGTTCCGGTTACATATGCTCTTCTTTTCACGGCCTACACCATAACCTTTGAAAAATTACTTTTCATTCCTCCCCCTACCCCCTCCAGAGGGGGACAACTCCTATATGAAAGGGGGATAAATTGAATGCTTACTCCGGTTGCAGAAAATCGGCAAAGGTGTTTATGGATCTCATAACCCGTCTTGTTTCTTTACTGTCTGTAATGATAATGTTGAACTTATTCTGTATGGCGATAGATATCTGCAGGGCATCGATCGAATCAAGGCCGAGCCTTGATTCACTGCCAAAAAGAAGATCATCGTCACCTATGTCTTCAGGAATGGCGGTAATATCGCACTCCTCAATGATCAGTTTTTTGAGATCCATTTTCAGTTTTGCATCCAGAGAGCCTCTCATCGATATTCTACACCTCTTTTTGCTTCCACAACAGGATTGTCGTCAGCGTCAGCATCATAAACCCGAACACAAACAGGGCAAGGCTTTTGGAGAGGACATCAGAGATGCCGCCGTTTCTAAGAAAGATATCGAGAAAACCCTCCAATCCCCAGGACATGGGTGATATATCGGCGATATCCTGCATAACGCCGGGCATGACGAACTTGGGAATCATAAGACCGCCCAAGGCGCCAAAGATGATATTCAGTACTCCTCCGATAGTGGTTGCCTGCTCTGTTGTTCTGGCTGCTGAGGCAATGAACAGCGCCATGGAAATGGCACAAAAGCTCACCGCAGCGGCGATCAGAACAAGTCCTCCTAACGATTCACCGAGCGTGAGTGCCGTACCGCCGCAAAAAGGCACGACATACATGCCAATAGCAATCATAATTATTACCTGGATGGCGTTTATGATAAAGTACGGCACCATCTTGCCGAAAATCAAATATGCCCTCGATACATTCATGCTCTTCAGGCGCATGAGAGTGCCCTGTCCCCGCTCAGATATAAAGGTGTTGGATATGGGTATAATGATAAAAAACATGGAAAACACAAGCCAGGCGGGAACGCTCTGTTGCACGGCGGAAGGAATCTTGTCGTAACGTCCTCCTTTGTGTATGTAATTGACCTCAATTGGGCTTTCTTCGTCCGCCTTCAATTTTTTCTTATCGATTCCAGCAACCGCCAGAAGCCTGTCGATACGATCAATAAACGCGTCCCATCGCAGCTTAGTAAGTTTGCCGTCCAAGGCGCTTTTCAACACCATCTGTGTCTGAACATTTACGGTAGGATTGACGAGGAGTTCCATTGGCCTGTCATCCTTGCCCTTCCCCTTTTTGTCCACGAAAGAGGAAAAGTTTTCCCTGATAATGAGGGCGAATTTGTAGTCCCGGGAAAGCATCTGTTCCCTGATATTTTCCATGTCAGTATTTTTCTCTATAAATCGAAACCTGAAAGTACTGAGTTCCTCCAATGACTTCAGGAAAGCATCTGCCTTTTTCCCTGCATCTTGATTCACGGCGAGAACATCTATGGCGACAGTACCATGCAGCTCAAAGAGGTCGCGCATTGCCAGAGACATGATCATGATAAACACCGCAGGCATTATGAAGAGGACGGCGACGGCATGGATGTCCCGGATGATCAGTAAGAATTCCTTCTTCAGAATGTACAATAGCTTAATCATGTATCACCATGCTGTCATTCTTCATCGCGCAGCCTGGTGCCTGTGAGCTTGAGAAAAAGCTCTTCAAGGTTCCCAGGGCCGCACGTAGCACCGGCGCGCGACAGAATGGCCTGCGTGTCGTCGTGAACAATGATTGTGCCCTCATTCATAACAGCAATGTCATCGGCTACCTGTTCAATTTCATCCATGTAATGGGACGTGTAGATCATCGTCGCCCGTCTTTCCCGGTTGATCTTTTTTATGGTAGCCAGAATGTAGCCTCTCGATTGGGTATCTACGCCAACGGTAGGTTCATCGAGATACACTATCTCAGGGTCGTGCAACAAACCTATTGCCAGGTTCAGTCGCCTTTTCATGCCGCCGGAAAACTTCTCCGCTCGCTTATCCACAAAGCTCTGCATGCTTCCTATATCGATGCAAAAATCCATGCGCTCCTTCAGTTTCTTTCCCTTAAGACCCCAGAGGGCTCCGAAATATTCGAGGTTTTCCCGGGCTGTCAGTCGCGGATAGAACGCGAAGGATTGGGGAACATAACTGCATTTTGATTGGATGGTCCGAAGTTCACGATCCAGATTAAGACCGTCGACAGTTACAGACCCGCTATCCTTATTGATAATACCTGTGAGTATAGAGATAAGGGTAGTCTTCCCCGCACCATTGGGACCGAGCAACCCCATAACAGAGCCACGGCGAACCGTAAGGTTCACATCCTTAAGGACAGGTTTTTTGTCATAGGACTTGTAAAGATGTTTAATTTCGATCAACGATGCACCCAAATAACAAATTACTGAGAGAATAGTTCGCGATTGGATTCCCTCTGGGGTGTCGGAAGCATAGGAGAAGCGGACGCCAAGAAGACGTTCGATCTTGTAATAGCTGAAGGAAAAGAAGGTAAAAACAGAAAATATTAATTACATTGAAACTTTTTTCAGTATCATGTGATACTTTACCGCACCTTCCGCGCCTTTTTGACCTATGATTGCCCTTTCCGCAACTCTTCCGGTATAACTGCCGTCTTTTGACGGTTGTAAATGTGACGTATAATACACTGCTGCACGCGCATAAAGAACCAGGTAAACGTTCGTCCCATTCACCACACCATCGACATTGTAAAATCCCAGTGTTCCTGATATGCGATTCCCTGTCTGAATAAAGCGTCCTTCACCCCAACCGCCAGTAATGGCTCCGCCTGCATCCCACACGCCTGTTATATCGACGGCAGCAGTACCTGCCAGTGAATTCAGCCATGCAGTCGTGACGCTTCTTGTTAATGAGGGAACATTCGATACCTGCCGAAGGACCATGAGATAATTCGTCGCCTCTTCTGATCCTTTTTTATCAACTATGGCTCCCTCTACCGCCTTGCCGATATAATTGCCCTCACCGGACTGTTTTAAATGAGCGGTGTAATACACATTCCCACTCGAAGTAAGAACCATATAAATATCCGTCCCACTTACCACACCATTTACATTATAAAATCCGAGCGTCCCGGAGATGCGATTTTCCTTCTGCGTAAAACGTCCTTCACCCCAGCCGCCGGCGATGGCACCACCTGCATCCCACGTACCCGTCATATCCACCTTCGAGACACCCGCCATAGAATGTAACCACGGATCAGTTTCTCTCACGGACAATCCTGTACCTGTACAGGAAATAAACATAACGATACCCATGCAGATTATAAGACATTTAAGTGCTTTCATTGTATGTATCCCCCAAAGTGGTCCGACGTTTTTCTCACCACTTGACATTTCATGGAGCCGATGCGCGGAATCGAACCGCGGACCTACTGATTACGAATCAGTTGCTCTACCGGCTGAGCTACATCGGCTTTTCGGTTAACGAATTGAAAGGTGCGGCATGCAGTGACATTTATATTATCACAGTTTCCATGTCAAGATTTTAAGATGTTTGGCAACAACACACTGTTTTTCTTCATTACTGCCCTTCTTTGCCTTGACTTTCAATCCATGTTTGGTATTATTCAGCAAAATTTAAGGGGTATGGCCATGCATGACCAGCTGAAAAAAATATTCTCCATATCACCTCTGAAAATAGCACTCCTTGTCATCTTTATTGCCCTCATCATGTTCTATATTGACGTTCAGTTCTTGCGTTTTATGGAACTTAAAGCTCTCGATTTAAGAATGATTTCAAGGGGCACGGTCTCCCCTGGGGGAGAGACCGTTATTGCCGCGATCGATGAAAAGAGCCTCAGCGAATTGGGACGATGGCCATGGCCGAGAACGACCATCGCGAAGCTTGTTGACAGGTTGAAGGGATACGGCGCAAAGGCAGTTGGGTTTGATATTGTGTTTGCCGAACCCGATGAAAATTCAAGCCTCAAGACCATTGCAGATCTCTCGCAGGAATTCAAAAGGCTCAGGATTAATGATAGAAGGATTCAGAGTTTGCTGCACAAGAAAAAAATGCTGGCCGATACGGATGCGATCCTTGCGAAATCAATAGAACGATCAAAAAATGTCACCCTTGGGTATTTCTTTCATTTATCGGAAAGGGAAGCGGCGCATCTCAGTGAAGAAGACATTGAAGCGGCGGCGGAAAATATCAACACCTCCATATATCAGATTATCCGGGCATCAGCGCCGCCCGATGAGTCATCTCTGATACATGCGTATTCAGCGGTAACCAATCTGAAACCTTTATCTGAAGCCGCTGAAAACAGCGGATACTTTAATGCCTTTCCCGACAGCGACGGAACGCTAAGATGGTCTCCTCTGGTAATCAAGTTCCAGGACAACTTCTATTCTTCATTGCCCATTTCCTTACTGCTCCAGTACCTGGATTGGCCGGCGCTTACCCTGAAGCTGGCTGGCTTTGGTGTCGAGGGAGTTACAATCGGCGATATTGATATCCCCACTGATGAATATGGAAGATTGCTCACCAATTATTTAGGCCCGGGAAAAACATTCCCTCACTACTCGATTTCCGACATAGTGAAAGGCCGCCTTCCCGCGGACACTTTCAAAAACAAAATCGTGATTGTAGGCGCCACGGCTACGGCAATCTATGACATGCGCGTCACACCTTTCAGTGCCGTATACCCCGGTGTCGAAATTCATGCCACCGTAATCGACAACATCCTTCACCGGAATTTTCTCCGTCAATCCACGGTGACAACAATTCTCGATATCTGTGCCATTATTTTTTTCGGCCTTATCATCGGGATTGTTGTTCCGAGGCTGAACGCCATTACGGGAATTATTTTATGCTTCCTCATCGTCGTCTCTTTTGTGGGCGTGAATACACTCGTCTTTTCCCGCACCAATATCTGGTTGAACCTCATCTATCCCGTACTTACGATGCTCACGATCTATCTGGTCATAACTGTGTATCGCTACATCACTGAAGAAAGAGAGAAAAAGAAAATCCGGGGCGCCTTCCAGTATTACCTTACTGCATCCGTCATCAACGAAATGTTGAAGGACCCTGCGAAACTCAAGCTGGGGGGCGACAAAAAAGATCTGACCGTGCTTTTTTCAGACATCAGGGGATTCACCACTGTCGCAGAGAACATGAAGACGCCGGAAGAACTTGTCCACTTATTGAATGAGTATTTGACGGCAATGACCAACGTGGTCTTTACGCACGACGGGCTCCTGGACAAATACATGGGAGACGCCATTATGGCCGTGTTCGGCGCCCCTCTCAATCAGCCGGATCATCCTCTCCGGGCATGCAAAACGGCCCTTGGTATGATGGACGAATTGAAAAAACTGCAAAAAAAATGGGCGGATGAAGGCCGTCCCGTTCTCACTATAGGGATAGGAATCAACAGCGGTGACATGGTAGTAGGCAACATGGGATCAGAGATGCGCTTTGATTATACTGTAATGGGGGACAGCGTGAATCTGGGATCCAGACTGGAAGGCATCAATAAAGAGTATGGGACAAATATCGTCATCAGTGAATCCACGCATAACGCCGTGAAAGACGTTCTCTTCTGCCGGGAACTGGACTCTGTGAGAGTGAAGGGGAAAAACCTTCCCGTCAAGATCTACGAGCTTCTGGGTGAAAAGAAAGACGCGGAAAAGTGGGAAAAAGCAGTCGGCATTTTCGAAGAAGGCCTGTCAAAATACAGGCAGTGTCTGTGGGATGAGGCGATTATCTCCTTCCAGAGAGTACTGGAAATAAAAGCGGATGACGCACCGGCGAAACTATATATAGTGAGATGCCAGGAACTCAAAAAGAATCCGCCCAAAGAACCGTGGGACGGCGTATTCACCATGACGAAAAAATGAACTACCATCGGCGAAAGCCGATGGCTTCAGGGTTCAAGGGATCGAGGGGTCGAGTGAAATCCTTGAATCCTCAAATCCTGATCTCAACTATTACAGGTAGCTATGGCAATAAAAGAAGGACAGAAATATAGAAGCTGGGTAGAGGTCGACCTCGACAATTTCACAGAAAACTGGAAAGAGATGAAAAGGCTGGTCGGCCCCTCCGTGCAAATTCTTCAGGTAGTGAAGGCGGATGCCTATGGCCATGGCGCCATTGAAATTTCCAACGTCGCCCTGAAAAACGGCGCCGCTCTTTTAGGTATCGCAAATGCCGACGAAGGGATACAGCTCAGGGTCAGCGGTATCACCGCGCCCATTCTTATCCTGAGTCCCTCTACAGGTGTTGAGATCGATGAAATCATTAAATATAATTTAATCCCATCTGTCTCCGATCTCAACTTCGCCCGGGAACTTCAAAAAAAAAGCAAAAAGGCAGATATTCGTACGCCGATCCACATCGAGGTGGATACGGGGATGGGAAGAGGCGGAACGATCTATCATGAGGCTTTCGATACAATAAAAGAAATCCTTGCCCTCCCCAATGTTACCATTGAAGGCATTTTTACCCACCTGTCCTCCAGTGAGACACTAAACGACTATAACGACACGCAGTGGAGACTTTTTAAAGGGCTTCTGGATAAACTTGGGGACCATAATATTCACATTCCCATCACGCACATGGCAAACAGTGGCGCCATTCTCAATTATCCCGGATTCCATCTGGACATAGTACGGCCCGGCCTCATGTCCTACGGCATCTATCCCGGACCGGAAACAAAGACGAAGGCAAGCCTCACACCTGTGATGAGTTTTAAAACAAGGATTGCCCTCATTAAAGAATTCCCCACTGGATACAGCATCGGGTATGGCCGGTCTTATCATACGACGAAACCGACAAAGATCGCAACCATCCCAGTCGGATATGGTGACGGGTACGAGCGCATACTTTCCAACCAGGGGGAGGTGCTTATCAAAGGTATGCGTGCTCCCATAGTTGGACGGATTTCCATGGATATGTGTACCATTGATGTCAGCCATATAGAAAACTGCCGGATTGGCGACGAAGTCGTACTGATGGGAAGCCAGGGGAACGAATGTATCTCGGCGGATGAGATTGCCGAAAAGGTAAAGACAATCAGCTATGAAATTCTCTGCGCCATAGGTAAAAGGGCGCCGCGCGTGTAATCTCCCGGATCGACAGTATCATACGTCATTGTTTTCAGACCAGGGCGCGGAGTGAGGAACTGGGAGACGCCATCTACTACGAGATGTTTGAAGCGCTTTTTGGCAAAGTGGACCGGCAGCTGGAGCTGCGGACCAATTTCAAATATACTATAAATATACAAGAGTTCCCACGGGAAGAGATACTCTCCTACCCTGCAGCGGGGGACTACTTCAAGGTTACCACCCACATCGAATATATCAAGACCATAAAGAACCATATTTTTGTGATAGGTTGCGCTCTCAACGACGCGCAGTTAGCCGCTTTTTTCAATGACAAACGGTGCGAATACCGGTGGCTCTTAAATCGGGGAGATGATCTGGTTATGGAAAGGGACTTCAGGGTCAACAGTGTCCGTATTGATAATGAAGACATTCCACTCATCAGAACGGAAAATACTAAAAGGGGTTATGAGGTCTGGTGCGGTGACGATACGCTCAGAAAAAAATTGAACAAGCAGGCCAAGGTGGAAATCGAGATCGTCACCAAGAAATCTAAAGGCAGTAATACTTTCTCTGTGTATTTAGTGTACCCCACCAGGGGTATGGACATACAGTTCAATTACGATGGAGTAAAATTCGGAGTAAAATTCAAGTATGTGAAAGAAGTCAGTTTCTTCTCCGGGAAGCAACCATATCCGGAGGTCACCGCAAAAAAAGGGAAATCGGTAAGACTGAGAATCAGTGACAATGAATGGATATTTCCCAACAGCGGTGTGACATTTTTTTGGGGTTTTTAAAGAAAATGAAAAAGCTGAGAGTCGGTATCATATTAGGCGGCATGTCTTCAGAAAGGGAGGTTTCGCTGAACAGCGGCAGAAACGTGTATGATAACCTGGATACTGAATTTTATGAGGGAATACCCATCTTCATGAACGGAGAGGGGCGATTATGGGTTATTTCGTGGCAGCTCATTTCGCAAAACACCACTGTGGACGTTTCGGAGCGTTTGGAAAAAGAAGCCCGGAGGATCTCTTACGAAGATCTCAAAACGGAAATCGATTTCGCCTTCATCTCACTGCATGGAAAATACGGAGATGACGGATGCATACAGGGGCTCCTGGAACTCCTGAGGATACCTTACACGGGACCGGGAATACTTGCATCGGCTCTGGGAATGGACAAACACATGCAGCAAAAGATTCTTAGATCCGCGGGACTCGATGTTCCTGACAGCATGATCATCCAGGAGAAGGAGTGGCGGGAACGCAAAACAGAAGTTAAGAAGAAACTAAGTGATCATCTTGCATTTCCTTTCTTCATAAAGCCCACGCGAGAAGGATCGAGCATTGGGGTAAACGCTGTCAGGGATGAGGGTTCTCTCGAACAGGGTATTGAAGAGGCCCTGAAATGGGATACTGCCTTTCTCGCAGAAGAATATCTTGACGGGACAGAATTCTCATGCATCGTTCTGGAAGAGGACGGCGATGCGAAACCACTCGATCTCACGGAGATTCATCCCCAGAGCGAGTATTACACCTATGATGACAAATATATGCCGGGAAGGTGCAGAAAATTTACCCCACCGAAGAATATTACCCCAGAGGTCATAGCAAAAATCAAAGCGGAAGTCCTTAAAGCCTTCCATGCTTTGGGGTTCAGATCATATGGCCGGATCGACGGCTTTCTTACAAAAGACAGCCGTATCCTTATCACAGACCCTAATTCGTCATCCGGCATGGCTCCCTCTTCATTTTTCTTTGAACAGGCAGCCTCAGCCGGCATGCTTCCCACAATGATCATATCCACGCTGATCCGGAATGCGATCACAATCCACAAGGAAAAGCAGGGGCCTCTTTAGTAATGTTTTACCATCAATATAGTCTATACATAACCCGCCAGATGTACTATGGAATCAAGGGATATCTGGATATGACTTTACAAGACAATAAAATATTATTATAGTCCGCAGCCGAAGGTGATACGTATGGTCTTTTGTATGTTCTGCAACATTGTGAACACTGTCTCAATGAAGGTTATGGAAGTATAGAAAAGTACCATCAGGATCGAATGAATTTTTAGGAGTATGTAACACATGCAGGAAAATATTCCGCATAAGCTCAAAGTCGGAATCATCATGGGAGGAGTCTCCTCGGAAAAAGAGGTTTCTCTGGAAAGCGGCAGAAATATCTTCAATAAAATAGATAGGACGA
>PDVJ01000657.1_pt1 | contig 11722 bp, 12 predicted proteins | sample 1369811 | NCBI WGS metagenome assembly PDVJ01 (sample SAMN07795376, study PRJNA414565) | Alkali sediment metagenome, whole genome shotgun sequencing project. | reverse complement strand
TCTACCGACTGAGCTACCGACCCGCGTATGCTTTGAAGAATGCCTTAAGTAAATAAATTGCCTTGATTTGTCAAGGCATTTTTTGGCGGGATCTCGATCTCGACGACCTGGTAGAGGTCGATCACGACGGTGCCGGCGATCTTGTCGTGCCAGCCCTGTTTGCGCCGGTCCGCGCCCGCCCACAGGAAGCCCATGCACATGGGAACAAAGGAGATGATGTACCCGACCCAGCGCAGGAAGGCCGTCCCGATGGTGATGGCCTCTCCCGCGTCGCCGACGACGCGCAGGCCCATCAGTCGCTTGCCCGGCGTCTGCCCGGTCGTGCCGTGGAAGTATGTGAAATAGGCCATGTCCAGGAAGATGGTGATGGCCTGGTAGATTGCCATGACCTGCATGCCGAGGGCAAAGAAGCCCTCGGGCTCCTCGGCCAGGTCGGAGGGCGATATCCCGAGACCGAAGGCAACCGAGCCCAGGAGGAACATCATGAACCCGATCGTGGCCAGGATGAGCTTGTCCGTTGAGAAGGCGACAAAGCGCCGCCAGAACCCGCCGTAGTGACTATCCATCTTGAATGTTCCTTTTCAGGGTGCCGATCAGGCCGCATTCATACTGTAAAATGGCCAGAATGGCAAGGGCCGCCGTCTCCACCCGCAGGACGAGCCGGCCGAGGCTTGCCGTGACAAAGCCGGCCTGCCGGGCCGTTTCCGCCTCCTCGCCGGAAAGCCCGCCCTCGGGCCCCACGACGAGGAAGAATTCCTTGGCCGCCCGGGCCTCGTCACTTCGCAAGACCTCACGGATGGAGCACCCCGTCTCGGCTTCCCAGAAGAGGATCTTCACGGCCCCGGGGCCCGCAGCGCCGAGGGCCTCTGCAAAAGAGCGGGTTTCGGCGATCTCGGGGACGTCTGCCCGCCCGCACTGCTCGGCCGCCTCGGAGGCGATCCTGCGCCAGCGCTCGAGCCTCTTGGCTGCTCTGTCCTCTGTCCGTCTCGGGATCGTCCGGGAGGAGCGGAAGGGGATCACGCGGGCCGCGCCCAGCTCCGTGGCCTTCTGGACGATGAACTCCATCTTGTCGCCCTTCGGGAGGGCCTGGGCCAGTGTGATGCGCACGGGGATCTCGATGGGAATGTGCTGCCTGGCGACGATCCGGACGGCGCCGCCGCGGCCCTCGAGTCGCTCGATGACGCCCCGGTACTCCCAGCCCGTCCCGTCGAAGAGCAGGACTTCGTCGCCGGGCCACAGCCTCAGGACGTTTCGCAGGTAGCGAGTCGTGTCATCGGCCAGCTCGATGGCGCTGTTTTCCTCGGGGATGGGGGGACAGTAGATCCGGGGGATCATCCCTTACGCCTTTGCCGGCTTCTTGTAGACGTAGCAGGCCCACTCCTTGTCGGCGATGACCCTGTGGCTGATCAGGTCATCGCGGGTGAAGGCCTTTTCCACGTCCTGCCGGTTCTTCTCGATGATCCCGGAGATGACGAGGTAGCCGCCTTTCTCCATCATCTTGACGAGGTGCGACTTGATCTTGATGAGCGTCTCCGCCGTGAGGTTGGCCACGATCAGCTCGAAGGTCCCCTTGATTTTGATGACGTCGCTGTTGACGATGACGACGCGGTCGCCCACGTGGTTGACGGCCACGTTCTTGTGGGCGATCTCCACGGCCTGGTCGTCGATGTCGACGCACATGACGCTCGCGGCGCCGAGCTTGGCCGCCGAGATGCCCAGGATCCCCGTTCCCGTTCCCACGTCCAGGACGCGCCACTTCTGGAAGGTCCGGTCCTTGAGGAGGATCTCCTCCATCGCCTCGAGGCACATGCTCGTCGAGGGGTGCTGCCCCGTGCCGAAGGCCATGCCGGGGTCGATCTCGATGACCGTCTCGCGCCCGGCTGCGGAATAGCGCTCCCAGGAGGGTTTCACGATGATGTTCTTGCTGATCCGCAGGGGCTTGAAGAAGCGCTTCCAGACCTCGCTCCACTGCGGGTCGATGATGACCTCGGTCGCGAAGGTCGGCTTTTTCAGGTCGGGGAAGAGTTCGGCCAGGTTGTTAATGTAAGACTGGACATCGGAGATGCGTTTCTCGTCTTCGGCTCTGGACGGGAAATAGGCGTTCAGGACCCGCTCATCCTGGGGCTCCGGCTCCGGTACGTCGGAGACCCCCGTTTGCAGAAACTCCTCGAAGACCCCCTGTGCCCCCATCTCCGTGAGGTAGTTGGAGAGGGCCTCGGCCAGCTCAGGCGGCGTGTAGAGCTTGAAGTGGACCCATTTCTCTTTTCCTGTCGAGGGTTTGTCCATGCTGCCGGGCATGATGCCTCCTTCCGGTGCTTTCCTGCGGGAATCGGGGAAAGGAAACCCTCCTCGTCAGGAAGATCGGGTTTCCGGAGCGGGAGAGGCCGAAAGAGCCTCCCGAAGTTCTCAAGGTCGCTATATAGCCTTTTTTTCGAGAGATTTCAAGTAACTTGAATTTTGGAACCCGTCGTGATAGCCTCGTCAATCTACCACATCTTCCGGGAAAGCAGCGGATTTCATGAGATATTACCCGATCGGCCTCGACATCTCCGGCAGGCGCTGCCTCGTCATCGGCGGCGGCGAGGTCGGGGAGAGAAAGGCGCAGAGGCTTCTCGAGTGCGGGGCCCGCGTGAGCGTCGTGGGGAGGGAGCTGACGCCGGCTCTTGCCGGGCTCAGGCAGGGGGGCCGGATCGACCACATCCCGGGCGATTACGACAAGGGTCTTCTCAAAGGCGCTTTCCTCGTCATCGGGGCGACGGACGACCGCGACGTCAACGAGCGGATCTTCCGCGATGCCCGCAAAGGGGGGGTGCTTGCCAACATCGTTGATGACCCGGAGCGCTGCGACTTCATCCTCCCGGCCCTGTGCCGGCAGGGGGACCTGGTCATCACCGTGGCCACGGGGGGCAAAAGCCCGGCCCTGGCGAAGAAGCTGCGAAAGGAGCTCGAGGAACGCTACGGGCCCGAGTACGAGACGCTGTTGAAGATCATGGGCGAATTGCGCGGGAAGATCATCGACCGGGGGGAAGGCTCCGACGAGAACCGTAAAGTTTTCGAGACCCTGGTGGATTCCGACATCTTGGAGCAGATCCGCAAAGGGAAGTGGAAGAAGGTCGAGAAGATCGTGAAAGACGTGACGGGCGTCGCAATCGACCTCCGGCCGATTGTGGATTCGGGATTCGGGCTTCAGGCTTCAGGAAGAAAAGGGAATAACGACGGCCGGAAGCGGCCCGGCGGGAAAAAGCAGGCCACAAGCCGGAAAGAACAGGGTCAAGGGTAAAGGGTCCAGGGGCAAATGATGGATACGTTATTTTTCAAGGCGGCGCTGGTGGCCTACCTGGCGGCGACTGTGGGTTACCTCGTGTCGCTCGTGGTCAGGCGCGTTGTCCTTGCGAAGGCTGCCACGTGGATCCTGGGCCTTGCCGTGGCGCTTCACACGGTCCATTTCCTCTTTGTCTTCAACGAAAGAGGCGTCAACGTCGCCGTGAACCTCTTCGAGGCCATGTCCTTCTTTGCCTGGATCGTCGCGGGTGCCTATCTCGCCTTCCAGATCCGGACCAAGACGAGGGTCCTGGGGGCCATCGTGGCGCCCTTTGCCGTGCTCCTCATGATGCTCGCGTCGCTGAGCCTCGAGGGGACCCTGGCCATTCCCGATGCGCTGCAGGGCAGGCTCGTGCCCATCCACGTGACGCTCTCCATCATCGGAGAGGGGCTCTTCGCGCTCGCCTCGCTTGCCGGCATCATGTACTGCATCCAGGACCGCCAGATCCGGCAGCGTCGGATGGGGCCCCTGGCCCGATACCTGCCGTCGCTGGGGGATCTCGACAACATCAATCACGTGGGCCTGCTGTGGGGGTTCCCGATCCTCACCCTGGGGCTCATCGTGGGTTCTCTCTGGGCCAGGACGGCCTGGGGCGGGAGCAACTGGGCGACGGACCCGAAGACGATCTGGTCCTTTGCGGCCTGGTGCTTCTATGCGTTTGTGCTGCATCAGCGGCTCGCCATCGGCTGGAAGGGGAAGAAGATCGCCGTGCTGTCCATCGTCGCACTGATGGTGCTGCTTTCGGCCTTCATCGGCGTGAATTTCGTGAGCTCGGTGCATAAGTTTACGTAAGGCAAGGGAGCCTGAGGGGAAGTTAACGGTCAGCATGAACGTCATCCTTGTCGGCATGAACCATAAGACGGCGCCACTGGAGATCCGGGAAAGGCTCTCGTTTTCCTGCGGCGACGGGGTGCGCCCCCTCGAGGAGATCCTGAGCGCGCCGGCCGTCAAGGAAGCCCTCTACCTGTCGACGTGCAACCGGGTGGAGGTCCTGGCACGAGCCGAGGATATGGAGGAGGCCATCGCCCGGGTGAAGGCCTTCATCCTGCGCCACGGCAACCTCGATGCGGCCGAGCTGGAGAAGTGCCTTTACGTCTACTGCGGCAGCGACGCCGTGCGCCACCTCTTCCGGGTGACCTCGAGCCTCGATTCCATGGTCATGGGCGAGCCCCAGATCCTCGGGCAGATGAAGGAGGCCTACCGCGACTGCGTGGAGCAGAAGGCCTCGGGGATCATCCTCAACAAGCTTCTGCATCACGCCTTCCGCGCGGCCAAGCGGGTGCGCACCGAGACGGCCATCGCCAACAACGCCGTGTCGGTGAGCTTTGCCGCCGTGGAGATGGCCAAGAAGGTCCTGGGGAGCCTCGATGGCAGAACCGTCCTCCTGGTGGGCGCAGGCGAGATGTCGGAGCTCGCCGCCCGGCACCTGATAAACAACGGTGCGGGGAAGATTATCGTGGCCAACCGCACCTACGCGCGGGCCGTGCAGGTTGCCGAGGAGTTCCAGGGAATCCCCGTGGGTTTGGATCTCCTGGAGGAAAAGCTCCGGGAGGCCGACATCGTCATCAGCTCCACGGGGGCTGCGGGCTACATGATCACGCCGGCCATGATCCAGGCGGCGCTCAGGCGGCGGAAGAACCGCCTTCTCTTTCTCATCGACATCGCCGTGCCGCGCGACGTGGACCCCGAGGTGGGCCGGATCGACAACGTCTACCTCTTCAACATCGACGATCTCCAGGGGGTGGTCGACGAGAACCTGCGCAACCGTCTCCGGGAGGCCGAGAAGGCCGAGGGCATCATCGGAGATGAGGTCCTGAAATTCGCCGAGTGGTACAACACCCTCGAGGTGGTCCCCACCATCGTGTCGCTCCGGGAAAAGGTGGAGTCCATCATGCGAGCCGAGATGGAGAAGTCGGGCTCATGGCTGAAGGGCCTTGGCGAGGAGGACCGGAAGAACATCGAGATCCTCACGACGCAGATCATCAATAAGATCCTCCACGATCCCGTGACGGGTCTCAAGGAGGAGAGCCAGTCGAACGGGGCCATGCCCTACGTGGCGGCCATCCGGAAACTTTTCCGGCTTAACCCGGAAGAGCCGCGGGAGGAAGAGACCGAACGAAAGGAGAACGAGCCATAGGCAGGGTACTGAAAGTCGGGACGCGGGGCAGCCAGCTGGCGCTCAAGCAGACGGGGATCGTCATGGAGGAGCTGCGAAAGCGCGTAAGCGGTCTCACCCTGGACGTCCACATCATCAAGACGACGGGCGACAGGATGCAGGACGTCTCTCTTGCCCAGATCGGCGGCAAGGGGGCCTTCGTGAAGGAACTCGAGGAGGCGCTCCTGGAGCGTCGCATCGACCTGGCCATCCACAGCATGAAGGACGTGCCGGCCCTGCTCCCGGAAGGCCTCGTGATCGCCGCCATGCTCGAGCGGGAAGACCCGCGGGATGTCCTCATCTCGAAGGGCAACTTCAAGCTCGAGCGGATTCCCGCGAGGTCCCGGATCGGAACGGGGTCGCTGCGGCGGGGCTCGCAGCTGAAAAACATATACCTGGACGTGGAGATCGTGCCCATCCGGGGAAACCTGGACACGAGGATCAAGAAGATCGAGCGGGAAAACCTCGACGGGATCATCGTGGCCGCGGCGGGCCTCAAGCGCATGGGGTGGCAGGACCGGGTCTCGCAGTACATCCCCGCGGAGATCATGACGCCGGCCGTCGGGCAGGGCGCCCTGGGGGTCGAGGTGCGAAAAGACGACGATGTAAAGGAAATCGTCTCCGTCCTCAATCACGAGACGACCTTCATCGAGGTAAGCGCCGAGCGGGCCTTTCTGGCCGTCTTCGGCGCCGGCTGCCAGGTTCCCGTGGCGGCCCACGGGAAAATCGAGAAGGACTCGATCACCGTGACAGGCCTCGTGGCGAGCCTCGACGGCCGCATGCTGGTCAAGGACCGTGTGAGGGGGCCCGTCGCCGAGGCCGAGAAGATGGGCCGCATCCTGGGCGAGAGAATCCTGGCCGCCGGCGGCAGGCAGATTATCGACGAGGTCTACAGGCGGCTCTCGTAAAGCGATTGTCGAAGGTAACAGGTAACAGAACCTTCCTGTTTGCCGGCTGTAGGCTGGGTCGAAGGCCGGCAGAATGGTTAGCGAACAGGAATTGGAGACGGGCTTGGAGAAGAAGGGAAAAGTATACATCATCGGTGCAGGCCCCGGGGACCCGGGGCTCATCACGCTGCGCGGGATCCAGTGCCTGGAGCAGGCCGATGTCGTCGTCTACGACTACCTGGCCAACGAGGAATTCCTCGGCCGGGTCGGCAAGGACGCCCGCCTCATCTATGTGGGCAAGAAGGGCGGCGACCACACGCTCCCCCAGGGTGAGATCAACCAGATCCTTGTCGATGAGGCCCTCAGGGGCCACACGGTGGCCCGCCTCAAGGGGGGCGACCCCTTCATCTTCGGTCGCGGGGGCGAGGAGGCCGAAGCCCTCCGGGAGGCCGGGATTGCCTTCGAGGTGATCCCGGGGGTCACCTCGGCCATCGCGGTGCCCGCCTTTGCGGGAATCCCGCTGACCCACCGCGGCTACACCTCGACGGTGGCCTTTGTCACGGGGCACGAGGACCCCACGAAGGGGAAAAGCGACATCGACTGGGCGAAACTCTCGGGGATCGGCACGCTCGTCTTTCTCATGGGGGTAAAGAACCTCGCCAACATTGCCCGGAATCTCATCGAGGGGGGAAAGAGCCCGGAAACCCCTGCAGCGCTGATCCGTTGGGGGACGACTCCCGACCAGGAGACGCTCACGGGGACGCTGGCCGACATCGCGGCGAAAGCGAAAAAACAAGGCTTCTCGCCGCCCTCCATTCTCGTCGTCGGTGAGGTCGTGTCGTTGCGGCCGAAGCTCGGCTGGTTCGAGACGAAGCCCCTGTTCGGAAAAGGCATTGTGATCACGAGGCCCGAGGAACAGGCGGCTGAGTTTGCCCGGCTGCTTTCCGCCGAGGGCGCCCGGGTGATCCTCTTCCCCACGATCCGGATTGTGCCGCCCGATAGTTGGGAGCTTCTGGACAGGGCCCTTGACAGCCTGGGGTCCTATCACTGGATCATCTTCACGAGCGCAAACGGCGTGAAGCATTTCTTCCGTCGGCTTCGCGAGACGGGGAGGGATGTGCGCGATCTCAAGGGGATCCGGATCTGCACCATCGGGCCTGCCACGGCTGCTGCCGTTGAGGCCATGGGGATCCGGGTGGACATCGTCCCCGGCGAATACATCTCGGAGGGTGTCGTCAGGGCTTTCCGTGACGTGGACCTCAAGGGCAAGCGGGTCCTGCTGCCCCGTGCGCAGGAGGCAAGGGATGTGATACCCGACGGGCTTGCGAAGCGGGGCGCCTCCGTCGACGTGGTCACCGTGTACTCGACGGTGCGCTCGGAGAGCCGAAAAGAGGAGCTGCGGCTCCTTCTCGATGACGGGAAGATCGACGTCATCACCTTTACAAGCCCCTCGACCGTGAATAACTTTAGAGAAATCATGGGCGGCGCGGCCCTGCCCGAAACGGTGCGCATCGCCTGCATCGGCCCCGTCACCGCCGCCGCGGCGAAGAAACAGGGCTTCACCGTACACATCTACCAGGAAGAGTTCACGATTCCGGGGATGGTGAAGGCGCTCGTGGCGCACTTTAGCGAAAAGAAAGCATAGAGAACCACATCCGATGATCGGAATTTCGAAACTCTACTGCGGTGCCGTGGAGGCCGCCGACGTGTTACGCTACGGGCGCCACTCGGCGAAGCTTCCCTCGCACCTGCTTCAGTTTTCAAAAGACAAACGGCCCGTTGTCGTCTGGAACGTCACGCGCCGCTGCAACCTCAAGTGCGTCCACTGCTATTCGAGCTCGCAGAACATCCTCTACAGCGATGAGCTCACGACGCAGGAAGGCAAGCGGCTCATCGACGATCTGGCCGCTTCCGGCTCGCCCGTTCTGCTGCTGTCGGGCGGCGAGCCGCTCATGCGGTCCGACCTGCCGGAACTTGCGCAGTATGCCGTGGACAAGGGGATGCGCGTCGTCATCTCCACGAACGGGACCCTCATCACGAAGAAGCTGGCAAAGGTCTTCAGCGATATCGGCCTTTCCTACATCGGGGTGAGTCTCGACGGCCTGCGGGAGGTTCACGACCGCTTCCGCGGCGTGAAGGGGGCCTTCGACAAGGCGCTCCGCGGCATCCGCAACGCCCGCGACGCCGGCATCAAGGTGGGCATCCGCTTCACCGTGAGCCGCAAGAACTGGCGCGAGATTCCCGGCATCTTCGACTTCATCGAGAAGGAAAACATCCCCCGGGTGTGTTTCTACCACCTCGTCTACTCGGGGCGCGGCTCGGCCCTCATCGAGGAGGACCTCACCCACGAGGAGACGAGGCAGCTCGTCGATCTCATCATGGACCGCACGAAGGATCTCTTCGACCGCGGGATCGAAAAAGAGGTCCTCACCGTGGACAACCATGCCGACGGGCCCTACGTGTACCTTCGGCTCCTGCGGGAAGACCCCGAACGGGCCGCCGAGGTCCTGGAGCTGCTCCAGATGAACGAGGGCAACAGCTCGGGCCACGGGATCGGCTGTGTGAGCTGGGACGGCGCGGTGCACGCCGACCAGTTCTGGCGCATCCATACGTTCGGGAACGTGAAGGATCGGCCCTTCAGCGAGATCTGGCTAGACCCGTCCAATGAACTCCTCGCGAAGATGAAGGACAAGAAGCCGCACGTCAAGGGGCGCTGCGCCGCGTGCCGCTGGCTCGAGGTCTGCGGCGGAAACTTCCGGGCCCGCGCCGAGGCCGTCACAGGAGAAAATAAAGAAGTGACCGGTGAATATTTCCCTCTTTCCCCCTTTCGTAAAGGGGGATGAAAGGGGGATTTGGACGAAATAGACGAAATAGACGAAACAGACGGAACAGACGGAATAGACCATTGTGGGAGGAAGACCATGTTTTTTCCGGCATACAGACCCAGGCGTTTGAGAAAAAATGAAAATCTGCGAAGGCTCATCCGGGAGACGAAGCTTTCCGTCGACGATCTCGTCCATCCCCTGTTTGTCGTTCCGGGCAAGGGCGTGAAGAAGCCGATCAATTCCATGCCAGGCAATTTCCAGATGTCCGTCGATCACTTGCTCAAGGAAGTGAAACAGTCGAAGGACTTGGGCATTCCGGCCGTCCTGCTCTTCGGCATTCCCGACGAGAAGGATGAACTCGCCTCGGGCGCAGTCCGCCGCGACGGGATCATCCAGCGGGCCACAAAGGAGATCAAGGACAAGGTTCCCGACATCCTCGTCATCACCGACCTGTGCTTCTGCGAGTACACGAGCCACGGCCACTGCGGCTGCCTGAAGGACGGCGACGTGGACAACGACGCCACCCTGGAGATGCTGGCCGAGACGGCCGTCTCGCAGGCCAAGGCCGGCGCCGACATCGTCGCCCCCTCGGCCATGATGGACGGCCAGATCGAGGCCATCCGCGACGGCCTCGATGAGGCGGGCCTCGAGAACACCCCCATCATGGCCTACTCGGCCAAGTACGCCTCCTGCTTTTACGGGCCCTTCCGCGAGGCCGCCGAGAGCGCCCCGCAGTCAGGCGACCGCAAGGGCTACCAGATGGACCCGGCCAACAGCGACGAGGCCATGCGCGAGATCGGTCTCGACATCGAGGAAGGGGCCGACATCATCATGGTCAAACCGGCGCTTCCCTATCTGGACATCATCCGCCGGGCCCGGGAGGAGTTCGATCATCCCATCGCGGCCTACAATGTGAGCGGAGAGTTTGCCATGATCAAGGCGGCGGCGCAGATGGGGTGGCTCGACGGAGAGCGGGCCATGCTGGAGTCGCTCACGGCCATCAAGCGTGCCGGCGCGGACATCATCCTCACCTACTTTGCGCCGGAGGTGGCGAGGCTGCTGCAAAAGTAAGGGTACAGGGTCGACTTCTACGAATTGACTGTGTCATTCCTGCGAAAGCAGGAATCCAGGGTGAATGAAGTCATACTACGTCTATATTCTGGCCAGCAGGAGGAATGGGACGCTGTATATCGGCGTCACCAATGATCTTGTCCGCAGGGTATACGATCACAAGAATAACGTGATCCGCGGGTTTACCGAGACGTATCAAGTGCATGCCCTTGTACATTATGAATCATTCACGGATGTACAAGATGCGCTGACGAGAGAGAAAAGACTGAAGAAGTGGAAGCGCCAGTGGAAGATCAATCTGATTGAGACGAAGAATCCCGATTGGAGCGATCTGTATGAACAAATCATATCTTGATGGATTCCCGCCTCCGCGGGAATGACAAGAAGCGATGAGTCATCCTGCGCACATTGAGAAATCGAAAACGACTGGAGACAGAATGGTTCTCCCCGGCACGCTGCGCATGGTGGCCTGGGAGGTGACGCGAAGCTGCAATCTGGCCTGCGTCCACTGCCGGGCCTCCTCCGTCCACGGCCTCTATGAGGGGGAACTGGACACGGGGAGGTGCCTGCAGCTTCTGGACGAGATTGCCGCCTTCAGCCAGCCCGTCATCATCCTTACGGGAGGCGAGCCGCTTCTGCGTCCGGACATCTTCGAGATTGCGGCCTACGGCGATGCGAAGGGCCTGCGGATGGTCATGGCCACCAACGGGACGCTTGTCGACGACGCAGCGGCAGCAAGGATCCGCGATGCAGGCATCCGGCGAGTGAGCATCAGCCTGGACGGCATTGATGCGGCCCGTCACGACGCCTTCCGGCAGGTTCCCGGCGCATTCGAAGGGGCGCTGACGGGAATCGAGGCCCTGAAGCGGGCAGGGGTGGAGTTCCAGGTGAACACGACGATCACGCGGATGAACCTCGACCAGATCGAGGGGCTCCTCGCGCTGGCGCAGAATCTCGGCGCGGCGGGGCAGGGAGATGGCCCACCAGGCCATCTCGCCGAATGATTACGAAAAGACACTGGACTGGTTCTACGAGACGGGCCTGGCGTGTCCCATGCAGCTCAAGGCCACCTGTGCGCCGCATTTTTACAGGATCTATCACCAACGCAAAAAGGAGAGGGCGCAGAAGGCCCTTGCCGAAAACCCCCTTCACGCCATGACGCGGGGCTGCCTCGGCGGGAGCTCCTTTGTCTTNATCTCCCACCGCGGGCAGGCCCAGCCCTGCGGGTATCTCGAGCTNGACTGCGGGCAGCTCAAGGAGAAGCCCTTCGAGGAGATCTGGAAACACTCGGAGATTTTCCGTGACCTGCGGGACTTGCGAAAATACNGCGGCAAGTGCGGCCGCTGCGAGTTCATCACCGTCTGCGGNGGCTGCCGGGCCCGGGCCTACGAAAAGACGGGGGACTACCTGGCCGAAGAGCCGCTGTGTATATATCAGCCAAGGAAAGGCGAAGGGCAAAAGG
>PDVJ01000655.1_pt1 | contig 11746 bp, 8 predicted proteins | sample 1369811 | NCBI WGS metagenome assembly PDVJ01 (sample SAMN07795376, study PRJNA414565) | Alkali sediment metagenome, whole genome shotgun sequencing project. | reverse complement strand
GGTTTATATGTTGCTTTTCTAATAGATAAGCCAAACTCAAATTCATTTGGAAGTTTTATTGGGCAAACACCAGCACAGTCACCACAGCTTGTACATTTTTCAATATCTATATAACGTGGTTTTTGAGTAGCCGTAATAGTAAAATTACCAGGTTCGCCTTCTATTTTGGAAACTTCAGTCATAGTTATGAGTTCAATATTTGGATGACGTGAACAATCTACTAATTTTGGCGAAAGAATACACATACTGCAGTCATTTGTTGGAAAGGTTTTATCAAGCTGAGCCATAACACCGCCAATGGTAGGGCTTTTTTCCAAAAGATAAACCTTAAAGCCCATATCAGCTAAATCTAAAGCTGATTGTACACCGGTAATGCCTCCACCGACAACGGCAACAGCACCTATTTTTTCTGTTTTTTTCACCATAGTTATTCTAAGGCCTCACGTAACCATTTTTTTCAGCAATTCTACGTATTGCTGTCATAAGATGAGGGATTTCTACACCTTGTGGACATTGTGTAATGCAGCGATGATGTGTAGAACAAATCTCAACAAAACGATTATCAAAAACCTCTTCTTTATTACCTAAAAGAACGTTTTTAATAACCTTTCTAGGTGAGTACAAATCATTAAGCTCACGTTCAGGGCAACCAGCAGTACAAGTACCACATGAGAAACACTCATACAAATCTTTACCTGATTCATCCTTAACTATTTTGTATTTAAAATCAAAATCAAGTGTTTTCTTTGATTTTTTACCAGTTGCATCCTCAGTTTGTTCTTCATTAAGACGAGCATTACGAACAGCATTCATAACTTCTTTAACATTTACTTTCTGTGGGCATTTTTCAAGACAAAGGTAATGGGAACTGCAAACCCAGATAAACTCACTAGATAACACTTCATCTTTTAAACCAAATAAAGCCTTACGAATAATAACACGAGGATTCCAATCAGTCTTAACATCCATCTCAGGACAGCGAGCAGTACAAGATCCACAAGCAAAACATTTCAAGATGCCTTCTCCACCTTCTTCTTTTGCTATTTCATATTTGAAATTCTGATCAATGTTTTTTGTGTCAACAACTTTCATATTTATTTTTCCCCAACTTCAACATATTCATCCTCACGGTAAACAATCATTGGAACTTTTTCTTTAGGGTCTTTACCAGGATGATATTTAAACTCTTTCTGAGCACTTTCAGCAGTTGGAATAAAGACATCCATAAGAGTAATATTCATAGGACAACCTTGTTCACAAAGACCGCATTTTACACATGAAAGAATCATATGATTCATGCGCCCGAGATGAAACAACAAGGAATCGTTAGGCATCTTAAACAAACCTTTACTTTCTGATTTGTTAACATATTTATATGCCTCAGCATCAAAAACAGATGAATCAAATAAGCATTCCCTGCAATAACAGATCGGGCAAACATTCATGCAGTTATGGCAATTTACACATTTATCAAAAAGATTGGTTAAATTTTCAATATCACTATTTTTTGTTTTCTCTTTGATAAAAACCTCTAATTTATTTGTTCTACTTTCAAATAAATCTTTGATATTTTTCTCTCGTTTTTTAACATCTTTAGCAGAATCAAGTTTCAAATCCTCAATGATTTTTTCACCAGAATCACTGACTGCTTCGATCAATATTTCTTTACTTATATCCATTCCAAAAACACCAATAATAATATCAGCATTAATTGGAATAGGCTGATTACAAACAATACAAGCAGATCTGAGATATTGCTCTGATGTATAACTGTTTGATTTAAAATCATCAAGTATAATATCCAAGGGGTTTTTTTTCTCAGCAATATCAGCATAAACATTAACCGGAAAAGTCCCAAGACAATCTACACCTATAATTATGATATTATTTAGATTAGCTTGATTAAGTTTTACTAGTTCGATTAAAGCCCTAATTTGACATGGATGAATAACAACACCTATTGGTTTTTCGGAAGGTTGAAACTTGGTAATTTTAGAAATCATCTTAGCAGTGGAAACAGGTAGTAATGGTGCAAATACGTTAGCATCAAGTTTATTTGGATCTGAGATTAAAACAGGGAAAACAACTTTTTTTGATGGGACAGTTTGAGGTACTAAAAGCGTAGATAATTTTCCTGATTTCAAAAGTTCTTTGAGAAAATCATTAACTGTGCTTGTTACGTCACCATTTTTGACTTTTAAGATTTTTTGTTTAACCATATTTTCACCCTTTTAAATATTCCATTTTTTTGAAATTGGATTTGGTCCAAGTTTTTTTATCGCATCTGTCATGTCCTTCATTGTATCAGCAAATTTTTGTCCCTCTGAAGCAGATATCCAGCGAATCCAAACTCGTTCTTTTTCAATCCCAAGTGTTTCGAGTATATTCTGAAGTAAAACCATCCTGCGACGAGCTTTATAGTTACCATCAATATAATGACAATCTCCAGGATGACAGCCACCTACAAAAACACCATCTGCACCCTCTAGAAGTGCGCGTAGAATATACATTGAATCAACTGAGCCTGAACACATAACACGTATAATTCTAACATTAGGTGGATATTGTATACGACTGGTTCCTGCTAAATCTGCTCCTGCGTAGGAACACCAATTGCATAAAAATCCTACTATTTTTGGTTCAAAATCTTTTTTATCAATATTTTTCTCATCACTCATTTTTTTCTCACTCCAAACAAGCATCAATCATTGATAATAGCTGTTTTTTGGTAAACGTATTCTGCTGAGATGTACCACTTGGACACACAGTTGCACAAGCACCACAACCTTGGCAGAGGATCTCATTTACAACAGCTAGTTGTTTTTCTTCATCAAAACTAATAGCATCATACGGGCAAATCTCTATACATAGCTTACAAGCAACACAATTACGGTTTCTTATACGAGCAATATTACCTTTTGTCTCCAGATATTCTTTTGACAGAATAGTCGCGGCTCTTGCAGCAGTTGCTTTTGCCTGAAGAATTGATTCTTCTATAAAACGTGGTGAATGAGCAAGACCGCAAAGATAAATCCCATCTGCTGAAAAATCAATAGGTCGAAGTTTCACATGTGCTTCAGCAAAAAAAGCATCCTGATTTAATGGAACCTTTAATTGTTGGGCAAGAGATATATTTTCCGCAGGAATAACACCAGCACTTAATACAAGTTTATCTGGGTTTAAGTGTAGCTCTCTGTTAAGAATATGTTCAATAGTTTTTATCTGGATTTTACCATTATTTATAGTAACTTTTGGTTCATCATCTTCATCAAATCTAACAAACAAAATTCCTTTCTGTCTAGCCTGATTATACAGTAAATCTTCTTTAAAACCATACGTTCGAATATCTCTATATAATATGTATATTGCAGCATCTGGATTTATCTCTTTAAATCTTAAAGCATTTTTTAAAGCTTGGGAACAACAAATACGACTGCAATAAGGATGAGTATCATTTCGTGATCCAACACATTGAATCATTACTATTTCTTTTAATTTTTTTAAGCTGGAATCATTATTAAAGAGACTTTTTTCAAAATCAGTCTGAGTAACGATATCTTTGTTTTTACCATAATTATACTCATTAGGCTCATAAGGTAAACCACCTGTTGCAACAACAATTACTCCATGTTCAACCTCGACAGGTGATTTTTTATTCTTAGAAATTAATGTTGATTTAAAATTACCAACATAACCAGAAATAGTTTTTATTATTGTACTATTAAAAACCTGGATTTTTGGATGATTCTTTACTCTTTGAACTGATTCTTTTAAAAGATCTTGTGGATTCTCACCATGAGTACCTAGATAAATATCTCTAAGATGACCACCTAGTTCATGTTCTTTTTCAACTAAAAACACTTCAAATCCTTGATCAGCAATAGAAAGTGCAGAATGCATACCTGCAATACCACCGCCAATGACTAGTGCGCGATTAACAACAGGTATTTTGAGATGATGGATTGAACATAAATCTGCTGCTTTTGCAACGGCCATACGCATAGAATCTATTGCTTTTTTTGTTGCATTATCTGGGTTGTTTTTATGTACCCATGAATTCTGATCGCGGATGTTTGCCATTTCAAAAAGATGAGGATTAAGACCAGATTCTCTAAGAGTATCCTGGAATAATGGTTCATGTGTACGTGGGGTACATGAAGCAATAACTATACGATTCAGACCAATTTCTTTTATTTTTTCCTTTATTTTTTCATTTGAATCCTGTGAACATGTATAAGTGCTATCATCAGCATATGTTACATAAGGTAGTTTTTTTGCTGCTTCAACAATCTTTTTAACATCAACAATTCCTGCTATATTTATCCCACAATGACAAACAAAAACCCCTATTTTTGGAATCTCATTGCTCACATCTTTTTCTTCAGGGTATTCTTTTTCAATGATTTTGGTTCCTCTTACATCGTAAATATCTTTTGCAGCTTCCGCAGCAGCAGCTGAAGCTTGTGTAACACTCTCTGGGATATCCTTTGGTTCGGTTACTGTACCTGATGCATAGATACCTTTTCTTGAGGTTTCAACCTGTAAATATGGATCTGTTTGAATAAAACCATATTGATTAAGATTAATATCTAATATTTCACTAAGTGTAACAATTTCTTTGCACGGTTGCAATCCAACAGAAAGAACAACCATACCATAGGTTTCTTTTTTTATTATACCTTCGTCATCTACATATCGTATAGTTAGATTCTTTGTCTTTCTATCTTGTTCCAATCTGGGAATACGACATCTTCTGTAAACAACTCCATATTCATCTTTAGCTCGATCATAATATTTTTCAAAATCCTTTCCAAAAGAACGCAGATCCATGAAATAAATATGGGTATCAATACCGGGTTGATGCTCCTTGGCAATTATTGCCTCTTTGGTTGCGTACATACAGCAAACAGATGAACAGTAAAGTCTATCACAGCTTTCATCACGTGATCCAATACATTGTAACCAAGCAATCTTTTTAGGAGATTGTCCATCTGAAATTCGCGAGATATGCCCTTTATATGGCCCTGATGAAGAAAGCATACGTTCAAATTCAATACTGGTTAAAACATTAGGATAAACTCTGTATCCATAACTGTCTCCCCTCGGAGGTTCATATGTATCAAAACCAGGTGAAATAATCACCGAACCTACATTGACCTTAATTTCTTCATCTTTCTGATCATATTTTATAGCCCCCTTTTCACAGAAATTCTCACATGATTTGCATGTACCATTCAGCGCATACATGCATGCTTCTTTGTCAATAACTGGAACATTTGGTATAGCCTGAGGAAATGGTATATGTATTGCTTTTCTTTGTGCAAGACCTGCATCAAAATCGCTTGACAGGGGTTCAGGCGTATTTGAACTTATATCGGATAGTTTTATACATTGAGTTGGGCAGATAAAGGCACAAGCTCCACAGGTCATACAGACTTGTGAAAGTTCCGCAAAGGGAGTTGCTATCTTTCGATTAGCTCCACGATTAGCAAAACCTAATGCTCCTACTTGCATTACCTGGTCACAAACTCTTACACAAAGACCACATAAAATACACTTGTTATCTGGTTCAGTATAAGTTTTAAATCTAGATTTTTTTACTCCTAGTTTACTTGCAAGTTCTTTGATTTGTTCTGAGTCAGGACACCTAGCTAGGTAAAGTTCCATTAATGTTTTTCTTGATCTATCAACTTTTGGTGAATTAGTACTGATTTGCATTCCTTCTTTAACTGGTAGACTACATGATGCAGTTAGTTTTGTTTTTCCTTTTTGTGTAACCTCTACAACACAAAGACGACATGAACTATAAGGAGTAATTGATGGATGATGACATAGCGTTGGAATGTAAATATTATTTTTTCTGGCTACATTAAAAACTGTTTCTTCTGGAGATGCCTCGTATTCTTTAGAATCAATAACAATCAGGACCACTTTAGTGCACCTCCACCGCTTTAAACTTGCAATTCTCGTAGCAAATTCCACATTTAATACAATCTTTTTGATTGATTTTATGTATTTGTTTTGCTTTACCAGATATCGCTTCTACAGGGCATTTCTTTGCACACAATTGACAGCCAACACATTTCTTTGTATCTATATTATATGTTATTAGGGATTTACAAACATGTGCAGGACATTTTTTATCTTTTATATGTGCCTCATATTCATCCTTGAAATATTTTAATGTTGTAAGAATAGGATTAGGAGCTGTTGCACCTAGTTGGCAAAGAGATGTGTCTTTAACTATTTCTGCTAATTCCTCTAGTAATTCAATGTCTCCATCTTTGCCTCTGCCCTCAGTTATATCTGTTAGTATTCCATGCATTTGCACAAGACCCTCACGGCATGGCGTGCATTTCCCGCATGATTCATTTTTTAAAAAGTTTACAAAATATTTTGCAACATCAACCATGCAGGTTCCTTCATCCATAACAATCATACCACCGGAACCCATCATGGCCCCTGCATCAGTAAGGCTATCGTAGTCAATTGGAAGATCTATGTGTTTTTCAGGTATGCAACCTCCGGAAGGTCCACCAATCTGAACAGCTTTGAACTTTTTACCATCTTTGACACCTCCACCTATTTCATAGACTATATCTCTGATTGTGAGACCCATCGGAACTTCGACAAGTCCAGTATTGTTTACCTTTCCTACAACAGAAAATATCTTGGTACCTTTGCTTCCCTGAGTTCCTATACTAGCATACCATTGATTGCCCTTATTTACAATAACAGGAACATTTGCCCAGGTCTCCACATTATTAAGCACAGTTGGTCTTTCAAATAATCCTTTTGCGGTACTATGGATGTGTTTAACTCTTGGTTCACCAGCTTTTCCTTCTATAGATGACATGAGAGCTGTTGATTCCCCACAAACAAATGCTCCGCCACCCTTAGCAATCTTCATTTTAAATGAAAAACCAGAACCTAGAATATTGTCTCCAAGAAGACCTAGAGCGCTTGCACTTTTAATAGCAAGATCAAAATATTCTATTGCCAAGGGATATTCTGCTCTAACATAGATATAACCTTGGTTTGAACCTATACTATAAGCACCAATAATTAGTCCTTCTAAAACACTATGAGGATTTGCCTCTAAAAGACCTCGATTTGCATATGCTCCTGGGTCTCCTTCATCAGCATTACATATGACATATTTTGTTTTATCCTCTGAATTAGATTTGCTTGCTGATTCCCATTTTTTACCAGTTAGAAAACCTGCTCCACCGCGTCCTCTAAGACCAGATTTAGAAATCATCTCTATAATTTTTTCTGCAGGGGTTTCTTCTTTTAATATTTTAATCAATGCTGAATACCCGCCAGCAGCTATGTAATCTAAAATATTAGCTGGATCAATAAACTCATTATTACCAGAGATGATACGAACTTGTTTTTTATAAAAAGGCAGATCATCTAAACAGCTAATCGTCTTACCACTAGTAGGATCTTTGTATAAAAAATCTTCAACAACTTTACTATTTTTAACAGTATTTGTAATAATATCTGAAACCTTTGAGGGATCTACTTTTGGATAAAATATACGTTCAGGTAAGACAAGTATAATTGGTTCTTGATCACAGTAACCTATACAACCACTACTGCGGAGAACAACAGTTTTTGATAAATCTTTTTTTTCAAGTTCATCTCTAACAACTTCATAAATATCTTGAGAACCGCTAGCACGACCACACGTCCCTCCAGTAACAACAATTGTTTTTTTAGTGAAATCCTTTTTTTCTTTTGTAAGTTTTGAGCTAAGATTTTCCATGTCTTTTATTGATTTGAGACGTTTAAGTCCTAAGTTTTTTATTATTTCATCAGGTGAAAATGAGTTTTTTGAAAAATTTTTATCATTTTCGCTCATTTTTTCACCTCTGATATAACAGTTAACCTTTTTTCATCGGTAACTTTTTTAAGAATTCCTGCAAATTCTCCCGGTTTTACCATATAATATTTATTATCGATAACTACAACAGGACCAATAGCACAAGCGCCAAGACAATTAACTGTCTCCAGAGTAAATAAGTCATCTTCTGTAGTTTCACCAGAGTCTATTTTGAGATGACGTTTTATTTCATCAAGTATCCTTGGGCTTCCCCGCACATGACATGCGGTACCCAAGCATACTTTAATTGTATGTTTGCCGCGTGGTTTCAAAGAAAAAGCAGTGTAAAACGTAGCCACCTGATAAACCTGTGAAAATGGTACTTTTAACTCTTGAGACACATATTTTAGAACATCTTTTGGAAGATAATGATACTCTTCATTTATTGATTGCATTATAGGAATAAGTGATTCGTTTTCTTGCCCATGCCTTTCAATGAGTTTGTCAACCTTTTTGATATCATTATCATCTAAGTCTATCTTTGCATCATAAGGCTTTGTCTTCTGTGGTTTAAATCTGACCAAACAGTTTTCAACACAAAGACCACAACCGTTACATAAAGATATATCAACAGATCTAGCACGTTTATTAATAGTGACTAAAAAATTACCTGACTGGCCTTCTATATTTTTTAATTCTGAATAGGTTATAAGTTCAATATTTGGATGTCGACCTGTTGATACAAGTTTTGGAGCAAGAATACACATTGCACAATCATTTGTTGGAAAGGTTTTATCAAGTTGTGGCATTACACCACCGATACTTGGTTTACTTTCAATAAGATAAACTTTAAAACCTGAATCAGCAAGATCAAGTGCTGATTGAATACCTGCTATACCTCCCCCTATAACTAATACTGAACCATGTTTAGAAGTTGATGTTAATGATTTTTTCTCATCGCTCATTTTTTTCTCACTTACATTATATCATCAATCATATTCATTAGTTGTTTTTTTGTAAAATTTTTATGAATACTAGCATTGCTGGGACATGTAACAACACATGCGCCGCAGCCCATGCAAAGAGCGGCATTTACTTCAGCTATTTTTGTTTTCTCATTTAGCACCCTGGCCTCATATGGACATACCTCTACGCATAGACCACAACCAGTACATATTTCTTCATCAACAGAGGCAATAAGTGGATCAATTTGTAACTCTTTTTTAGAAAGAATACATGCTGCACGAGATGCAGCACCGCTAGCCTGAGAAACCGTATCCTGAATATCTTTTGGACCTTGGCAGCATCCTGCTATAAAAATGCCATTAACAAAGGTGTCCATAGGTCGTAATTTTGGATGAGCTTCTAAAAAGAAACCATCACCGCTTTGAGTTAAATGCATAAGGCGCGCAAAATGAGTTGCATCAGATCTAGGAACTAATTCCGGTACTAAAACAATTAAATCTGTTTTGATTTCAAAGAGTTTATTTGTTGTAGTATCAAAAATATCTATCTTTTGATACTCACCCATGTTACGAACTTCAGATGGGCGACCTCTGAACATATTAGCTTTATGCTCGCGGATTTTCCGATAAAATTCTTCATATCCTTTACCATATGAACGGATGTCTGTATAGCAGATATTTATCTCAATATCTCCTAATTTTTCTCTTAAAAGATATACATGTTTTAGAGCACTCATGCAACCAATTCGACAACACCATGTGCATTGTGTTTCATCTCTTGAGCCAACACAGAGGATAAATGTTACACTCTTTGGTTTCTGTTGATTAGATGGTCGTAAAATCTCACCTTTTGTAGGACCTGATGAACTAATCAAGCGTTCAAGCTCAAGAGTTGTGATCACGTCTGGAGAAAGAGCATATCCAAATTCATATAAACTCTCAGGATTAAGTAGATCATAACCTGTGGTAACAATAATTGCGCCTACTTTTAAATCAATTGTTTCTTCCTTTTGATCAAAATTTATCACTTTTTGTTGGCATGCTTCTGCACAAGCTGGCTTATCACCACATTTACCTCGAGTTAGAAACAAACAATTTTTGTCATCTATTAAGGCTTTTAATGGAACTGCCTGTGGAAACGGTATATATGCGGCACCACGTTTAGCCATTCCCATATCAAACTCATTAGGAATCCTACCTTTTAATCTACATGCAGTAGCACAATCACCACAACCTGTACATTTTAATAAATCAACATAACGTGGTTTCTTTTTTACTTTAACCGTATAATTTCCAATGCTACCTTCAATACTTGCAACCTCAGAATAAGTATGTAGAGTAATGTTTGGATGATTAGCTACTTCCATCATCTTAGGAGTTAAAATACAAGATGAGCAGTCAAGTGTTGGAAAAGTTTTATCAAGTTGAGACATCCGTCCCCCGATACTAGATTCCTTTTCAATAAGATATACCTTAAAACCTTCATTTGCAAGATCAAGTGATGCTTGAATACCTGCAATGCCTGCACCAATTACCAATGCATCAGGGTTTACTTTAATTGTTGATGATTGTAATGGTTCCAAAAGTTTAGCTTTCGCAACTCCACTTCGTATCAATGATTTTGCTTTCTCAGTTGCCTTTTCTCTATCATTATGCGCCCATGAGCAATGCTCACGTATATTTACAATTTCAAGTCTATATGGGTTTATCCCACCATCAGTAACAACCTCGCGAAAAGTATGCTCGTGCATACGAGGAGAACAAGAAGCTACAACCACGCCATCAAGTTTATGTTCTTTAATAGCATCCTTTATTAGAGTAGCACCAACATCGGAACACATATATTTATAATTCTTTGATACAACTACTCCATTCAGATGACTAGAATATTTTGTCAATGCTTCAATATCAACATTTTGTGCAATGTTTATTCCGCAATGGCAAACAAATACACCAATCCTTCTCATTTTATTAAATCACCATATTCAATCAATTTTTAACTTATCCACTGGGCTGAGATTTAAATCTAAACCAAGTTTTTCTTTATTAACTCCGAATGCTAATCCAATTAATTGCGATAAATAAAACACTGGAACCTCAAGTTTTGTTGCAACAGTTTCACCAGCTTTAGTTTGTTTGGAATCAAACTGCCGGTGACACCATGGACAAACATCTATAAATGCATCAAAGCCTTGTTGTTGAACTGCTTGAAGTTTCTGGCCTGTTTTTGTTAAAGCAGATTCAGGAAGGTTAGATGTTAAAAGCCCACCGCAGCAGTCTAGTTTCTCAGGGTAATAAGCAGGTTTTGCACCAAGTGCTTTTAATATCTCTTCGATTTTTTGTGGGTTTTCTGAATTATCTGGTCTTCCTATTTCACTAGGTCGTATAAGATGACAACCATAATGTACTGCTACTTTTACATCTTTTAAGGGTTTCTTAACTAATTCTGATATTTTCTGAAGACCTACAGCATCATATAAAACATCTATAATGCTAACAATTTGGGATTTACCTTCGTATTTTAGATTTTCATCAGCAAGAAAACTGTTAATACGTTCTTTCATTTTTTCATCTGAATCTAGAACTCGTTTACATTCACTCATTGCCAAATGACACATTGGACAAGGAGCAAATATATCAAGATTTTCAGCTTCCGCAATTGCGATATTTCTTGTTGAAAGAGAAATTGTAAGCATTTGGTTAACACTTTTCATTGGTTCTCCACAGCATGAAAAATTTTTCAGATCTATAAGTTTTATATCTAATAAAGGAAAAATTTCGCGTATTGAAAGTTCATATGCATATTGTTCTGTTGGTATTACGCAACCAGGATAAAACACATATTTTTTCATAAAAATCTCCGTTAAACCTTTTCAACTGCAAGTTTTGATAAAATCATTTGAAATTTTGCCGTATCAACTGGTTTAGAAATTTCAGGTGGACCAAGTTCTGA
>PDVJ01000652.1_pt1 | contig 11792 bp, 8 predicted proteins | sample 1369811 | NCBI WGS metagenome assembly PDVJ01 (sample SAMN07795376, study PRJNA414565) | Alkali sediment metagenome, whole genome shotgun sequencing project. | reverse complement strand
CAGAAGTAATATTCTGAGAGTTCAGCCATCTCCACTAAGGTCTTGACCCTCTCCCTGAGAGAGAGGACAGCCTTTCTTAAAAGATTGGGATCGAGGTTCAAATGCCCCTTGGCTTCAATAAAAGGCTGAACTTTCTGAACCAGTTCGTCCAACTCTATTTTCTTGATATACTGCGAATTAAGCCAATCCAGCTTCCCCGGATTGATAGCGGCGGCTGATCTCCCCACGGCCTCCAAACGGAATTTCTTGATCAATTCTTCAAGGGAAAATTCCTCTTGGTCGCCATAGGACCATCCCAAGCGGACCAAATAGTTGACCACCGCCTGGGGAAGATAGCCCATCTTCTGGTATTCCATCACCGATTGAGCGCCATGTCGTTTGGAAAGTTTTTTCTTGTCAGGACCGAGGATCATCGGGACATGACCAAATTTCGGGATGGGATAGCCCAACCCATTGTTGAGATGGTCGTTTCCTCGGATGACATGTGTGATGTCCATCGTGGCATCATCCACCACCACCGAAAAATTATAGGTGGGGAACCCATCACTTCTCAGGATGATGAGGTCATCCAATTCGGTATTGTCAAATTCCACCCGACCTTGAATGAGATCTTCCACTGTCGTCTTCCCTTCCTCTGGAGAGAGGAAGCGGATGGCAAAGGGTTTTTCGGGAGGAAAGGATTTTCGATGAAAACAAGTTCGATCGTATTTGGGTTTGATCCCTGCCTGAAGGGCCGCCTCCCGCTTGATCTCCAATTCTTCTGGGGTGCAGTAACATCGATAGGCCTTCCCTTCTTTTAAAAGTTTCTCTGCCACCTCCTGATAGAACGACATCCGTTGAGTCTGATAAAAGGGACCCTCATCCCAATCCATTCCCAACCAGGTCATGGCATCCAAGATCACTTGGATCGACTCCTGTGTGGATCGGGCAACATCCGTATCTTCAATACGAAGGATAAAGATCCCTTGGGCATGGCGCGCCAGGAGCCAATTGAACAGAGCGGTCCGTGCCCCTCCGATATGGAGGTCACCCGTTGGGCTGGGGGCAAATCGTGTCCTCACCTTTGTCATGATTCATCTCTTCCACTTTCTCATTGGAACACCTAATAAAAAAATCCCCCCTCGCCTCCCTTCCTGCCTGCCGGCAGGTCTTAAAAGGGAGTGGGGGGGTGAGAATTCCCGAACCAATAATCACATAAGATCGTCAATGGCCTTAAGCGCCTCTTCCAGTTTTTTAGAGTCGGTCCCTCCTGCCTGGGCAAAATCAGGGCGACCTCCTCCCGTCCCTGCAATATGAAAGGCAATCTTCTTAATCAACTCGTTGGCGTTGAAACGTGGGGTGAGATCTGACGTCACTCCCATGACCAGGGAGACTTTATTCTGGCTCTGACCTCCGAGAAGGATGATGCCCGATCCTATCTTGACCTTCAACTGGTCCACATACTCCCTCATCCTCTTGATATCCTTTCCATCCACCTTGGCTGAAAGGATTTTCACGCCTTTTATCTCTCTGACAAAAGGAAGAAGGTTTAAGAGCTCTTGATTGGATAATTTATCCTGAAAGGATGAAAGCTCTCTTTCCAACTCCCTCTGCCTTTCAAGCAAACGCTCTATTTTTGAAGAGAGCTCCCCGGGAATGGATTTGAGAGCAGAAGCGATATCCCAAAGTTCCTTTTCCTCTTCTTTAATAAATCGGTAGGCCCCTTCCCCGGTCAAGGCTTCGATCCTTCTTACCCCTGCAGCAACTCCGGATTCACTGATAAGTTTAAATAGACCGATATCGCCTGTTCTCGACGTATGGGTTCCCCCGCAGAGTTCGATGCTGAAGTCCGAGACCATTACGACCCTGACCTTCTCGCTGTACTTCTCGCCGAATAGAGCCATGGCCCCTGTCTGGAGGGCATCCTCCACGGCCATAATTTTCGTCTCCACCTTCAAGTTCTCTCGAATTTTTTGATTAACCAAGGCCTCCACAACTTCAAGTTCTTTTTTCTCCATGGAAGCAAAGTGAGTGAAGTCAAATCTCAATCTTTCGGGGGAAACAAGAGACCCTGCTTGATGAACATGATCCCCCAACACTTCCCTTAAAACGGCCTGCATCAGATGGGTTGCCGTATGATTGAGGGCGATGGCTTTCCTGCGTTCTCCTTCCACCTGAAGAACAACCTCCATCCCTTCTCTCACCCTTCCCCGCTTCACCCTTCCTTGATGAATGATCAACTCCTCCGTGGGTTTGATGGTATTCTCCACATCCAAGGAGAAGTCCTCATGAAAAATCACTCCTCGATCCCCCATCTGGCCACCTGCTTCCCCATAGAAGGGGGTCTTCTCTGTAATCATTTCGATCTCATCCCCTTCTACGGCAAAGGGAACCGCTTCATCGCCCTTGATCAATTTTAGAATCTTCGATTCGGACCGAATCTCCTCATATCCTAAAAAGGTTGCTTTCATCCCTTCGTTCGCGAGCCGTCGGTAAACCTCTTTTGTCTTTCCTTCACCGATCCCCTGCCATGCCTGTTTACTCTTATGTTTCTGCTCTTCCATCTGGGTTCTGAACCCTGCCTCATCAAAACTCATCCCTCTCTCTTGAAGGATCTCAGCGGTGAGGTCAAGAGGAAATCCGTAGGTATCATAAAGCCGGAAGGCCACCGCACCTGAGAGAATGGTCTTTCTTTCCTTCTGAAGTTGTTCCAACTCCTCTCGCAGAATCTTTAGGCCTGAATCGAGGGTCTCTGAGAAACGCTCTTCCTCATTGTGAATGACCTTTGAAACAAAGGCCTCGGTCTCTCTCAGTTCAGGAAAGGCCTCTTTCATCAAATCCACCACTTTGGAGGAAGTTCGATAAAGAAAGGGACCGTCAATCCCAAGGATTTTTCCATGCCGCATCGCCCTTCTCATGATCCGGCGAAGCACATATCCCCTGCCTTCATTAGAGGGGAGGACCCCATCGTTGATCAGAAAGGTCGCCGCTCGGCTATGGTCGGCAATCACTCGAATGGACATATCGGATCGAGAATCCTTCCCATAGGGAACTCGGCTGATCGTTTCGATCTCTTTAAAAATGGGGCTAAAGAGATCGGTCTCGTAATTACTTTTGACATGTTGAAGGGCCAGAGGTTCAAGTTTTCCATCTGAATCTCGATTGAATTGCATGAAGACGAGATTCCAAAGTTCTAAGAATCGGTCGCATTCGCATCCTACCCGACAGTCAGGCCGACCACAACCCACGCCTTCTCCTTGATCAATCACAATCTCTGAACAAGGGCCACATGGCCCGGTTTCCCCCATCGCCCAGAAATTGTCTTTTTCCCCTAACCGGACAATACGCTCTCCTGCAATACCAACTCTTCTCCAAAGATGAAAGGCTTCATCGTCATCTAAATAGATGGTGATCCACATCTTCTCCGCCGGCAATCCCCATTGGTGGATAAGGAGATCCCATCCCATCTCAATTGCCTCTTTTTTAAAATAATCTCCGAAAGAGAAGTTCCCTAACATCTCAAAGAAGGTGTGGTGCCGGGCGGTCTTTCCCACAATCTCCAGATCATTATGTTTCCCTCCAGCCCGAACACACTTTTGTGAGGTCACCGCCCGATGATAGTCCCGGGTCTCTTCAACTAAAAAGACCCCTTTGAATTGAACCATTCCGGCATTGGTGAAAAGCAGGGTGGGATCGTTTCTGGGGACCAATGAGGAGCTTCGAACAATCCGGTGTTCCCTCTCCTCAAAGTAATTGAGAAAGGCCTTACGAATCTCGTCAGAGGTCATGGCTTCAAACTCGTCCCCTTTAGCCCATTGATTTTGGCATCCACGGGCCTGGTGGGTTTCCCTTTCTTCTCCGCTGCCTCCTTCTCCAAGGTCTCAAAGTCCTCCCAGGTGGTATCGCTGGTTGCGAGAATTCCTTTTACCCTCAGGGCGAAGTCATCTGGATTGGTGCAGTGTTTGAGGGCCTCATCATAGGTCACCAAGTTTTCCTTCATTAAGAACATCAGCGACTGATCAAAGGATTGCATTCCGTAACCGGTCACTCCTCGGGTGATGGCGTCATTGATTTCATTCGTCTTATCTTTTTCGATGATGCATTCCCTCACTCTTGCCGTGGAGACGAGGACTTCAACGGCTGGCACCCTTCCCAGATTATCTGCCCTCGGCACCAACCTCTGGGAGATGACGCCCTTGAGCACCCCTGCCAGTTGCAGGCGAACCTGCTTTTGATGATAGGGCGGGAAGACAGAAATGATTCGGGTGACGGTCTCGGTAGCATTCAATGTGTGGAGCGTAGACATCACCAAATGTCCTGTCTCGGCTGCGGTAAGAGCTGTCTCGATCGTCTCAAAATCCCTCATCTCACCGACTAAGATCACATCCGGGTCTTGCCGGAGGGCCACGCGCAATGCACTTGAAAAGGTGCTGGTGTCCGAGCCGATTTCCCTTTGGTCGATGATCGATTTCTTATCCTCGTGGATAAATTCGATGGGGTCCTCAATGGTGATGATGTGGCAATTTCTTTCATTGTTGACGATATCAATCATCGAAGCTAAGGTGGTGGACTTGCCGCTTCCCGTCGTTCCGGTTACAAGAATCAAACCTCTTTGCTCTAGGGAGACACTTCTGAGGACAGAAGGTAGATGCAATTCCCCCAACGATTTAATCTGATAGGGGACGATTCGAAGAGCAATCCTGAGCTTTCCTCTCTGCTGGAAGACATTCACCCGAAATCGTCCGAGACCATAGACCTCATAACCCATATCGACTTCTCGATTCTTGATGAATCGCTCCTTCTGCCAGTCATTCATCAAACTGAAAGCCATCTTTGACAAGTCATTGTGATCAAAGGGCTTCATTTTACTCCAATGTCTCAAGATACCATTGACCCTGAAGATCGGAGGAGCCCCTTCTTTGATATGAACGTCTGAGGCTTCCTGGGAAAGGGCCTCGATTAGAATCTGATTCAAATCCATGCTCTTCTCCTCCCCTGTTTCATCCTATGGATCCCGCTTTGGAGCTACGAAAGTTTTCAAGGATCTCTTTCTCCATCTGTTCCAGGACCATAGGATTCTCTTTTAAAAACTGCTTTGCGTTTTCCCTTCCCTGGCCGATGCGTTGACCCCCATAGGCATACCAGGTCCCGCTCTTCTCAATCATATTCTTTTCCACAGCCAGATCGAGGACATCTCCCTCTTTTGAAATACCCTCTCCATAAATGAGGTCGAACTCCACCTCTTTGAATGGAGGAGCCACTTTGTTCTTCACCACACGAACCTTTGTCCGGCTGCCGATCACCTCCTGACCCTGCTTAATGGAGGCGATTCGTCGGATATCGAGTCGAACAGAAGAATAAAATTTGAGGGCATTTCCTCCTGTGGTCGTCTCAGGATTTCCAAACATGACCCCGATCTTCATCCGAATCTGATTGACGAAGATCACAATCGTATGCGACTTGCTGATGGTGGCGGTTAATTTTCTCAGGGCTTGAGACATCAGCCTTGCCTGAAGTCCCATATGGGCATCCCCCATCTCCCCCTCAATCTCCGCTTTGGGAACCAGGGCAGCTACCGAATCGATGACGATTACATCGACAGCGTTACTCCGGACCAGAATCTCTCCAATCTCCAGGGCCTGTTCGCCTGTATCAGGTTGTGAAATGAGGAGATCATCGATTTTGACACCCAAATTCTTTGCATATTTAACGTCAAGAGCATGCTCTGCATCAATGAAAGCAGCAATCCCGCCCTTCTTCTGTGATTCCGCAACGACATGGAGAGCTAAAGTCGTCTTTCCGGAGGCCTCGGGGCCGAAAATCTCCACGACTCGTCCCTTTGGCAAACCTCCAACTCCCAGGGCAATATCCAAAGAGAGGGATCCTGTGGAGATGGTCGGGATCTCTCCGAGCATTGCTTCCGCGCCCAATTTCATAATGGCACCTTTTCCGTATTGTCTTTCGATCTGGGTGACAGCCAATTCCACTGCCTTTCCTTTACTTGAATCGACTTTTGAATCCATCTTTGGATCTACTTTCATCATCTCTCCCGTCCCGACGATGTCGGGCTGAAAGGCGCATAGGGTAAAAGGTTTTAAAGATTTTTAACGTTATGCTCTATGCGCTCTGCTCTATGCTATTGATCCGCCTCCTAATCTCATCTCTTTTAAGGGTGTATAAATCGGTCCTGAAGGCCTCAAATCGCTTTTAAATAAGACCACCCTTTCCACTTTAAAATCTCCAAACTCCTCTTCTATATATCTCTCCATCCTTCCCACCAAGTCCTCTTTCCCTCGATTCGACTTCATCCTTCCTAAGGTCAGGTGAGGGTGGAAAGGACGGTCTTCTGGCTGAAATTCGATTTTCCCTAATTGAGTTTCTATTTGTTTCTGAAGCGTGGTGAGAACTTCCCCTCCATTTACCAGTCCCATCCAGATCACTCTTGGGTTTTTCAAATGGGGGAAGGCCCCTATTCCTCGAACCTTGATTGAGAAAGATGAGGTTTTCCGGATCGGCTCTGCAATCGACATGTAAATGGGGTCGATCCTTGATTCCTCAATATTTCCAAAAAATTTTAACGTGAGGTGGATCTTATCGGGACTCACCCACCGTACATCCGCATGGGCTGATTTTAAGTCTCCCTGAACCTCCTCAATCTTTTTGAGGATCGGCTTCGGAAGCTCAATGGCCAGAAAGGATCGGATCAATCAAAAACCTCTTTATAATCCCCCACACTCCCTTTTCACGTCTGCCCTCCGCAGGCCGGAAAGGAGGACAAGGAGGGATTATTGTTTCTCGATGTTAACATAACCACAAAAAAAGTCAATGATAAAAACCCCTTGGAAATGCTGAAATATCCAATAAAAAAGGCCTGTCCCCTGTTTCAGGAACAGACCTAACGTGACCTTCGTAGGACCCTTTTATTTCCAGTAACGGTCGTTAAAAATTCGCTCCTCGATATTAATTTTATAAAATTCCTGAAGAGGCATCAACACCACCTTGTCTTTTTTAAAAACCTCTTTCAGGGAATTTCGAACGACTTCGACTCCTTTCGGCGTCATCTTTCCAAGGGGTTGACGGCAAGGCCCGGATGGTAATCCAAGACCTTTCATCATGGTCTTGATGGCCAATGGATTTCTGAATTTAGCTGGGACCTCAAATCCTTCATAAGATTCGATGGTATTGACAGTCACCCCTTTGAAAAGGGGATCGAGAATATCTCTTAACCGATGGGCTTCTTCCATCTCTCCATTCCGTATGGCCTTGACCATCGCGCCAATAGGTCCTGGAACTATATTCGACATCACCGAGACAACACCGGAGGCACGGATATCACTCCGGCTCATCATCTCAAATGTTTTATCGTCATCCCCGGAAAGGATATCGAAATCCTCTCCACATAGAGTCCTTGTTTTCGCCATCCGCTCCAGATCTCCAGTCGCTTCCTTTACCGATCTCAAATTCTTATATTTGCGATGAAGAATGGCTAAATCCTCCACCTCCAATTTCGTCCCTGTCCTTCCGGGGACGACATAGGGTACAACAAAGGTCTTCCGGAATGTCTTTGCAATCACCTCATAGTATTGTGTCCTCAGTTCGAGGGAAGAGGGTCCATTATAATAACAGTCTACAAGAAGGAGTGCCTGAGCACCTACTTCAACCGCGTGTTTTGATCCTCTTATCGCCTCACGGGTAGAGTTCGAACCCGTACCTGCAATGACAAAGGCCTTACCCTTTGTCAACTTAGCTGTTTTTGTTATCACTCGGTCATGCTCTCTCCAGTCCAATGTGGGAGATTCGCCGGTCGTTCCAGTGGGGACGAGATTTGCCCCATTCTCGATCTGAAACCGGACATTCTTTTCGAGACCTTCAAAATCAACTTCCCCTTTCCGATTAAAAGGGGTCACCATCGCTGTCCAACAGCCCTCAAACCTCTCAAGTCTCATCAAAACCTCCTCCTTCCTTCCGAGATGTATTATCCTATTATGGGGCAAAAGAATAAAATTTCAAGAAGAAAAGATTCACAAATTGTTTTCTTATCGTAGCTGAAAATCCTCCTTCACCTTTTTGAGTACTTTGTTAAATTCATTTGCTGCCTCTTTGGAAGGAGACGTTTTTCCATCCCCTATCTCAATGTCTACATGGAATCGAATGGGAGTTTTAGCTTTCGCCTTGATTTTTAGTAGATCAGGCATAACCTCACTCAGATCCTGGACCTGAGATGGCTCAAGCTCTGCACTCGCGATGAGGACATTCTTCAAATAGAACAGTCCGAATAAAAAAGATCTAAGGGAATTCTGAAGAATCTAAACTATTGAAAGAATACGGAAAAAGTGGAGTTCAAGTCAAAAAGAATGAAACGCAAAGTTTTCATTTTTGGCTTTGGGCGGAGGTCTGGAGCCAGAAGAAGAGATAGTAAATTTCACTGGTAAATTCATAACTGCCTGGACCCCGTTCCTTATCCTTTCGGATGGTTCCAAGTTTCTCCATCCGGTGAAGAAAGTTATCGAACACCTGTGCCTCTGAGGAGGTGAGTCGGGATACAGCATCTTTCCGAATAAACCGATGTTCAAAAGGGTCTTGGGCAATCTTTTTCAATATTCCCTGGTACTTCTCGCTTCGAATTGCAGTGGTTATCTGGGGCTCCACATATTTAGCGCCAATGACTTCCGCTGCTCGTAAGATCCCAGATAAGGCGTCTTTCCTATCAATGCGAGCATCCGTGTCGGCCTTGAACACTGCATCGCCCAGCTCATGCATAAACACAGGATAGCCCCCTGAGAAACGACAAAGCAGTCCAAGGGCCTCCTCGTTAATCTCTGCATTTACTTTGGAAAAAGTTCTTTGAAAGAAATCTTTGGTTTCACCTTCGTTGAAACGTCGAATCTCGATGAGCTCGAACACTCGGTTCAGGGAGGGCTGAGCGCTAATGAGCTGATTACGCCTTTCTGGAAGCCCGACCAGTGCAAAGGTTACAGGAAGTGGATCAGAAGACGTTGCGATTTCATCCACAGTGCTCTTGAACCAATTTGCAAATTGTGTCGATGAAGCAAGTCCGTTGATATCGTCCAAGATGATAAATATACCATTCTTTTCACCCTTAAGTTGTCCCAAAAGGTTTCGTAGGCTTGGAACAAAGTCGTTAACCGCTCTTGTAAGATCCCGCTCTGAGGCAGAAAATTCAACCGACAACCCAAAAATATCAAGCTGTTTGATGTGATTACCAAGAAAATTTTTAATCTTAGCATGCCATGGCTTGTCAAGACTTTCACGAAGAAGCCTTTCAAAAATACGACGGACCATCTCTTCAAGAGAATCCACTCCACCATTAAAGACATGAAGTCCAAGAATCTGTTGATCCCTTTCAGCAACCCATTGTACAAAACGGCAAATGGAGCTTTTCCCAATCCCTCTTTCGCCAAGAATGAAAAATCGCTCAGCCCTGCCCAGGGCAATCGATCTCTTGATGCCATCAATAAATTGACTGATCTCCTGGGCTCTGCCTACGAAGAATTCCAAGGGAACCGGAACACCGGGCGTAAATGGAGAATACTCTTTAACCATGAATCTTATCCTTTTTTACAATACGCCTCTGGAAGACAGTATCATCTCGGTATTAATTCTAATTTTAACACATCCTGCATTCCCAAAAAAGCACAAAAAATGGTTATCTCCCATCTACGATACGACGGCCTTCCAAACGGCTTAGAATTTCAATGAGTTTTGGTTTCCGGGCATTGTCCTGGCGGAGTTTAAACAGATAATTTTTCCACTCTTCCTCTCTTTTCAGTTTTTTCAGGATACTATGGACTTTCCGCAAATAGACTGCAGCAGCCTCGTAGGCCTTTGGCTTCGTTAAGGCAATCTGTTTTTCAGCAACATTCTTCCATATAGCAAGGGCGCGATCAGGGTAGTGATCTGCCACTGCTTCAGCAACTTGATCCTCTTGATAACCATCCCATCCCCAGAAAATCTGCTTCTTTGATTTGCGTTGGTCATACCATCTTAGAACTTCATCCGGCCGCTTCTCCTCAATGGCAATATCAATGAGTACATCGATCATTGGGAATTCACTCTTCCTGGTCTCTCGATCTTCTTTCACGTCCGTCTCAGGCAAAGGCCATGTGGCATCTGATTGAGGAAGCTTACCTATCTCCAAATAAAGGAGGGCCGCTGCCCGGACCTCTGGCCACACTTTTGCCTTCTCGGATGCTTTCTTCATATCCTGGAAGGTATGGAGTGATGGCGATTGAAGAAAGTCTTCGGTCCGAAAAGCTGCAACTTTAAGCCAATTTCCTTCTCTTTCTCTTATCTCACGTAAACTATCTTTCAATTGTTTGGCAATCCCGGGCCATTGTTTCTGAGTGGCTTTAATACCCTTGTGAATCCACTGCTCGGCTTCATCCAATCGTTTGGCTTTTCTGAGTATATCAACCAAACGGATATAGCTTCCTGTGATTATCGCCTCCCGCTCACATAAGGATATGATTTCTTCATGCCGACCGGATTTTTCAAAAGCTCGTATAATCCAATTTGTCAGGTTATCCCTATGATAACTCCGCGAAAAACTATCCTCGCCTTTCACCGGCTGGAATTTATTCAATCGCTCAAGAAGTCTATCGACCACCATATTCCAATCCGAAGCCTTTGGTTTCTTCTTCCAGAAGGATTCGGCCCCATAGCAAAGTTCATGCTCATCTTCCAGCTCTGCATCAATCACCCAGAGCATCTGGTCTACTGGAGAAAGAGAAGATTGAGGAAGGGCTTGAAACACAATATCCAGACAGGAGGAGATTTCAATGCCTGTTTCTCCTTCATCATCACTCATTTCCACCTGCCTTATCCCTGCTTCTAAAAGCTCCTTCCCCAAAGCAACGACTTCATCTGCATGTCCATTTGCTAAAAGGGATTTCAAACGACCTTTTACTCGGGAGTAGTCCGGAGTATATCCTTCATGATTCCAATGATTTCTCCAGCCAGGCTCGGAACTCAACTCTTGGATTTCTTTCCGCACAGAAGTCACTATTCTTTTTACTGATCCCTTTGAAAGGTTTTCTCGGTCTTGCAGATCCTTCCGAACACTCGGATATCTTTCTGACAGATCCTTAACCAAAGTAATCAATTGTTCTTTCGTTTGTCCCTCCAGAAAACCTCTCAAGTCAGGAGGGATTGACTTGCCCCCTTTTTTGGAAACAGAGTCACCGGTCTCTACTTCCTCCTCCTCTTCGTCATAATCATCTTCTATGTCCTCATCATCTGTAAACCCTTGCAATAATGTAATGCGTGGATCCTGTCCTGTGATTTGGGGAATCTCAAGGTTTTTCTTTAGATGATCGAGATATTCGAGCACTACTGCCACCGCATGTTTACAGTTATGCCCATAAGGACAGGTGCAGACTGATATCAACTCACCGTCTTCAAAATCAACCTCCGTCGCATACCTCTGTTCTCCTTGAACCCATGCGATGATTCCACCGCCCTGCGTTTGTCCCAATCCTTGCACCCTGTGATCCCGATGGTAGCCTTGACCTCGGGAAAGCACTCTGCTTCCGGCCCACTGTTCGAGATCGTGCCAGCTCAGTTTTTCAAAAAGATCTTTCTTTAAAGTTTCCCTTTTCATTTTATCCTTTGTGACCAGCCCTTCCTCTTAAAAAGTCTCCGTGAATTAATTTCTCATAAAAAAACAGAAGGGCCTTTTCGGTGGCCTTTTTCTTGATCTCCTTACGGTTTCCTTTTAAATCTAATTTCCACACCCATGTCCTTCTTCCCTTTCCCAATCCAATGAACACTCTCCCAACAGGAGACCTTTCTGT
>PDVJ01000651.1_pt1 | contig 11796 bp, 9 predicted proteins | sample 1369811 | NCBI WGS metagenome assembly PDVJ01 (sample SAMN07795376, study PRJNA414565) | Alkali sediment metagenome, whole genome shotgun sequencing project. | reverse complement strand
ACCAGCAATCCAATTCAAACAGGAAACAAAGTTGTCTCTTTTGCGAGAAAGCCATTCGTGATACCCCATGTAAATTAACACATACACCCCGATAACACAAACAACGCTGTTAAAGACATCACCACCCTCAGAATAATACAAGAAACTCGGCATCGTCGCCCAAAAAAACGCAAACAAACCCCATCCAATGATTTTAAACATACTCGCAGTGCTTTTTCGTGTGTAAAAAAAACCTATACCCAGGAGAATCAGTCCGAGAAATAGAGGAATAAATGAAAGCTGCCTTGCGAATGACGAGGGAGGATACGGAACGAGAACATAGCCGACAAGCAACATCACTGTTGGGATTAGGAAAAAAGAAAGGACGACCAGTCCGTGGTTTTTTTCTAAGGGCACTTCCATACAAAATCGCATCCCATATTCAACATGGAGTTTAAGACAGTTATGCGGAGAAAACCCTTAAACGGTTCACGATATAATGGGTATGGAGAATCCCTATGAATGTAAAACTTATAGGATACACCCCAAATCCTGAAAAATTACCTGCGATGGCAGCACTTCTCACACATAGCAAAGTAAAACCCGAGACACTTGACAAAAAATCAGGAAAGGAGCAATCAGCAGTTCTGGAACAGGTCTTAAAACTCGGACATACCAGCGTCATTGAACATACCTCTTTTACATTCGCGATTAGTGATGTAAGCCGATCTCTTACTCATCAACTAGTGCGACATCGCATCGCCAGTTATTCTCAACAAAGCCAACGATATGTGAACCTAAATGAACCAAACTACGTCATCCCACCATCCATTGAAAAAAATAAAAAAATGAAGAAAGCTTACAAAGAAACCATGGAAACCATCTGGGCATATTACAATAAATTACTAGATTTAAAGATACCAGCTGAAGACGCACGGTATGTACTCCCAAATGGCGCATGTACAAACATCATGGTGACGATGAACGCACGTTCCTTACTAAATTTCTTCGAGCTTCGCTGCTGTCTGCATGCGCAATGGGAGATCCGTCTGCTTGCGAATAAAATGATGCAAGAGGCAAAAAAAGTTGCTCCATTGATCTTTAAAAACGCAGGACCCACATGTAAGACAAAAAAAATCTGCTCAGAAAATAAGAAAAAATGTCCACTCTATCCAAAGTGAGAGGGCATGAAAAGACCTCACGTTATCATAAATTGCGCAATGTCTGCTGATGGAAAAATAGCGTCACCACTGGGAAAACAACTGAAGATTTCTTGTGATGAAGATATCAAACGAATGTATCGACTTCGCAACGAATCCGATGCAGTGCTTGTGGGCGTAGGTACAATTCTTACCGACGACCCGAAGCTCACCGTCAAGGAGAAATACGTAAAACACCCGAAACAACCATTACGAGTTGTTCTTGATAGTAAAGGAAGAACACCTCCGCACGCTCTCGTATTAAATGATGTGACGAATACATTGATTATCACCGCAAAAGGAACAAAAAAAACATACAACGGATCTCATATCGAGGTAGTCAACTGCAAGACCGATAGAAACGGATTCATAGATGTAAAAAGTGCCTTGGATTTTCTATATCGGAAAGGTGTTCGAACTCTTCTCGTGGAAGGGGGCGGAACAATAATCTGGAATTTTCTGAAGAGCAAGGTTGTCGATGATCTCTACATCTTCATCAGACCCTGTATTATAGGGGGAAAAAAAACACCGACGGTTGCAGAAGGTGAAGGGATAAAAAATGAAGAAGAGTGTATCCCTTTGAAGATTGCCAAGGTGAAACGATTGGATTCTGGTCTGTTAATTCATTATCAACCATCATAAAAACACACTTAAGTTATCCTTGTTTTTTCCATTTTATATAAAATGCCATAGATAGACTTTCATAGCCGACGTTGAAAACCTATAAATATTGTACTCCTAATCACCGTTCGTACATGTGTGGCATAATTGGTTTTATTGGGGGACGGCCGGTTTCACATCTTATTTATCATAGTTTATTTACCATACAACACAGAGGGCAATCATCTGCTGGTATGCTTACCTATGACGGTAACATCTACGTAACAAAAGACTCCGGCCTTGTACGAGACGTCTTTAATGAAGAGAAAAAAATCAATAAACCAGGAAACATCGGCATTGGTCATACACGATATTCAACTGCTGGAATGGATGATGAAGAATCATTAAAAAAGAATGCACAACCAGAGTATCTGGTAAACCCGTTTTTAGCAGCGGTGCATAATGGAAATATCTTCAATTGTTTAGAACTTTCGAACAGCACGGAGAGGAAACCACGTACTGATTGCGATATACAATGGCTTCTACTCCCCATGGCAGATGAACTGTATAAAAAAGAACTAACTCCAGATGTAATCTTTTCCGCATGCGGACAAGTCATGAAAAAAGTAAAGGGAAGCTATTCAGTTTTATTCATCGCTGATTCAGGAGAAAAACCGTATCTATTCGCGATGACAGACCCTCGAAAGATTCGACCACTTTCCCTTGGAAAATCAAACGGAACATATTGTCTTTCTTCAGAGACACGGGTTTTCAAAAAAATTAATTTTGAATATGTCAAAGACATCCCGGGCGGCTCTGTTATTATTATTGATCCAAAGGGAAATATCTACGAAAAGCAGATCATAAAAAAACAGGAACTTCCATGTATGTTTGAATTTGTTTACTTTGCAAAACCTGATTCACGTATTAATAGACGATCAATTCACACAACTCGTCAGGAAATAGGACGTTTACTTGCCAAGGAACAGCCGGCAGATGCAGATCTTGTGATACCGGTTCCTGAATCAGGCAGAAGATACGCAATTGGGTATTCACGGGAATCTGGTATTCCTCTTGATGAAGGAATCATGAAAGATAAAGATGAACGATCATTCATTCAGCAAACTCAGGAACATCGAGAGAAAGTAGTTGAGGAAGGATTATCATTTCTTCGTGCTGTTCTGGAAGATAAACGAGTTGTATTAGTAGATGATTCGATTGTTCGTGGAACTAATATCCGTAAAATCATCAGAGGAATGAAAAACGTTGGAGCAAAAGAAGTGCATGTAAGAATCGGGTGCCCACCGCTTATCGCACCATGTTATCTCGGTATCGACATGCGTAGTAAAAAAGAGTTTATCGCCCGTAACAACGATGGCACCATCAAGTCATCAGATAAGATTGCACAGGAGATCGAAGCCGACTCTCTGAAGTATATCAGTATAGCAGGTTTAATAAAAGCTATAGGATTCGATGTCTGTAAGGGATGCATTGAATTCCCTGAGGGATACCCTCCAGAAATGCGAGATGATGTAAAAAAACTTTTTATAACGGATAAAAAAGGAATGCGGGCATACGAGTGTATATAACTTCGGAGATATCGTATGATAGAGATCATCCGAGGATCGTTAGAGGAACAAATCATCAGATTGTTACAGAAAAAATATCCTATCACAACCTTCGAACTAGCTTTAAAGTTGGGAATCTCACAGAAAAAAGTTGAATGGATTTTAAAAAAATTTCAAATCAAAGGAATTACAAAACTCGAGCCACTACCGGATAAAGTATATGTTAGATTATTACGAAATGATTTTTTGTTTATCGGATCGGTACAACAAAAAAAATTAATAAAACATAATAGTAAAACGAAAAAAGAGGAGAACGGGAATTACAATAATATCATGTATACTTAGAGGAAAACTAAAAGAGAAAGACAGATAAACTGCATACTTGTTTAAAGTTTTATTTCAATTGCATTGAACTACTTTGAAGGTTAGAGATGTGACAATGGAGAGAAACAAATAGTACGATAAAGCCTACAGGAAAACCAAAAATCGCGTATTTTTCTATGGAAATTGGTATTGATGAACATATACCAACTTATAGTGGTGGTCTTGGGATTCTTGCAGGAGATACGTTGAAATCCTGTGCAGATCTTAATGTTCCAATAGTGGGAGTAACACTCCTATCTGAGAAAGGATACTTTTATCAAGAGATCGATTCAGAAGGGAATCAAATCGAACTTCCGTATAATTTTAACATCAATGAATTCTTGAAACTTTTACCATGTAAAACTTGTGTGAAAATTGAGGGGAGAGACGTCGCTATTCGTATTTGGTATTATCCCGTGCATGGAACAGGTGGTTATATTGTTCCCGTGTTCTTCCTTGATACCAACATGGATACAAATTCAAATTATGATAGAGAAATAACCAAGTATCTCTACGGCGGAGACAATAAATATCGTCTCGCACAAGAAATTGTATTGGGTATTGGTGGTGTTCGTGCAATAGAATCATTAGGGTATCGAACTATCGACAAATATCATATGAATGAAGGTCATGCTGCACTTGGCACTCTTGAACTTTATGATCAGTTAAAGGACGTAGAAAAAGTCAGAGATCAATGCGTGTTCACCACTCACACTCCTGTTGCTGCAGGACATGATCAATTTGATTTACCTCTTGCAAAATCGATGATCGGGGATTTAATTCCTGACTCTTTGCTGCACGAGTTCACCTTTGAAAATAAATTAAATATGACAAGACTTGCCCTTTTTTTCAGTCATTATGTTAATGGTGTTGCAAAGAAACATGGAGAAGTATCACGATTAATGTTTCCAGGATATACGATCGATTCAATAACAAATGGTGTCCATACTCCAACATGGGTTTCTGAACCATTCCAACGTTTATTCGATAAGTATCTTACTGGTTGGCGATCTGATCCATACACACTCCGTGGAGCATTGGGTATCGATAAGGCAGAGATATGGGCAGCACATATGGATGCAAAAAAGAAACTTATTGATTTTGTAAATAATAGGTATAATGTTGGAATGAACTATGATCATTTCACGATCGGATTTGCCCGAAGACAGACTGCTTATAAACGACCAGAGCTGTTGATCTCTGATCCGCAGCGGCTTATCAGTTTAGCCGAAAAAGCAGGACCGATTCAAATTATTTATGCCGGAAAAGCACATCCAAAAGATGGTTCTGGAAAAGAAACGATTAAAAAGATTTTTTCAGCGATGAAAAACATCAATGGAAAAGTAAAAATGGCATATATTCATAATTACGATATCCAGATTGGAAAACTCATGACTGCCGGAGTTGATGTCTGGTTGAACACACCACGGCGACCTCAGGAAGCCTCAGGAACCTCGGGTATGAAAGCAGCGCATAACGGCGTTCCTCAATTCAGTACTCTTGATGGCTGGTGGATTGAGGGGCGCGTAGAAAACATCACCGGGTGGGCAATCGGTACAAGAAAATCAAATGAGTTGGAATCCGATGATGATAACGACCGCGACGATTTGTATAATAAACTCGAGACATGGATCATTCCGAAGTTCTACAACGATCGAGACAACTGGATACGAACAATGAGAAGCTGTATCGCAATTAATGCATCTTTCTTCAACACGAATAGAATGATTGAGCAATACGTATTAAATGCCTATTTCATGTAACAAGCGAGGTTCATATTTTGGTTTTATATTCTCGATATCTTCCACCCATGTACGTAGTATTTCTGCAACACTCCATGCTTGCGTGATACAACCTTGAGGTGAATAAGGAGGATCTCCGTCAAAAATTTCATGGACCGAACCATCCCAGAAGTCGCCATAAACATCAATCATTGGTTGTAAGAAATTTTGAAAGGCATATCGTCTTTGTGCCGGCTCATAACCTTTTACTTTCATAAACGCTTTGATGAATGGTCCCATAAGCCAAGGCCAGACGGTCCCATTGTGGTACGCGGCATCCTTGTTATGATTCCCAAGATATGTTCCTTTATATCGGGAGTCTTTGGGTGAGAGGGTTCTTAAACCGAATAGAGTGACCAACGTGTTCTGTACTTCGGTAACAATCCGCTCCTGCATTGGTTTTTCAATAAGGGAAAAATCGAGAGAGACAAGGAAAATCTGATTTGGTCGCATTGAAAGATCTTTAGTATCAATGACATCATATGGACGATCATATTGATTTCTGAAACTTTCTTTGACGTTTCGTGCCAATTCGCTATAGGGATTGTTTTTTCCTAAAAGCGTTGAAAGAGTGCTCATGATTTGTAAGGCGTTATACCAGAGGGCTTGGATTTCTACGGCTTTCTTTGATCGTGGTGTTTGAAAGGAATTCCCAATTTTGACATCCATCCAGGTAAGTCCTTCGCTATGGCTGATGAGAAAATCTTTGTCCATGTGGATATTATAATCCGTCCCTTTTCGGTATCCCTCAATAATTGATTGCAACGTCGACCAAAGTTTCTCAGCAAGATCCAAGTCATTGGTATATTTGAGGTATTGGTAGATGCAATCGACATACCATAGTGATGCGTCTACAGTATTGTACACTGGTTGAGAATCTCGGTCGCCAAATAAATTAGGAATTAACCCATTCTTACAGTACTTCCCAAAACTTTGGAGGATTTTTTTCGCGTCTTCGAACCGTTTCGTCACAAGAGTAAGTCCTGGAAGTGCAATCAATGTGTCACGTCCCCAGTCGCTAAACCAAGGGTACCCCGCAACAATTGATTTCCCCGACAGCTGATAACACAAGGTTGTTGAAGGTACAGGGGAGTAGTGTCTGCATCAACAACTGTTTTTTCCGTTGTATTTCTTGGTGGTAGATATGTGAAGGATTTTGCTGGAGTTCATCTTCAATTGTTAACAGCAGATAGTATTCGGTTGATTTATCAAGAGACATCTGAAATTCACCGATGTGAAAATTATGGTCTCGCCAGGAATCGTTTCGTTCACGATCTTTTTTATAATAGAGCTCGTCCCAGTACCCATCTGGTGAATAATACGAGTCTTTAAGGATCATTTTTAGTGTGTTGTCAACGTTATTGGGTCTGACAAGTACCCCCTGATCAATAACATTTTGTGAAAATGAAGCTGAACCTGGTGAGGTCATATCGTAAAAATGCCGAGAATTAACCATAGGATTATGAGAAAGAACCAATGGTTTGTTTGTCTCGATCGTGTATTTGATGATTGTTGTGTTTTTCCCATATTCCATGAAGAAGGTTTTTTTGATCCGTACTCCCTCTACATCATATGATAACGAAGGAAAGAAATCAAACAAGAATTTACCTTTGTAGCCTTGAAGGGAATAAACATGATCGTTAATATGTATTTTATCTGTGACATTGGAGACAAACATCCATCGTTTTGTTGGTGGCTCTAAACTTGCAACTAGCAACCCATGGAATTTACTTAGTGTCTCACTAGAATGCGTTAAGGAAGCATAACTACCAAGACCGTTCGTTATAATCCATTCTCGCATATGCCTCCTCATAGCACATGTAAATGTTTAACTAATAAAAAACTTATCGTGAAAATTCTTTGTAAATATCAAGGGTTCGTCGATTAACTGCGTCCCAGCTGAACTCATCTAACACTCGTTGTCTACCATTTTTTCCCCATTGCACAGCGTTATCTGGTGATTGGAGTACTTGGACAAGCCCCCATGCAATATCTTTTGGTTCGAAGGGGTTAACATGAACGCCGCATTGTTTTTCACCAGAAGGAATAATTTGTTCTCTCATCCCGTTTGTTCCCCGTGCACCGACAACGGTTGGTTTCGCCATTGACATTGCTTCGGTACATACGATCCCAAAGGGTTCGTAAAGAGAGGGGAGTACGACTACGTCAGCTGCAGCATAGTGTTTGATTCTCTCTTCTTCGCTTACAAACTCGGTTCTGAAAATTATTTTATCATGAATCCCTAAGTCGTTAGCAATCGATTGAATTTCATTTCTCATATCGCCAATGCCGAGAATAAGTAATTTCGTGTTCGGGAAATCTTTCAGCACTTGGGGCATTGCTTGTACTAATTTATCTGCTCCTTTTACGGTAACAAGCCGACCGATGAAGAACAAGAGTGTTTCGTGATCCTGGACGCCATAATATCGTCTTAAACTAAGTCTATCTTCTTTTAAAACCCGCGCTGGATTATATTTTGCTGGGTCGACCCCATTCCAACATGGTCTAATTTTATCTTGAGGAAAACCAAGTTTTAAAAGCTCGTCTGCCATCGCATTGGAGACCGTAATCACACAATCAGCAACTTGACCACCTTCAAATTCAATATCTTTTATCGTGTGTGATCCTCTTCCAACGGATCGCCCTACTTCGGTTGAGTGCACATGGAAAAATAAGGGTATTTTTAGCTCTTTTTTTGCAATCATCCCTCCCATGATCCCGAGCCAATCATGCGCATCAATAATATCAAATGATCGCCCATTCTTCCGAACGAGTGAATTCACAAGCTGCGAGGCGGACATAATATTGTAACCTAACACATCAGCAAAAAATGTGAAATAAGTTCCCCACGAGCGGAGTTCATGGTCAACGAGGAGGTAAAACGGTTTGCTAAAATCAAGCATCTTCGGTCTGTATACCTCTACACCATTTATCTGATCAGATGTAGCAAGAGCATTATCCTTGTTAAGAGAAAAAACAGTGACATCATTTTCAAGTTCTACTTGTTTTTTTGTAATCTCCGTGGCAAATGTACCAAGCCCGCCATAGATAACTGGAGGATACTCCCAGGAAAAATGCACTATCTTCATGATATCGTAAATCTCCTCACCGCGATTCAGCTTTTTCCTTTAAATCTTGCAAGATGTTCATGTAATTCACAAAACCATCATAGGGGATGTCATAGGGACTGAAATACGCATGAACAGTTCCGTCTTCAAATCCTTTGGTTGAAATGTAGTAAAGATGATCGGATGTTTGGAGTAATCGCCAGATATAAAGAAGATCTTTATCTCCTTTCTTTTTAAGTTTTCGTCCTATATCTTTCAGTTCATTAAAACAAGCGATCTGCATATTATTTCCAAGCCATGTCGACACATTTCTATCTTCATCTGCCCAGGAGATTGCCCAGGGAGAATCGATGTCACCGACTGCATCATACCGCTCAACTGCTTCACTCACGGTAGCAAAATCAAGGTTATCATGTTTCAATACTTCATCAGGAAGATGTTTGAGGAATTCAAAGATTCCTGTTTCAATCCATTGATGTTCTCCAAAGGTTTCATAATCCATGAACAGGTTAATAACATCGCCATATGAGTTGGACATCCAGTTCGCATATTTATCTGCGGTAAGGGGAAACCCAGGCCAGTTACGAGCAGAAAATCGAAACCCGACATCATCACTAAGTTTATAGTTGCGCAAAAGAACTTTAAGATTTGCGTTCACTGGTTTGTAGAGGAAATTAGGTGAACGCCATCCCAGGATTTTTTCAGCTCCCTCAGTGATAATGCCTTTATAGCCGAGATCCGCAACTTTTTGTGCTATCCTATTATCGTAGATTGCTTCGGTGTTTCGAAATATTTTTGGTTTATAATTGAAGTTTCGTCTAATCATCTGCCGATGCATCTTAACCTGCTCTTCAAATTCATTAAGATCATCGTAGAGTCCTGATAGAGAATGAAAGTAGGTTTCCTCGATGAGATCAACAGCACCTGTTTTAAATAACTCCTTAAAACTATCGAGAAGATCCGGTAAGTACTTCTCACAGTATTCAACGAACGTTCCAGTAAGACTATAAGAGACTCTGAATTTTCCATCGTATTTACGTATCAATTCAAGTATTAGATTATTGGTAGGGAGATAACATTTCTTTGCCACTTTTTCAAAAATCTTTCGGTTAAGATGTTGATCAAAATACGTGTGATAGAAATCTCTTGTATTTCCAATATTAAACACCGAGAAATGATTTAACCTAAATGGTTGGTGTACTTCAAAGTAGAAACATATAGATGGCATGTTAAGCTATACCCCTGTAGACGTCAAGCGTCCGTTCTGCGACGCGGTCCCAGGTGAATAATTGTATTTCCCTTTTTGAACTTTGCCTCATGACATCCCGCAAGGCATCATATCGTAAAAGTGCAATAATCTTGTTTGCCATCTCATCAGTATCCCAGAAATCGACCTTGAAACAATTCTTAATGGCCTCAGAAACACCTGCGGTTTTTGATACAATAGTTGGCGTTCCTGCAGAGATCGCTTCAAGAGCAGTGATACCAAATGGCTCACTAACCGATGGCATGACGTAGATGCTTGAGATTTGATAAATATGTTGAACTTCCTCTTCTGTTAGTTTACCTGTAAAAATAACTTTATTTGATATCCCCATGTGAACAGCTTGTTCAATCAAACGGGGAAGCATATCCCCAGATCCTGCAACAACAAACCGAGCGTCCTCGTAATCTAATACTTTTTTTGCAGTTTTTAGGAAGTACTCCGGACCTTTCTGAATCGTCAGTCTCCCTAAGAAAAGGATAAGATTTCGTTTCTCTCCCTCCCCAATTGGATAGACTGCATTGTGTACCACAGTGATTTTATCAGGATGTATCCCGTATTTCTCAACAACGATTTGCTTTGTGAACTCACTCACTGCGATAATGCGATCCGCTTTCTGCATCCCTTCTCGTTCAATATCAATAAACCATTGGTTTGGATAGATCCAACCGGATCGATCATACTCGGTGGAATGAACAGTCAGAACAAGAGGAATACCCAATTTTTCTTTCAAGGCCACCGCTGCCTTCATAGTAAGCCAGTCATGACAGTGTATTAAATCATACTTTCCCTTTACCTTCTGAACTAATAAATCATTATATCGATAGACTGCGTCGAAAAATTTCCCACCAAGTTCTTTATCATCAGGTCGGTCGTAAGGAAATACCTCTGTCTCTCCGACCTCAACAATATTAATATTCTTGTTATCACTCTTGACTTTTTGTCTAAGCTTCGGCATATAGAAGTCAATGTCTACGTTTTTATCGGCAAGTCCATGGGTTAACCCATAACAGTGAGTACCTAAACCACCCACTTTAAATGGCGGGTATTCCCAGCCGATCATTGCGATTTTCATTCCTCTTGTCCTCACCAATAGTATTAATTGTTTTGACTGATAAGTTCTACTCCCAAATAGCTTATCACGCTCATCGAGAGCGGATGGCAATTGAACTTTTTTTGATTGAATACGAAATTTTTAACCGTAAAACCTACCTCGTTGTTATAAGCTTTTCGTTTTTTTTCCTTTCATTTAGCGAAGAATCTGCCTCCGAAGTCAAGAATGACTTTTATAATTTTCGTCTGTCAATGATATACTTTAACAGGATATAATAGTATCTGTAGAATTCCAAAAAAATAGAATGCCAAACGAGATTTTCAATAAATAATAGTTTAGGCAATCATATTTTAGAAAAATATGTTGTCGCTGTCACCCAACACAAATAGTAGAACGTATTGGGTGTGGTGACACAGCATCCTCCACAGTAAGCAGCAGCGGGAGAATCCTGCAACGCTTCTCGCGACAGATTTATGATATCGTGGTTATCCTCTGTTTCATCTCTTGACTTTACGTCTGCTTGATCAGAGAGGGACCCTAATCGACATCAATTGTCACCTTGAACTTGCTTCTCCAATCATATGATCATGGAGATCTTCGTATCAAGGATAACAAAACATAAAACCATCGATTAATTAAAGTTTCGCTCTATTGTTTTTTTCGATATTTATTGATATCGTTACGAACCGACTCAGCTTTTTTCCTGGATTGTTCTGAGAAATCCTCCTCATCTCCTGCAAAAATGATTTCCCGTGAGGAATTAATAAGAGCCATCTCTCCTTTTACATTCGTTCCGTTTTTCACGGTTTTTTCGATGTCACCACCTTGTTTTCCAATTCCAGGTATGAGAATAGGGATATTCTCTCCCAGAATAGTACGAACGGTCTTCAATTCTTCAGGATAGGTCGCACCGACGACTG
>PDVJ01000650.1_pt1 | contig 11800 bp, 13 predicted proteins | sample 1369811 | NCBI WGS metagenome assembly PDVJ01 (sample SAMN07795376, study PRJNA414565) | Alkali sediment metagenome, whole genome shotgun sequencing project. | reverse complement strand
AGTGGCAGGAACACGCAGAAAAAGGATATCATTTCATCCCAAAGCGCTACTTGATTTCCATTAAAACCGCATCGGAGATGTACCACTGGACCGCAGAACAAATCGCGCATCATACTTTCATCGTATATGATGTCAAAGTAAAACCGATGATATCAAAGATATTACTCACTGTTATTTCTAATCTCGTCAATACCATGGATACAAAATTCAGCACCTCGTTTTGCCAACAGGTGACCAACGAGTCTGACCATTCCACGAAATGATATATATGAAAACGTTTGTAAAACCCCGGATCGTTAGCAGCAAATGCATCGAATTTGAATTCTGCCGGTTCAACGGCCAGATTATACGCAGCGATTTTGTTTCCCAGATGAAACCATTCGTTGAATTTTTACCGGTCTGCGCAGAGGTAGAGATCGGACTTGGCATACCACGTGATCCCATACGAATCGTTCATGATAAAACAGGAAAGCACCTTGTCCAACCTTCCACAGGTAAGTATGTTACTGACGTGATGGAAAATTTTTCGAAAACCTTCCTTGATTCCCTGGTCGATATCGATGGTTTTATCCTAAAATCACAATCCCCCTCCTGTGGATTGCGAGACGTGAAAATCTTCCCTGCTGAAAAAAACGTTGCGCCTCTCATGCGGTCTTCCGGGTTCTTTGGTGAACGAGTCCTCCAACGATTCCCTCTGCTTGCTATCGAGGATGAAATGCGATTGAAAAATTCGATTATACGGGAGCATTTCTTACGAAAAATCTTTACCTTTGCCTCGTTTCGTTCCACACGAAAAACTCAGTCGATTCCACAGTTAATTCAGTTCCATAGTGAAAACAAGTTCCTTTTTATGTCCTATAGTCAAAAACACCTTAAAGAAATGGGAAAATTAATCGCAAACCAGGCTTCATACCAAACAAGTGATGTGTTTTCTACGTATGAGCAACTGTTATTCGAACTCTTTGCCAAGGCACCTCGATGTACCTCTGCCATCAACGTGTTATATCATATGATGGGATATGTCTCCGCACAGATAACAAAAGATGAAAAGCTGTTTTTCCTCTCGCTTCTTGAGCAATTTCGGCAAGGGAAAATCCCGATAAGCGCCCCGGTGAACCTCATGAGATCGTGGGTTATCCGCACACAACAACCGTATCTTCTGCCACAGACCTTTTTCCAACCATATCCTGATGAGTTGTTGGATGCTGAAGCCTTGACGTCATGTGGCCTGAGGGATTTCTGGAAATGAAAGTAGGCTATCCCTGCATTAACAGATCTCTTGACTGTAAAGGAGATCGGACATTCCGTTTAAAATCATATTCAGAAGAACGTTTTCATTTGACCGTTGAAAACAATCTGAACTGTCTAAAGCGCATCCTTGAGTTCAACCAGCAACATGGCATGCTATTTTTTCGTATCACCTCTGATTTGATCCCCTTTGCCTCTCACCCGATTTGTACTTTTCCCTGGCAGGAAACCTATCGGTCAACCTTTGAAAAACTGGGAAGCTTCATAAAAAAGAATCAGATGCGAATCTCCATGCATCCTGACCAATTTATTGTACTTAATTCTCCAAGAAAGGAGGTCGTGGAGCGCAGCATCGCTGAGTTGATGTACCATGCTGAGGTTCTTAATCTGCTCGGACTTGATTCTTCGGCAAAGATACAGCTACATCTTGGTGGAGTATATGGTGTTAAAACTGAAAGTATGCAGCGGTTCATTGACGTCTATGCCTCCCTTGATGATTCGGTGAAACGACGCCTCGTCATTGAAAACGATGATCGCAGCTATCGCGTGTCGGATTGTCTAACCGTGAATAAAAAAATCGACGTCCCGGTTTTATTTGATTCCTTCCATCACTGCTTACTCCATCACCACGAGGCGGTTGTTGATGTCCTTGCTGATGTTTCAGCTACCTGGGCAAGCAACGATGGGATGCCCATGGTTGATTACAGTTCACAAAAGCCGCATGAAAAACCAGGTCGACATGCAGATCATATCGACCGGAAGAACTTTAGCAAGTTCATCGATGAGACAAAACCATTTGATTTCGATGTCATGCTTGAAATAAAGGATAAAGAAAAAAGCGCATTGGAGGCGATTGCTATCATCTCAACAGATAAACGATTCCTTCAAATAAACAACAAGGGTTACTGAAATTATGGCTCGACAAAACCCCTCTGAAACCCTCTCGAATCTTCTAACATCGCAGCATTTCGCTGTCATCGCCACCGAATCAAAAAAACAACCGTATACCAATCTGGTTTCGTTTGTCTGTTCCTCTGATTTTCATCATCTTTTTTTTCCAACGAAAAAAGAGACCCAGAAGTTTTTGAACATCTCCGAAAATAACCATGTCGCGGTTCTTATCGATAACAGAGAAAACGCACCTTCCGATTTGTCAAAGGCAATTACTATTACCGCGATTGGAAGTGCCCAGGTTCTCAAACAGGACAGGGATGCCACCGTCAGATTATTGCTACAAAAACATCCTGATTTATCTGCATTTGTTTCTGATCCTTCGTGTGTGATAATCGACGTCACGGTACATACCTATCAGATTGTACAGAAGTTTGAGCAGATTCAGGTTATTACAATGGCAGATATGAGAGAATGATTCATCCTACTAGGATCCAACAGCTTAATGCAGAGGGGGTTCATTCTGGAGACTATGTAGTCTATTGGATGCAAGCATCACAACGGGCTCTTGATAACCATGCATTAGAGTATGCGGTTGGAAAAGCTAATGAACTGAACAAACCACTTGTTGTTTTTTTTGGTCTCACCTCATCATTTCCTGAGGCAAATGAACGGCATTACCTGTTTATGCTCCAAGGTCTTCAAGAGACTGCGAACGAATTGGAGAAAAGAGGGATTCCTTTTGTAATCCAGCAAATCTCTCCAGAGAAAGGTGTTCTCTCAATTTCAAAAAACGCCTCCCTTACTGTCACCGACAGAGGATATCTGCGAATCCAAAAACAATGGCGACAGTACGCGGCGCAACACCTGCGCTGTCCACTGATTCAGGTCGAAAGTGATGTGGTTGTACCAATCGAAACAGTATCGCAGAAGGAAGAATATGCAGCAGCAACCATTCGACCAAAGATCCATAAACACCTTGAGACGTTTTTGTTACCTCTTACCTCAGAGCCTCTTCAGCGTACTTATATGAAGCATCATTTTGAGTCACTCGATCTTTCAAACATCTCAAGCATCGTCTCTACCCTTCATCTAGATCATACAGTGAAACCATCGTCTTTGTTTCATGGGGGAACCTCTCATGCGCTGCGATTGCTTCATCGGTTCATGCAACAGAAACTCCCCTTATTCACTGAGCTGCGAAATGATCCAAGCAAAGAATATTGCTCATATATGAGTCCGTACCTTCATTTCGGTCAGATATCACCACTGACCATTGCATTGAAAATCCATGCAACAGGGTGCTCTAACATAGGTGCCTATCTTGAAGAGCTCATAGTGCGAAGGGAACTGAGCATGAATTATGTGTACTACAATTTAACGTATGATTCTTTTGACGGTCTTCCTTCATGGGCCAAAACAACCCTGCTTCGACATACACAGGATCCACGCCAGTACATCTACACAAAAGATGAGCTTGAACAGGCAAAAACTCATGATTCGTTTTGGAATGCCGCACAACTTGAAATGAAACACACAGGAAAGGATGTACTGGGGGAAGAAAATACTGGAATGGACCAAATCACCACAGGATGCATTTCAAATCGCATTATCATTAAACAATAAGTATGAACTTGATGGAAGAGACCCGAATGGATTTACCGGTATTGCTTGGTGCTTTGGAAAACATGATCGAGCATGGAAAGAACGACCAATTTTTGGTAAAGTCCGCTATATGAACGATGCAGGATTAACAAGAAAATTTAATATGAAAAACTATGTTGAGAAATCCTAATTATCTTCGCAGAGAATTTTTTCATTTAAGGAACATGCAGTTCATAATCACGACGAATAAGGGGAGTATTAATTAAAGCACGCAGGAAGTCGATAGGCGGAAATTGTTCTTTATAACCTAGTACTGCCACGTAGTCTCCCCCTTTTTGGTAGGGATCCCAGTAATACACAGAATACGTTCCTGAGATATTTATTGTCTCATCAAAACGGGGTCCTTGGTAGTATGATTTTCCACCGAATGGTTCGTAAAACTGTTCTCGAGGATTACCTGGTGGGGCATCCTCTTTTACTATAACACCACATCCTTGCGGAAGATCGAATGGAAGTGTTTGATTAGCAGGCGGAAGCCCAGGTCCAACTAACGCAAACCACGGGGTAAAATTCGCATAGTACCCATCACAGACCGGCACAATAACTTCAAGGTAAATCCGTAACGATTGATTCTTGATAGTAAAACTATAGACGTCGATGTCAGTTGAGAGGTTAATTCCATCTGTTTTCAGCCAGGAATACACCGCTATCGATTGTGTGATGGATCTTCGCACTTGAAATGGTTGTAGCACAGAGGAGTCACGATGCTCCAAATAGGGTACATGAGCAAGTACGGTGGGGAGTAGACAAAGGATACTAGATAGCAAAGTAAAGAAGACTATAATCAATCGTTTCATAAGATAAGATCAGTATTATCTATCTTATATATTTTTTTGCCCTCATGGCAATGAGGTAAATGTAACGCCTCCAAAAAGAAGATATAGATAAAATGCGTTCTTTCATTGTATTGGTTGAGGAGTAGTGACCAGATGGTTGAAATGAAAATTATGTGTCCGCAGTGTAAGCATCAATTTACTGTTCAGGGCAAATCTGAAGAAAAATTATATGTGACCTGTCCAAAATGCAATACCTACGGTGCGTTTACCGTTCCTATGGGGGCGTGTGATCCTAAAAAAATAGAATGTTTCGCTGAGCAGGAAGATAAACGGTTTAAAAAATTAAGAATCTTTAACGGAGTCATGGGAATTATCCATATGATCCAAGGATTGTTAATGCTGATACTAAGCAACGCGTTTACTCTGCCATTAACCTATACACACCCAGAGTATAATACAGTAACACAAACAATTTCTCCGGTATCAGAAACCTTTTTTAATATACAAATTGGACCGCTTGTTGCCTTGTTCCTTTTTATGTCAGCTGCCGCTCACATTCTTCTATCTACCGTCTTCTACAAATGGTACGTAAGAAATCTAAAAAAACATATCAACCCTGCTCGATGGTATGAATATTCTTTCAGCGCATCATTGATGATTTTTATTATCGCTATGCTTGTTACGATATATGATTTTGGGACCTTGCTTGCGTTATTTACCCTTACCGCGGTCATGAACCTGATGGGTCTGATGATGGAGATCCATAATCAAACCACGACAAAAACGAATTGGACATCCTATACGATTGGGTGTATTGCTGGTTTTGTCCCGTGGGTGGTCATCTTTATTCCGCTCATCACCGCAGGATCTGTACCAGATTTTGTTATTGCAATTTTTATTACCATTGCAGTGTTTTTCAATTTGTTTGCAGTCAACATGTTCTTACAGTATAAGAAAATCGGAAAATGGAAAGACTATCTGTATGGCGAACGAATGTATGTCGTTCTGAGTTTAGTTGCAAAATCTGCACTTGCCTGGCAGGTGTTTGCCGGGACTCTTAGACCCATGTAAGAAATCATCTGAATTGTTACTTACGAGTGTTTTTTAAAACACAGCGGATATCAGGAACTATGAGTAATGTCCACGGAAATCTTGCTTTCTTAGATGTTCCGTATTTTCAGCAGACTCGTACTGCGACCTGCGGTCCTGCTTGTCTTATGATGGTGATGAAATATGGGGATCCTTCCATAGAGCTATCTAGGAGATTTGAATTTCAACTCTGGAAAAGGAGTTATTCCTTTTTCTTGTTAGGAGGTACATTTCAATTTGGATTAGCGGAAACCGCAGCAAAACTCGGTTTTAAAACCGAAATATATCAAAAAACTCGATTCTCAGATGCTTATCCGAAATTTCCTCAATTGGTTACCCTTATAGAAAACATCGTTTCTCATAAAACCCGCCGCTTACAAATACCTATCCGGTATGGAAAAGACAACATGGAGGTGATTAGAGACTCACTCCATAAGAAGATTCCTCCTATCGTTTTTGTGAATCTGAAACCCATCCTTGGTGAAAATGTCTTCCACTGGGTCGTCGTTACCGGTTTAGACGAGCAGAATGTGTACCTGAATGACCCGTATGTCCCACTTGGCTTTCCATTGAAAATAAAGAAAGGATATCCAGTAGCCTTAGATATTTTTCATGAGGCAATAGCAACTGAGACGGGCAGAAACCTGCGGTTGCCATCCTGTGTTTTTATAGTATACAAATAGAACATCTTTTTAAGAAAGTATGTGTTACGCCAACTTTTTTAATGGCTATCCCCTTTTCAATACTGCATGCGGATTTTAATTACCGATGAAATGAGCATCAGTAATGCGTTCACCTCATTTGATCGGTCGTTTCTCTATTCCTTTTCATTTGTTCCAACCGTCATCACCGCACGACAATTAGCAGCAGTCACCCCACTCCATCATGACCTTACAATTCTCGAAGGAAACAGAACAATTGATTTCAACACTCATTACGACGTTGTTCATATCAATTTCAAAACAGCGCTTGCTCCAAGAGCCTACGAAATCGCAGATATTTTTAGAAAAAAAAGAAAAATTGTTGTGTTAAGTGGTTATCATCCTTCTGCGTTACCTGAAGAAGCAAAGCAACACGCGGATAGTGTGATTGTTGGTGATGCCGTCACCCTCTGGCCTATGGTTATTAAGGACCTTGAGAAAGGAACTCTGCAACCATTCTACACCTCAAGTGATAGTCATGATTCGCTCGTGCTCCCTTCAACACATAAGGTTATCATGAAGAGTCTGCAACTTACAAATTCTATTGAAGCGACACGAGGCTGTCCTCACAAATGTGATTTTTGTCAAGATGCAAATATTCGTGATGGTGCAGTATTTCGAGCAAGACCTTTCGACGATGTTATTGAAGAAATTTCTTCCCTTCAGCAAAAAATCTTTTTTTTCACTGATTTTTCGTTGACAATAGATCTCGCATACATAAAGGAGCTGTTTCGACGTATGCGCGGATTAAAGAAAAAATTTGTTTGTGGAGGTAATGTTGATGTCCTGGCCGAGGACGAAGAGTTGCTTCGTTTATCGCAAGAAGCAGGCTGCATCGAATGGATCAGTGGATTTGAGACTTTTTCCCAAGAATCGCTAAACGGTGCACACAAAAAAACAAACGTTGTTGAGGATTATGCACGTGCTGTAAAAAAAATACATAAATATAAAATGGCAGTCTTTGGGACGTTTGTTTTAGGTTTTGATGAAGATACTCCTGACATTTTTAATGTAATGCAAGCACATATTGGGAAACTTGGTATTGATGCAGTGAATTTTGCTATCCTGACCCCTTACCCAGGTACTCCTCTTTTCATTCGTCTAGAAAAAGAGGGGCGGATACTCACAAAAGACTGGTCTAAATATAATAGAAAAAACGTTGTGTTTCAACCACTCAACATGACAAAAGAGGAATTGGAAGAGGGATTTCGAAAAATTACTCTGAATTTTAGTTCCATTCCGTATATGGGTTTTAGAACGTTTCGGAGTTTGGGTCTTGGGCTGTATCCTTTTATCGCGACGTTTGCGGGGAACCTGGGGCAATATATGAAGACCTAACAGTAAAAAAAAATTATTTATTAAAAATACAAAACTTCAACATTTTCGCGAAGAATTAATCTCTGTTAATTCGAAATGTTACAGACCTCAGATCCGTTTTCGGTACAGATTTGAATAGTACATTCAATGATGTTATATTTCTGTAATAAATAATCATTTATTTTTGAGATAACCTCTTCTTTTTTTGCCTGAATTTTGCTACGATCGATTTGTACATGAGCTGAGAACACCAACATATCTGGGGTGATTGACCAGAGATGTACATTATGGAGTTCTCGTATTTCTGAAAAATTGTTTTTTAAATCCGCAGAAATCATGTCCACATCAAGTCCTTTTGGAGCTGTTTCGAGCAATATTCTTGTCGAATCTTTTAAAACGCCCCATGCCCAGAACAAGATGATAACGGAGATACCAATACTGACGAAAGGATCGATAAATGTCCAATTGGTGTACATAATAACAAGCGCAGCGATAACAATTCCGACTGATGAAATTGCATCAGCAAACATATGATAAAAAACGCCTCGTATATTCAAATCTTTTTTATGTGCTCCCCTGAGTATGAGGATACTTGAGATGTTGACGACTAGACCAATGCACGCGATAAGGAGCATCTCCAAACCAAGGATTTCTATCGGATGCAGTAGTCTTAGAATAGCTTCATAGATGATAATTCCGACGACAATAAGCAGGAATAATCCGTTGACAAACGCAGCAAGTACCTCTGCGCGGTACAATCCAAACGTTTGATGATGACATGGAGGTTTCCGAGCGATGATAATCGCAGCAAGGCCGATGATGAGGGCAAATGCATGGGTGAACATATGGCCGGCATCGCTGAGTAACGCCATGCTGTTGGTGAGATACCCGCCGATAAGTTCAAGGATCATTGTTATAACAGTGATCGAGAGCGATAAAATGAGTTTCTTTTGTTCAACATGTCGATATTCAAAGAGATGTTCAGAAAATACATTTTTTGTTGTACGTTTCGTCATTTCACCGGTCGTCTCTCATCTGATAAAATTTTTTTTATCGTTTTTTTCCTTTTACCTTAATGCTGACAACTCTTGTTCCTATTTCTTTTAATTTCTCCGGGTTTATCTTTGTTTTTTTAATAAGAGCCTGTGCTTCTGAGTCATTCAACATAAATTCAACAGGAAATGATGTTTCGTCCAATACTTTGACTTCCTGAAACCCAGCCTGTTTTACAGTCTGTAAGTACTTTTCTTTAAGGATCGCGCCAGAAATACAACCAACATATCCAGCAACCGAGTTTTTGATAAACTGGGGAAGTTCTTGTAACAACACAATATCAGATACCATTAAGCGTCCCCCTGGTTTGAGTACCCGAAACGCTTCGGTAAATACCCTTTTTTTATCTGTTGAGAGATTAATGACACAGTTGGAAATAACAATATCAACCGTATTGTCCGCGACCGGAAGATTTTCGATTTCGCCTAGTCTGAACTCAACGTTCGAATAACCTCCTTTTTCAGCGTTTTCCCGTGCTTTGTCTAGCATCTCCGGTGTCATATCAACACCGATGACTCTACCTGTTTTCCCAACTTTCTTGGCAGCAAGAAAACAATCAAACCCTGCTCCAGAGCCAAGATCAAGAACAACTTCACCTTTTCTTAAGGATGCAAGAGCAGTCGGGTTTCCACAGCCAAGCCCTAGGTTTGCTCCATCCGGAACTGCATTTATTTCTTGTTGGCTGTACCCAATATTTTTACTGATTTCTTCTTCTTGAGTACCACCACAACAGGAGCTCACTGGCGCACAGCTACATCGATTCTTTTTTGCTATTTCCGCGTATCCTTCTCTAACGATTTTTTTAATTTCTTTCTCTTTCATACTAGTCTACGAATAAATTCTCTTCTTTATAAAACCGATAGGTAGACCTGTTGAACAAAGGAATATTGTTGAGAGACAAAAAATAATCGACTTATAAGGATTTGTTAGTTTTTCTCAAGAAGTTAGAAGTATGGTTATTATTTACTATAAAAGATTACCGCCAAAGAGATTTATTACCATCATTTTCAATACATATACAATGTCCCTGCGATGATGTATTAAAAGGTTGATCATGTGAAAAAAAAGGATGATACACCAAACATTTTTCATTACTATGACCTTGCCATTGAGACTCACCCAGAGGTCTATGACCCTGCAGAGGATTCCTTTCTTCTGCTTGAAGCACTGCATGTTGATTCTCATGATGCCGTATTGGAATTGGGTACCGGCTGTGGTCTTATCGCGCTTGACTGCGCTCGCAAGGGATCACCTACAGTCTGTACTGATATCAATCCGTTTGCCGTTCAACTGACTCGTCGTAATATTGAACGAAACCAGCCGCTCCTTAAAGGATCTATAGAAATAAGACAAGGAAATCTCTTCTCCCTTCTTCATGAAAAAGAACTCTTCAATGTTATCATCTTTAACCCGCCGTATCTCCCCACAAAAAAACAAGAAAAAGTTGGGGGATGGTTTGATATCGCAACAGATGGAGGACGGGACGGTTTGTGTGTCACAAAGCGATTTATTCAAGGTCTTAAAAAACATCTTCTGAACAATGGTCGTGCGTATTTTATTTTTAGTTCTTTGTCAAATCGATCAACACTGGAACATTATCTGAAAAATGAACGGCTCTCCTCTTGGATCGTTGCTCGTCGCATGTTTGATGGCGAGGAACTTGACGTATATTGTGTTACTCCGGCAGATTAAAATCAAATATACCACTTACGTTATCAAAACGAAGCGTGCAAGTAATGACCGATGAGTTCTACCCCTGGGGTGGTGAATTCACTGCGTGTTCACCAAACGGATGTGTCGCTGTTGTGTTACTCAACATTCAGTACACTCCGCCAGAGAGTGTCGCAATATACGGTCGATTAAAAACTGAGAACATAGGGATAGAAAAAATTGTTGCGAACACGATCTCAAATCCGCATATTCGTTTTCTGATCGTCTGCGGAGATGATATCAGAGGACATCGTTCAGGGTCATCACTGCTGGCATTGCATAAAAACGGCATAGACAGCAACCATCGAATCATTGATGCACCTGGTGCGATCCCGTACATTGAAAACCTGAAAGAAGACGCGATCAAACGATTTCAAGGGCAACTAGACGTTGTTGATTTACTCGGAGAAAAAGAAAAAGAAAAAATCGACAAAATCATCGCTGATTACACAAGGAAGTCGCCATCATCGTATGGAGAGCCGTATATTGCCATACGGATCAAACCAGAGACGACAGTCAGCTTGACTGATAAACGTGCACTACATTCAAAAATTATTATAGATTATATGGGAAACGTGAGAAAACGAGGCGAGTAAATGTTTTCGTTTACGAAAGAACAAAAAATATTTGACATCTCAGGTATATCGATCGGTGGGCAACCAGGAATGTATCCCACTGTTCTTTTTGGTGGTCTGTTCTTCAAAGGAGAACCTGATTTTGATGATGCAAAAAGACACATTCAAACCATCCTGGATAAAGACACATTCAAACCATCCTGGATATCAGTAAGCAAACCGGTACTCCAACCATCCCAGATTTCTTCATTCGAAAAGTCGAGTATATCCAACCCATCATTTCCTTTATTGAAAAAGTACTACCACGAAAATATCCGTTTTCCATTGACATCATTGAACCATCTATCAAGGTAGAGACATTAGAACGCCTCGCAGAAGAAAAACTACTTTCACGGACAATCTATAATTCCATCCATATCGGGATTACAAAAGAAGAAATCGAAGCGTTACAAAACAATACTCCTGAGATGGTAATCGTCGTCGCGTTTAACCCGAAAAATAAGTCACCGGACGGTAAAATTGAGGTGTTGGAGAACGGAGCGCATCTAACAGAGTGCGGTCTTCTTGAAATCGCTCATAAACTTGGTATCGAGAAAATCCTTGTGGACACAGCCGCACTTGCTCCTGGTGAGAATAGTGGGGCTGCGATCGCTGCTATCCCTGTGATCAAGGAGGAATACGGTCTTCCGACGGGTTGTGCGATTCATAACGTCGTTGAGAAATCACGGTGGTTGAATGATTTTCCTTTGGCAAAAAAAACCGTTGATGTCGCATC
>PDVJ01000649.1_pt1 | contig 11816 bp, 10 predicted proteins | sample 1369811 | NCBI WGS metagenome assembly PDVJ01 (sample SAMN07795376, study PRJNA414565) | Alkali sediment metagenome, whole genome shotgun sequencing project. | reverse complement strand
TTCAAGACATTTAGAGAAGGGATACGACCCCTGGGAAAGAATTTAAGAGCTCTTCTTTTTCAGTTTCCCTATGCGTTTCTCCCAACCCAGGAAAATATTGACTACCTCAAGGTCCTCAAGGATGAATTCCAGGATTATGAGTCGGTGGTTGAATTCAGGAACTCGCGATGGTTCGATGACAGGCATATGGACATTCTTGAGGAATTATCTTTTGGTTCCTGCGTTGTGGATGAGCCGAAGCTGAAGGGCCTTTTACCCTTCCGCCCTGCCCTTACATCAAAAACGGGCTACTTCCGTTTTCACGGACGCAACAAGGCATGGTTTCGTGCACCGGTTGAGGTGCGCTACGACTACCTCTATTCCGAGAAAGAGTTGAAGGAGTTTGTGGCGCCGATAAAGGATGTTGCCCGTCGCGCTGAAACGACGCTTGTCTTCTTCAATAATTGTCATGCAGGAAAGGCAGTGAAGAATGCACAAATGATGAAGAAACTATTGAACGAGGCCGGTTAATAGGTTACAGGTAACAGGTAACAGGTTCGAGACTAAAGGTTCAAGGTTGAGAGGCATAGATCAGCAACGAACAAATCAGGGTCTTAACAGAGAGCAGGAGATATATGAGAATTGGAATTGATATTGGTGGAACAAAAATTGTGGCAGGTCTCGTGGACATCACGGGCAAGGTTGTGGCCAGAAAAAGAATATTAGTAGGGCACAACAAGAGTTATCTCATTGTTCGAGATGCCATTATTATGCTGGTGCGTGACATTCTTTCGGAAAACAACATACACACCGAATCCCTGGAGCGAATTGGCGTTGCCTCTGCAGGACAGATAGACAGTGGATTCAATAAAATCATATTTTCACCGAACCTCGGTTGGCGCAATGTACCGTTGAGAGATGACTTTGAGGCGGCGTTGAAGGTGCATGCCTTTGTAGATAATGATGTGAATGCAGCAACCTACGGTGAGTGGCGTTTTGGTGCGGCAAGGGGAGCCGATAACGTCCTCGGAGTTTTTATCGGTACAGGGGTTGGCGGAGGAATCATCATTCGTGGCAAGGTCTACCGTGGATCTTACAATGCCGGGGCAGAAATTGGTCACATAATCCTTAACCCTTTCGGTTACCCCTGCAACTGCGGAAACACCGGTTGCTTTGAAACATACTGTGGCGGCGGGTATATCGTTGAACGGGTCAAGAAACACATAAAGAGCGGGTATCGTGGTAAAGTATGGGAGTTGATTGATGGCAACATAGATTCTTTGAATGCTGGTCACGTTGAGTATGGAGCTACCCTTGGTGATGACCTGTGCGAGACTGTGTGGACTGAAGTACTCGAATACCTTGGTGCCGGCCTTGCGAGTTTGGCAAACCTCTTGAATCCTGAGGTGATTGTGCTAGGCGGGGGTGTCACCTATGGAACACGCCATCTCATAGAAGATGTTAAGCCTATCATGAAAAAAAGGGCTATGGCAGCCTCCCTGAAAAACATGAAACTCGTGAAGGCGAAGCTGAAAGAAGATGCGGCGATCATTGGTGCCGCATTTATAGAACCATGAAGGAAGCTCATAGCTCATAGCTCATAGCTCATAGCTCATAGCTGATAGCTGGCTTAAACCCGTGGCGTGTGATCCCGTCTGTGTCGGGATAGGTCTGTGACGCGTGATGGGTTAAAAAAACCGATTACGGATTATGCGTCTCGCGTTTCGGCATTAAAGGGAGATACACATGGGAGATGACAGGATGAATAAGGTGATCTTCAGGGAATACGATATCAGGGGAGATGTAGATCAGGATTTAACGGATCCCGTTGTCAGGGACATCGGACGGGCATTTGCTGCTTACATGGCAGAGAGGGGCAAGAAGACTGCATCGATAGCGAGGGATTGCCGGTTGAGTTCGGAGCACTTCAGGAATCTCATTATTGAAGGTATGATGGAAGGCGGTTTGAATGTTGTCGATTTAGGACTCGTCCCTACCCCCCTCTTCTACTATTCCCTCTTTACCCTCGATGTAGAAGGCGGGATCATGATAACGGGAAGCCATAATCCCCCTTCCATGAACGGTTTCAAGGTTGCCTTCGGCAAAAGCACCATCTTCGGGGATGAGATCCAGTACTTGGGGAAATTGATCGAAGAGAAGCGTTTTGTTCGTGGCCAAGGATCTTACCGTGAATATAAAGGGATCGTCGAAGATTATTACGGATTTCTGAGATCAAACATCAAGCTGGAAAAGAGCTTTAATGTTGTGGTGGATGCCGGAAACGGGACCGGTGGCGTTGTTGCAGCCCCCATACTCAAAGAGATGGGGCAAAATGTGACGGAGATATTCTGTGAAATGGATGGCCATTTCCCGAACCATTTCCCGGATCCTACCGTTGAAAAAAACATGGAGACCCTTCGACGGACGGTTCTCAGCCAAAACGCAGACATTGGCATCGGTTATGATGGCGACAGCGACAGAATTGGTGTCATCGATGACAAAGGCAACATTATATGGGGCGACTACCTCATGATCATTTTTGCACGGGAAATATTAAAGACACACAAAGGGGCATCCTTCGTCTCCGAGGTCAAATGCTCAAAGAACCTCTTTGACGATGTGGAGCAGCATGGCGGAATTCCCGTTATGTGGAAGGCAGGCCATTCTCTTATTAAACAGAAAATGAAAGAGACAGGGGCTTTGCTGGGCGGCGAGATGAGCGGGCACATCTTTTTTGCAGATAAATTCTTCGGCTTTGATGATGCCATTTATTCATCCCTGAGGCTTCTCGAAATCATGGGCAAAGGCGACCGCCCACTCTCTGAGTATCTCTCTGATGTACCAAAAACATATTCAACCCCGGAGATACGCATCGAATGTGCTGATAACGTAAAATTTAACGTCGTGAAAAGACTGACAGACTATTATAGAAGCAAGTTCAAAATTATCGACATCGATGGCGTCAGGATACTCCTTAATGATGGCTGGGGACTTGTCAGGTCTTCCAACACGCAGCCTATTCTCGTCCTGCGGTTTGAAGGGCAAAGTGAAGAGGCATTGGACAGAATTCAGGGTATGGTGATGAAGGACCTTGAGCGCATGATGAAGGAACAGGTAAAGTAAACAACAGAAATTGAGAAGACAGAGATGTTGAAAAAGATGAGTTTGAACTTCTTCACCTCTTAGCTTCTTAACTTTTCAGTTTCTCAGCGTCTGAACTCTATCCTGAATAAATTATCTAATACTGTGGTATAACATTAAATCATGATAAACATACCCTCCAATATAATGAAACCAGCCCGCTACACGGGCATTGAACCAAACCGGGTTATGAAAGATCCTGCCGCAGTAGCAGTCAGGTTTGCCCTCTGCTTCCCTGATATCTATGAAGTCGGCATGTCCTACTATGGATACTTTCTCCTCTACGGCCTTGCAAACAGTCTGCCCGGGGTCTGGTGCGAACGCTGCTTCGCACCATGGGGTGACATGGAAACCCACCTCAGGCAGAATGGTATCCCCCTCTCAACCCTCGAATCACATACACCCCTCAGAGCCATGGATATGGTAGGCTTTTCTCTTACCTATGAGATGAATGTAACGAACATTCTCAACATGCTCGACCTTTCCAATATCCCCATCAGGGCCGAAGACAGGGTAAGGGGGCCGATTGTGATAGGGGGCGGGCCATCAATGCTCAACCCTGCACCGTTTCAGAAGTTTTTTGACCTCATCGTGATCGGAGAGGCAGAAAAAAAACTTGTTGAAATCCTGAGCATCTTTAAGGACCTCAAGGGAGGATCCAGGGAAGACACCATCAGAGAACTCGCCCGGCTTGAAGGCGTGTATTCCCCCCTCTACAGAAAAGACCAGGTAAAAAGGCAATTTATCGAGAGTCTCGACGATTCCTACCACCCCGTAAAACCCCCTATTCCCGTGGTGGGAAGCATCCACAACAGGTTCAACGTGGAAATATCAAGAGGATGCGGAAATAGCTGCAGGTTTTGCCTTGCAGGATTCGGCTACAGGCCATATAGAGAACGTTCTTTCGAAAAAGTGAAGGATATTATCGACCAGGGTATGCGTGGTACAGGCTATGAGGAGATTTCTCTCCTTTCTTTGAGCTCCGGTGATTATAGCGCCCTCTTTGACGTTATAGCGTATATCAAGAAGAGCTATCGCGGTGTATCAGTCGCCCTGCCATCATTAAAAGTTGGAAGTATTCAGGAGAACGAGATCAGCCTGATCGGCGGCATCGCCCGAACCGGCTTTACCTTTGCCCTTGAGTCAACCACACCGGAGATGAGGTGCAGGCTCAACAAGAATATCGATATGGACATCCTCCTCGGGCAACTACCCCTTCTCAAAAAGTACGGTTGGAAAAAGATTAAGCTTTATCTCATGATAGGTTTCCCGTGGGAAAAAGAAGAGGATATCGAGGCTATCAGAGAGATTCTTATTCCCTTTGAAAAAGAACATATAGATATCAACCTTTCCGTATCTCCCTTTATACCAAAGCCTCATACACCTTTCCAGTGGTTGCCCATGGAGAATGAGAAGGTTCTCTCAGAAAAAATCATTATGCTCAAGAAGAGTCTGAAGGGGAGGAGGGTTAAGGTAAAATACAGAGATCCCAAGACAAGCATCATTGAGGCAATCGTGTCCAGGGGTAATGACCAGCTCTCGCCCCTTTTTGAATATCTCTTCCACAAGGGGGTAAAACTTGAGGCCTGGCGGGAATACTTTCAGCCGGGTCTCTACGATGAATGGTTTGATCAACAAGGCATATCCATGGATGATTATCTTACCGCAAAGCCTGTCGAAGGGAGCCTGCCGTGGGATATGATCGATACAGGGATCAACAAATCCTTCCTGGCCCGGGAACTCACGCACGCTGAGGCTGGTGAGAAAACTGACGACTGCTATACCGGGTGTGCAGTGTGTGGAATTGGCTGCAGTGAACCCCGTAAAGCGTTACGCGTGACGCGTTATGAGTTGACTTCCAAACCAGGACAAGATGTCGAGGCTTCTCAACTCAAAATTCAAAATTCAAAATTCAAAACTGTTACACCCGAACTCCGAACTCCTGCCTGCGCCGAGGCTTCGGCAGACAGGCCGAACTCCTCCACCCTCCGCAGTAGCATTTGCCCTGCTACGGAGGACGGGGAACTCCGAACTGAAGACTCCACATCTTCACCTCGTCCACCTGTCCCGACACAGACGGGATCGACACTTGCCCCCGGGATTAAATACACCTTCCGGTACGGTAAATACGGTGACGCCAGGTATATAGGGCACCTCGACACCATGCATATCCTTCTCAGGGCACTCCGATCACTGGGGGTCACTATCAGGACTCACGGAAAATACCACCCCATGCCGAAGATTTCCCTCTCTGACGCTCTGCCAATGGGGATTGAAAGCACCTGCGAACTGATGGAGATTGAAACAGATATTGGTGTTCTCATGCACGAGAAAACCATAGAAGAGATGAACCGAATATTACCCCGGGGTATCAAGATTTATGAATTTATCAAGGGAAGCCTTCAAAATATGGTAAAAGATTACTCATATCTTCTGATAACCGATAAAAATATCGACATGAGATTGTGGAAACTGGGGTATAATGGTAAAAAACATTTCTACACATGGAAAGGCAAGGGTATCAAAGAGTTAAAAGCAAAGGGTGATTTCCAGAGAATCATAAAAATGGAGGACAGAAGGATACATGGCCTCAGAATTGATAATTAATGTTACTTTTAATGAGACACGGATAGCATTTCTGGAAAACGGCGTTCTCGTGGAGTTCTTCATAGAGAAGAAGAACGACAATAGCATGGTGGGTAACATCTACAAGGGAAAAGTTGCTCGAATTGTACCGGGCATGGATGCAGCCTTTGTCGATATTGGTTTGGCAAAATCAGCATTCCTCTATGTTGGCGATATCATTCTCGACAAGATGATGTACGAGGAGTATGATGATTCTGATTATCATGTGACTCTCAATGAAAGAATCGAAGGTGTCCTTGAAGAGGGGCAGGAATTGACCGTTCAGGTCTCAAGGGAACCAATCGGGCAGAAAGGTACCCGGGTTACCTCGAAGGTCACCCTTCCCGGCAGGCTCCTCGTTCTCATGCCAGGGACAGAACATATAGGTGTTTCCCGGAGGATCGAACAAGAGGAGGAAAGAAAAAAGCTCGCCACTATGCTCAAAGATGAGATATGTCCGAAGGGGTATGGCCTTATTGCCAGAACGGCCTCAGAAGGCAAGACAAAAGAAGAGCTGGGGGCAGATCTCAACTTTCTGAAAAGGATTTGGGAAAGCATCCAGGAAAAGGCTAAGACTGTGCGCGCCCCTTCCATCCTGCACCAGGACCTCGGCATCATATTCAGGGTAATACGGGATTTACACTCCCACAACCTGAAGAAGATTATCGTTGATGATGTCTTCGTCTATGAGCGGGTCGGAGAGTTCCTCAAAGACTACCTCCCTGAGCAAGGGTGTGAAGTTGTCTACTTCGACGAAAAGGACCCCATATTTGAGGTCTTCGGGATAGAAATTGAGATAGCAAAACTCCTGCACAAAAAGATATGGCTGAAATCGGGTGGCTATATTGTTCTTGACTACACTGAAGCCCTGACGGTCATTGATGTAAACACCGGGCGCTATCTTGGGAAAAAGGACCTGGAAGATACCATTCTCAGGACTAACCTCGAGGCTGTCAAGGAGATTGCCTACCAGATACGTTTACGCAATATCGGGGGAATTATCATTATAGATTTCATAGACATGGAGCGAAAAGAGTCACGGGAGACTGTCTTCCAGGCTCTCATAGATGCGTTGAAGAAGGATAGGATCAAGACCTTCGCGTATCCGATCAGTGAGCTTGGTCTTGTACAGATCACACGCAAAAGGACACGGCATAATATTGTCAATCTCCTCACGGAGATATGCCCGACCTGCGAAGGTTCCGGATATATAAAATCCCGCTACACGGTCTGTTATGAAGTTTTACGCGAACTCAGGAGCCATTGCAGCAAAGAGGGCGGGAAGAGGATCAATGTTTACCTATCTCCGGAAGTGGCAAGCCTCCTTTACGAGGAGGAGAAAAACTCCATAGAATTCATCGAAAACACATATAACACGAAGGTTAATATCATCGCCAACCCCGAGTTCAGCGTCGACAGTTTTCAGGTAGAAGGTTTGCATTAATGGGCCTTGTTTTTGTCGGTTTGTATGTTGCATGCGAAATCATCGCAAACGTTACTGCCGGGAGACCTGTATCGCTCTTCGGGATTGTTGTTCCATCAGCAGTTTTTATTTACGCCCTCACCTTCACCCTTATTGATGTCATCCACGAAATTTACGGCAAAGAGGGTTCTAGAAAGGTTATTCTCGGAGCCTTTTTCGCTAACATCCTTCTCGCCATTTATGCCTACCTCGTCATTCATCTTCCAACGCCGGCTTTTTTCACGGATGCCAAAGCCTACGAGACGGTGTTCGGTGCAACACCGAGGATAGTCTTCGCGAGCCTCACTGCATACCTTATCAGCTCCTTGGTTGACGTTGAAGTTTATCACCTATGGAAAAACCGTATACAAAAAGCGAAATGGTCAAGGGTTCTTGTCAGCAACAGCGTTTCTACCCTCGTTGATAGTTGCGTTTTTATTACTATCGCCTTTCTTGGCGTTATGCCCATACTTCCCCTCATCATAGGTCAATACATCGTAAAAATGACCATTACCGTCCTCAGCCTACCCCTGATTTACACCACGGGCTTTCGGGGTTCCATAGCGCGATATGCGGGACAAAAGCGCTGAAAAACAGTCGCCAGGGAATGGATTATGGGGTATGGAGTAAAACACTAAGATGAAAAATAAAGATGAAGTATCAAATAAAGTTGTTTTTAACCGATCACACGTCATGGCTCTCCTCGTCCATCGTCCTAGTTCCGCCCTGGCGGGACGGTCGTCCATCGTCCCTCTTGCTTTGGTTCTTTGCTCTCCGAACTTAGAACTCCGACGTGTCCCGACAAAGACGGGAACTCCGGACTCCCCATGAAACACACTGCCCTCTCCCCTGCCAAGGTCAACCTCTTCCTGAAGGTAGTCTCGAAGCGACCGGACGGCTACCACAATATCGTGAGTATTGTTGACATCATCTCTCTTTTTGATATTATCCATATTGAGGAAGTCCCTGATAATATAATTACTGTCAAGGATAATAAAGGCGTTTTGCCTGACGGCATGGCAAACACAATTTACAGGGCAATCATTGCACTAAAAGAGAGATTCAAGATCGGCACAGGAGTGAGCGTATATGTTGAAAAAAACATACCTATCGGAAGCGGCATGGGAGGACCAAGCAGCAACGCCGCAACAGCACTGAAGGAGATGACAAGAATCTGGGGGCTTTCAATAAGTGAAACCGAATTAAATGAAATCGGGAGTAGCGTCGGCGCCGATGTCCCATTGTTCCTCTATGGAAAACCATGTGTCATGAGAGGAATCGGTGACCTGATTTCCCCCATTGAATTGCCAAACTTGTGGTACCTTATTGTCTATCCAAACGTGTCCATATCAACCCGAAGAGTCTATGAAGGTTTAAAAATCGTGTTGACAAACAAGCAAAATGATATTAAATTGGTTGCGAAATTTAATAATATTCAGGACATTTCTGCCATTTTGGAAAATGATCTTGAGAGAGTCGGTATTTTACTGTGCCCGACAATACAAACCATCAAAGACAGGTTAATTGAAGCAGGAGCTGGTGGCACACTGATGAGCGGGAGCGGTTCATCGGTGTTTGGTATTTTTGAAACTGAAGAGGGAGCAAAAAAAGCATCAGCTTCGTTAACTGGTATGGGAAGTATTTTCATTGCACGCAGCATGAAAGAGGGTGGTTATGGAGGTTACCGGCGTCAAGATATTTACTGTAAGTGAAAAGCGTGTAAAGGCTTATGCTGCAATCGTTTTTGATGATTGTTTTATTGTAAGGGACTTGAAGGTAATACATGGAGACAGCAAGCTTTTTGTTGCAATGCCCAGTAAGAAAATGAAAGATGGTTCATACAGAGATACTGTCCATCCACTAAACAATGCCACGAGGCAAAAGATCGAGGTAAGTGTTCTGGATGCTTACGAAAAGGAGCTCAACAAGCAACCGGTTTATTAAGACAGGTCATTGGGGTGTCGTCAAGCGGTAAGACTCAGGCCTTTGGAGCCTGCATTCGGAGGTTCGAATCCTCCCACCCCAGAATAATCTACCAAGGAGCGATACGTGGATAAGTTAAGGATTTTTACAGGAAATGCAAATGTGGCACTTGCTGAGAAGATATGCAGCTTTCTCAAGATACCTCTTGGTAAAGCCAAGGTGGGTAGCTTTAGTGATGGCGAGGTTCAGGTAGAGATTACCGAGAGTGTGCGGGGCATGGATATTTTCGTGGTACAGCCCACGTGTCCCCCGGTAAGTCAGAATCTGGTCGAGTTATTAATTATGCTCGACGCCCTGAAACGGGCATCTGCTGAGCGCATCACTGTCGTGATTCCCTACTACGGTTACGCAAGGCAAGACAGGAAGGTTCTTCCCCGGACATCGATCTCCGCGAGGCTTGTTGCAGATCTTATGACTGTAGCCGGCGCATCGAGAATCCTGGCAATGGACCTCCACGCAGGACAGATCCAGGGCTTCTTTGATGTCCCCGTTGATCACCTCTATGCCCTCCCGGCTCAGTTCAAGTATTTCAGTAAAGTCAAGGGCGAGATTGTCGTTGTGTCGCCAGATGCAGGTGGTGTAGAGCGGGCAAGAGAAATGGGCAAAAGACTGAATGCCTCTATTGCTATCATTGACAAAAGGCGGGAGAAAGCAAATGTCTCAAAGGTTATGCGTGTTATTGGTAATGTGAGAAATAAGACAGCCATAATCCTCGACGATATGATCGACACTGGAGGCACCATTGTCCAGGCATCTGAGGCCCTGATGGAAGAAGGCGCAAAGGCTGTCTATGCCTGCTGTACCCATCCCGTGCTTTCTGGACAGGCAGCTCAAAGGATTGAGAACTCTCCTATCAAAGAAATGATTGTCACCAACACCATACCCCTTTCAGAAGAGGCAAGTAAAATAAAGAAGATTAAGGTGCTTGATGTGTCGCCAATACTTGGTGAAGCAATAAAAAGGATTCACAACGACGCATCAGTAAGTTCGCTTTTTATATAAAGCAAGCGCAGGCTTTTGCCTTACGCATATAACAGGAGGTTTGGCATGAAAGAAATATTGTTAAGAGCAGAAACAAGAAAGGGCACCGGGAAAGGCATCGCCCGGAAATTAAGAAGAGAAGGGAACATACCCGCAGTACTTTACGGAAGGGACGTAGAGTCGGTTCCAATAAAGATCTCAGCAAAGGAATGGGACACACTCATGAGGCGGGTAAGGAAGAACGTAATCCTTACCATGGAGCTTCACAGTGACAAAGGTACTGAAAACAGGCCCGTCATGATTAAGAATATCCAGCCGGGTTTTCTCGGCGATGATATTAGCCACATTGACTTTCTGCAGGTTTCGATGGAAAGAACCATAGAAATAGAAATACCGATTCACCTGGTTGGGACGGCAAAAGGCGTCATTAACAATGGCATCATAGATCAACATCTTAGGTCGATGATGGTTGAATGCCTACCTACCCAGATTCCGGAGAAGATAGAGATCGATGTAACAGACCTTGATGTTGGAGATTCCATACATGTAAGTGACATTTCCCTTGCTGGGGTTAAACTTCTTGAGCATATGGATGTGGCAGTAGTTACCATTATCCATCCTAAGGCAGAAGAGAAACCTGTGGCCGTTGAAGAGATAGAGGCTGAGAAAAAGGAGGAATAGGATCCTTTTTGTTCTTACTATGCGGTCTTGGCAACAAAGGTTCTGAATATGCCTTCACCCGGCACAACATTGGCTACCTCGTTGTAGACAGGTTTTCCGAACGGTTCAACATGCCCGTACAAAAACGCCTCTGTGGATGCAAGGTTGGAGAATCCGAGCAGATCATACTCGCAAAACCCAACACCTATATGAACCTTTCCGGGGGCCCAGTGGCATCCCTCGCACAGCGCAAGTCTGTGCCTCCTGAGAGCCTTGTCATCATCCATGACGACATTGATATGGAATTTGGGAGAATAAGAATACGCTGGAACGGGAGAGACGGAGGCCATAAAGGTGTCCGTTCTGTTGCGGATGCATTGCGCTCACCACTTTTTTTCCGGATGAAGATAGGCATCGGAAGGAATCCGGTCATGCCGCCTGAAGAGTACGTTTTGTCGAGATTCCAGGGGGAGGATGCAGAGGACCTGGCAGATATTTTAGACCGTGCCGTTGATGCCTTGCACACATTTGTCTTTGAAGGCAAAGAAAAAGCGATGAGCATGTATAATAGGAGTTAGAAGTTGTTGAGAAGCCAGAAGCAAGAGGTCAGATGACAGAAGTCAGACTTGATAGGATCGATGTGCGGTCCAAGCATTGTCTGACATCTGTGATCTGACTTTTGAGTCTGTCCTCTGTCTTCTGTATTCTGACTTCTGTTAAAAAGGAAACTTAATGAGCTGGTCCTGCGGAATTATTGGTCTGCCTAATTCTGGAAAATCAACCATTTTTAATGCCTTGACCACCCTTGCTGTTCCAAACCAACCCTACCCCTTCTGCACCATTGAGCCGAATGTCGGTATTGTTGCAGTGCCTGATGAGCGTCTTATACGGCTGGCGGATACTCTCCAGCCTGAGAAGGTCACGTTGACAACCATCGAATTCATCGACGTGGCAGGCCTCATCAAGGACGCCCACAAGGGCGAGG